>OOAH01000331.1_pt1 | contig 58110 bp, 47 predicted proteins | sample 1671801 | NCBI WGS metagenome assembly OOAH01 (sample SAMN06348194, study PRJEB24527) | human gut metagenome | biome: human gut; feature: ankylosing spondylitis patient; material: feces | host: Homo sapiens | place: China | collected 2015-10 | reverse complement strand
GGGAAAGGTAGCCATCGCATTTCTCTACCTTATTTTTAACTACTGATTCAAATAATTAATATACTCACATTCCCGAAAGGTAGAGAAACAATAATGTAAACATATAATTTCCCCTTTATACTTTTCACCCACAAAGAACTTTCATCACTACATATTTGTTATTATTCAAAACAGTAATCATGAAATTAAAACGTATAGAAGCAATATTTACCCCGCCGGCCTCTCACATGGTCGGCGACGGATTCAAGGTACACCAATTCATTCCTAGTGTAAAGGGGCTGGACATGAAGCGTATGGACCCATTCCTGATGCTCGACTACAATGCCAAACAGCATGTCGAAGCAAGTTCGAAACCCAAAGGTGTAGGAGTTCACCCTCATAGGGGATTCGAAACCGTAACATTAGCCTACAAAGGCCGGATCGCCCATCACGATAGTGCCGGAAATGCAGGAGTTATCGGTGAAGGTGATGTTCAATGGATGACGGCGGCTTCGGGAGTCCTCCATAAGGAATATTACGAAGAAGAATGGGCTCGGGAAGGCGGTGATTTTCAAATGGTACAACTATGGGTAAACCTGCCACGGAAGTACAAAGAAGAGAAACCTCGTTATCAAGCCTTAGCGTCCAATGATTTCGAACGAGTCTATCTATCGGGGAATAATAGCTATATAGAAATAATCGCCGGAGAATATGCAGGAAAAAAAGGAAAGGCAATGACATTCTCTCCGATTCATTTAATGAATGCCCGACTCACACAAGGTGATAAAGCCGAATTTTCCTTCCCCAAAGATTATACTACCTTTTTATTAGTCATCGAAGGGAACATCTATATAAATGAATCTGTCGATGTAAAAGCAGACCATTTATTACTATTTGCATACGAAGGAGAAACATTCTCAATCACTGCGTCGAAAAATAGCGTTGTATTAATAGTTTCAGGAGAGCCCTTAAAAGAATCTATCGCAGCATACGGGCCATTCGTAATGAACACACAAAAAGAATTGGTTCAAGCCTTCGAAGATTTCAACAAGGGTAAATATGGTATATTGAACGACTAAAAATATCAACTATGGCAAAAGTAAAGAAAAAGAGTACAAAGAAAAAAAACGACGAGTCGTCTATTTACTCCGGTGTAGCTATCAATATAGCCGACGATTGCAAAACGAGTAAAAAAACGGTCAAAGATTGGACTAAAATCATGAACAACAATGCCAACTCGTCTCCTTTGTACAATGATCCGCAAGAGAAAAACAAATAGAAAGATAAATTTTTCTCTTTCCCGATAATTTTACAGTTATTTTCATACCTTTGAGGAAACAGACAGATTTTATCTATAATCCTCAAATCGTATGAGTATGAATACACGTCTGCTCCTCATAACCTTTTTATGCGTATTCTCTATTGGACAATGCATTGCCCAAACATGGTACACTGGTAAAGACAACTTCCGTCAAGCGATTTTCCAAGACGGTATTCTATCCGATTACAATTACCAAGCCGAAAAAGATGTCGTCAACGTAACCGAAACCGATATACACCCGGGAGAAGGGTTTCGTCCTTCTTTATCGTTGGACATTGCCAATCGAAATAATCGGGAAAACAAAAAATATCCGATATATCGGCAAAACCAAACAGGGACAATCACAAAAGCCGGATATGTAGAAAAAACTGTATGGGGAGTGGTATGGGGATATGGCGACTCTTCAAATTTCCACGCATTGCTTCTCCGAGCCGGCAACCCGGATCCATACGGCTACCATATTCCCGAATTACAATACAGCATCATCACTGTTGCCGAGGGAGATACAATCTTCCATGCGCCGTGGAACACATTGTCTTCCCCATATATCAATCCCGAAACAGATTACAACCGCATACACGTTGTTCCCGTTAACGGAGGATACGAAATATTCATCGGAAAAGAGCGGGAATACCGCATAGGAATCTGCCACGACGACAGACTCTTCGGAAATTCGGCAGGAGTCTATATAGGAAGCGGAGCGAAAATAAAAATGAAAAACTGGTCTCTTTCTCCGGTTGAATATATAGAGCGAAAAGTCTTTCTGACGGCCGACAAATTATATAAATATTTGAATATAAGCACAAACGAAATTGAAGGTTTTTACGAACCTCTACAATCCGTTTCTGCCTCGGACAATATTCGATTAGGCGGGAATTATCAACTCGCTGCAATTTCTGCCCAACAGCATATTCTGCTCCTTTACGTCAACGGAGCACAAAGATTCCAAGATCAATGGGAAACCGGTATGATCAAAGCAATTCTTTCCCCGTCCAGTATCGACAAGTTTTTTAACGTCACTTGGTACGATGCCGAGCATAAACCCATAAAAGATGGTGTCAAAGCTCTCCTATTGCCCAACAAACAAATCAGCATACTTTTCACGCAGGAGGGAGTTTCATTAAAATGGATTCCTACTTTCATAAAAGACGAAAAGTCCAAATTTCTCTAACTATATAGAAATAAAAAAAATTCAAACCAAAACGGAAATACAGTAACTGTCCCCCCAAAAAGAAGGAGGTAGCTTAAATGATTTTAAGCTACCTCCTTCTTTTTATTATCGACAAACAAGTCTAATATGACCGGGCGAACAAAACCCGACGAGCCGAAGGTTTGCCGGTAACCATGCAAACACCCGGAGTCGTATCGCCATCGAACGGGATACAGCGAATCGTCGCTTTCGTCTCTTCCTTAATACGTTCCTCCGTCTCGGTGGTTCCGTCCCAGTGAGCGAGAATAAAGCCACCTTCCTCGATTTTCTCTTTAAACTCATCATAGCTGTCGACTGTAATCGTATGTTCCTGACGATATTTAAGAGCCTTTTGGAAAATATTAGCTTGTATCTCGTCGAGCAATGTTTTTACCACCTGCTCTATATTCTCGACAGACATGGTCTCCTTCTCCAACGTATCGCGGCGCATCACCTCGACAGTTCCGTTTTCGAGATCACGGCCACCCATAACCAAACGTACAGGTACTCCCTTTAACTCATAATCGGCAAACTTGAATCCCGGACGCTTGTTATCGGCATTGTCATATTTTACGGATATTCCCATAGCTCGCAGCTTATCGGCAATTTCGTTCGCCTTCGCATCGATAGCTTGCAACTGCTCGGCATTCTTATAGATAGGAATAATAACCACCTGTATAGGAGCCAACTTCGGTGGCAATACCAACCCGTTATCATCGGAATGGGTCATGATAAGTGCACCCATCAAACGAGTGGAAACGCCCCAAGAGGTAGCCCATACGTATTCGAGTTCATTATTCTTATTGATAAACTGAACGTCGAATGCCTTAGCAAAGTTCTGTCCCAAGAAATGAGAAGTTCCCGACTGCAACGCTTTTCCATCTTGCATCATCGCCTCGATCGTATAAGTATCGAGAGCACCTGCAAATCGCTCGTTGGCCGACTTGACACCTTTCACTACCGGTACAGCCATAAAATTCTCGGCAAAATCGGCATAAACATCAAGCATTCGACGAGCTTCGGTTTCGGCTTCTTCACGAGTAGCATGTGCCGTGTGTCCCTCTTGCCACAAAAATTCGGCGGTGCGCAAAAACAGGCGGGTGCGCATTTCCCAACGGAACACGTTTGCCCACTGATTACACAAAATAGGTAAATCGCGATAGGATTGTATCCAGTTCTTATAAGTATTCCAAATAATTGTTTCAGAAGTAGGACGGATAATCAATTCCTCTTCCAATTTAGCAGACGGGTCTACGACCACGCCCGAACCGTCGGCTGCATTTTTTAACCGGTAGTGTGTAACCACGGCGCATTCTTTGGCAAATCCTTCGACATGCTCGGCTTCCCGGCTCAAAAACGACTTGGGTATCAACAACGGGAAATAAGCATTTACATGTCCTGTCGCCTTAAACATATCGTCGAGCTGACGTTGCATTTTTTCCCAAATCGCATATCCATAGGGCTTTATTACCATGCACCCCCGTACTGCCGATTGCTCCGCTAAATCGGCTTTCACAACCAAGTCGTTGTACCACTGAGAATAATTATCGGCACGCTTGGTCAAATCTTTCAACTCTTTTGCCATTATTTTATGCTGTTAATTTATTACACAAGAATTTTTATATCCTCTATTCTACATTTTCGTGCAAAAATAGAGAAAAAGCCGATAAGTTAAAAACAAATTCCTGTGAAACAACGAGAGCTATCGTTTATCCAATTCTCCCCGACGAGCCATGTCTACCATTTTCTCTCCCGGAATCAAATATATATCGAGGCGACGATTCCGTGCCCGTCCTTCCAAAGTTTCATTCGAAGCAATCGGATCGAACGCACCGGCTTCATAAATAACGACAAAATCCGTATTTCCTCCATTTCGCGTAAACCAATCGCGAACAGCACGAGCACGGGCTCGGGTCAAATCAAGACTATAAGCCTCCGAACCCGTATCGTCACTATGCATCACCAACATGACATGATAGAAATCGGGTACTCGCAAAGCGGCCAAAAAAGGTCGCAAATAAATGTCGGCCCTATCGCTCAACACAGTATCGTTCGGTAAAAAAAGATTCGAAGCCGATAAGGTCGCTTTAAGAACTTCATAATTGCGAATTAACTTCAAATCGGACAACCGAGCTTTTTGCAAACGTTTCATTTCCCTAGATTGGGCAGTCCGTATCTTACGAGCCTGTTTGCCTAAATCTGGAATAGAAAGATTTTCATCGAGAGTCAACTGCGTAATATCTATATGTCCCGTTTTATCGGAAGCTCGCTCCTTTTCCCCACCCGAAAACCAAGAAGATATTTTATTCGCAGCTTTCTGAAAAATATTCTGTGAAGAAACACCTACCGGGGAAAAACATATAACGACCGCCAATAATATAAATACGATTTTTCTCATAGAACCCTAATCAAAAAACACCCAAAGACTCTTCATAATCCAATTCTCCCCGAACCAGAAACGGCATATCCTCGTCTTCTATTTTCACCCCGTCTTTATGTGCGCTTTTACAAGCAAAAGCAATAATGTCCTCTTCATCAAGTTCTACTTCTTCTCCGGCCTGCTCGTCGAACAATCCCTTTTGATCGTAGTAATCATACACAACATCGGTAACATAGATAATATCGTCATGGGTATATTTTTCCTTCAACTCTTGCGGCAATACATTTAATATATATCGAACAGCATCGTCTTCGTCGTATGCAAACAAATCTTCTTCCTGACTCATAGCTTCATTTTTTTATTGGGTAAAAGTACAAATCCAAAATGTCTTTTGCAAATCGATGAAAAAAAAATAAGTTTTTTTGTTGCTATAAAAAAAATATTATCTACATTTGCAGTGTACTATTAAACTAATACACACAAACAGTATAACACTACAAATTGTAAACGCCATGTTACAAATTGAAAATCTTGAATTTAGTTATCAAAAAAAAGGGAATCCTATCTTCAATGGGATAAACCTGACTATACAGCCCGGCTCGGTTTACGGGCTCTTAGGGAAGAACGGGATCGGGAAATCGACCCTTCTTTACATGATGTGCGGATTGATGTTTCCCCACAAAGGTTCTATCCGGTTCGACGGAATTGAAGTAAAACGCCGATTACCCGAAACCTTAGAGAAAATTTTCCTTGTGCCCGAAGAATTCGATCTCCCTTCCATATCGATCGACGATTATGTCCGTCGGAACAGTGTGTTTTATCCCAACTTCAACATCGATCAATTCAATCAATATCTTTCTGATTTTGAGTTAGAAAACACAAAAAATCTAGCCAAAACTTCTATGGGACAAAAGAAAAAATATTTGGTCAGTTTCGCTCTTGCGACAAACACACCTTTATTACTCATGGACGAACCGACCAACGGTATGGACATTCCTTCAAAAAGCCAATTCCGTAAAGTCATCGCATCGGGTATGAACGAGCAAAAAAGCATAGTCATATCTACCCATCAAGTACGCGACTTAGAAAACATGATCGATCACATCACCATACTCGACAACGGACTTCTACTACTCGATGCCGATACCGACACGATAAGCTCTCGACTTCGGTTCATTAAAGGAGGCAACGAAAGTGAGATTGCCGGTGCATTCTATAAAGTATCGACTATCGCGGGATATAGTGCTATATTGCCCAATGAAACCGATGAAGAGTCGCTAATCGATATTGAAATGCTCTTCAACTGTACAATAGGTGACCCCGAAGTAATTCATAATATATTCAATTCCTCCGCAAAATAATACGAACATGAAAGAAACCGATATCATCGATCCCGTACGAATCGGGAAATTCAGTTTAGGCTATTTCAGATGGTCTGTGACGGCCCATATATTCCAACCCAAACGTTTTTGGAAATATTGCACCAAACAAGTATATGAATGGAAAAGAGGACTCTCCCTGCAATTTATATCCTTGACCGGCATTTATACATTATTGATGTTTATTTTCCATACGGACGGCCAGCCGTTCATTACATCAAGCGGTGCACAAATGCTTATTTGGCTCGGATTTTTCATCTATATCGCCAAAAGCAGTTCAAGTCTCGCCGACCAAATAGGGATACGTTCTAAACGAGTAGTCTATCTTACCGTTCCGGTATCGATAGCCGAAAAATATATCGCACATCTATTGTCGACCATTGTCCTATATCCTTTACTATTTTTCGCAGCCATTGTCGTAGCCCAATATGCATCGGAGCTAATATCTTCTACCATAAGAGGCGAAATATTCAATCCGGGAACACCTTTGCAGGGTTGCTTCTCGATGTGGAAAAACAGTGGGTTTACCACGATATTCTTTGTTACCTCCGTACTTAGCACAATCGCGACATTCACACTCGGCGCCACATTGTGGCAGAAGAACAGCTTCTTGAAAACGGTATCGGCTCTTTTTCTTTTTTCTATTGTATTTTCATTTTCTTGCTCCTTATTTCTGACAAATGAAGAAATCGGCTCAGCCGTTTCCTACCTTTTTATAGGAAAATTTTTCGATAACAGCTCAAATTTCTTTTGGCTTATAAATACCGTCCAAATCGCCGAGACAATTATTTTAGGATACATCGGATATTTGAGACTGAAAGAATTGGAAATAAATGAAACCAAACGATAGCCATGCAATTCAAAGAGAACCAAACCATCTACTTACAAATAGCCGAACGAATCAGCGACGAGATTCTGTTAGGGCACTATGCCATCGGGAGCCGCATACCTTCGGTACGCGAATATGCCGCACTCGTGGAAGTGAATGCCAACACGGTCATGCGCTCTTATGAATTCTTGCAGACCCAGGGCATCATCTTCAACAAACGAGGCATAGGGTTCTTCGTTTCGCCCGATGCCAAAATAAAAATAAAGAGCTACCGCCGTAACGAGTTCCTTAAAAACGAATTACAACGTTTCTTCATACAGATATATACACTCAACATTTCTATGGAAGAAATCGATCTCATGTATAAACAATTCATCGATAAATTAAATTCCAAAACATCAAACGCACAATTATGAAACGCTCTACTATTATACTGATTATTTTCCTCGTCTTGCTAATAATCACTCCTATCGTAATCGTAAAAACGGTCAACAATCTATCTCCCGAATCAAAACTTAAAGGCATACAGACCCTATGGAATAAATCGGATCCGAATACCCCTACCCGATATATCATTACCGAAGAATATTTCGGGAGCGACAGCATCGGCACTACAATCAATATTACGACCGCTGCCGATTCTGAGTCGACTCTTATCGACAATCACAGATACGACGAAGATACGATTCGTATATCGGGAAACGCCCATAGTAGTTACAATATCATTTATGAGGAAGAAGTAAATCTAATTATCGAAAACAAAAATCCGAACATAAAATTCAAGATCGCAAATGCCAATCTCAGTAAGATCAGTCTCAATTCCTCGGGCGAAACAGATATCGTCTCATCAAACTTAGGGTCCTTAATATTCCAAGACAGCATAAATACCGCTCCTATCCGCCTCCTTCAAAATAACATCGGTGGACTGATAGCATTGAGCTGCACAAACCGTCCGATGGAAATAACCGAGAACAACATAGGCACAGCCATTTTTCCGGAAAAATGCAGAGATTTCTCTCTCGTCAACAATAATATCGGTGTTAACACATGGTCCGATGAATATAATATAACCATAGGTTCCGAAACGAATAACGACAGTACCGAAGCTCATGGAACGGTCAAAATGAAAATCAATGTCAAAACCGACAAATAATATAAATCATTTCACTAAACTACAATACATTTTATCAGGTAAAAAATGAAAAGAATTTTCAAATTAGGTATATTATTGGGATCTATATTCTCATTATGTACTGCGGCACAAGCAACCCCTACCGCTTGTAAAATAAACGGGGTTGTTACTGATTCGATTAGCGGAGAAGCTATTCCGTTTGTCACCATAGGGATAGAGAACAACGAAGGAAAAGTATTGAGCCGAATCGCTTCGGACGCACTAGGGAAGTTTATGATCACAGCTTCGGCGGGTCAAAATTACCGTCTGGTCGTCTCATCGGTTGGCTACGGAACAAAATACGTCGATATATCACTTTCGGAAAATGAAAAAAATAAAGATTTAGGAACCATAAAACTTACAGAAAGTTCAGAGTTATCCGAGGTAACAGTGGTCGCTCAAAAACCTTTAATAAAAAGCGACATCGATAAAATCACTTACGATATGGAAGCCGATCCAGACGCTGCCAGCAATAATGCACTGGATATGCTGAGGAAGGTTCCCATGATTACAGTCGATGCCGAAGAAAATATACGGTTGAACGGACAAAGCAACTATAAAGTATTGGTCAATGGGAAAAGTTCGGCAGTAATGTCGGGAGACAATGTCAAAGAAGTTCTCAAAAGTATGCCGGCCAATACGATTAAAAATATCGAAGTTATCACGAATCCCTCTTCCAAATACGAGGCCGAAGGTGTAGGCGGTATCATCAACATCATCACAGTTTCCCGCCGGGAAACCAACGGTATCGTAGGTAGTGTAGGTGCAAATGCCGACACCTATGGAGGCTTCGGGGGAAACGTCTATCTCTCTTCCCAAATCGGGAAATTCGCTTTCTCCGGCAGATACTCCGGAAGCCGTTATACCAACGGTGACGGAGGTCATTCGAAAGCTTTTATGGAGACGTTTGCCAACGATGAATTTTATCGCTCCGAAGTATATGGTTCTTCCAAATATCGGGGAGCCGGACATAACATGTCCATCGAAGCCAGTTATGAAATAGACACGCTTAACCTCATCAGTTTCTCGGCATGGGGCTGGTTGGGAAACAACAAATCGACAAATGACTTGAATCAAACCTATTTCAATCGCGCCAATGATATCAGCAGTCAATATCGTTCGTTAGGAAGTTCCAGCAGCGACTACGGTTCTGTATCGGGTACTCTCGACTACCAACGCTCTTTCGCAAAAAAAGACCGCACGCTAACAGCCTCGTATCAATTCGAGTACAATCCCAACAACTCGGACTACACGACCGAAAATCAGGGGATTCTTCATTCAGAAAGCTACATCGAAAAAAGTAAAAACAAAGCTCACGGAACCGAACAAACCATACAGATAGACTATTTCGACCCCTTGACCGATATGCATCAAATCGAGGGCGGGGTAAAATACATCATGCGCTGTAACGTAAGCGATGGAGATAGAGACAAAAGCATTTGGGACGAAACAACCGAAGATTGGAAACAAACACCGCTCCCGGTCAACGATCTCGACTATACACAACATATCTTAGGCGTCTATGCCGGATATGTACTAAAAATTAAGAAATGGAGTGGTAAAGTAGGAGCCCGATTAGAATCGACTTGGAACGATGGCCGCACTACAAATTACGACGTCACGGAAACACCCCAAAAAACAAAGTTCGATAACAATTTTTTCAACATTGTACCTTACGTCACCCTATCGTGGCAACCCCGAGATATGCAAACATTCAAATTATCCTATACTCAAAGGCTTAGTAGGCCCGGAATTTGGCAGCTAAATCCGTTCAAAGACAGTTCGACCCCCATGCAACTGGTATATGGTAACCCTAATTTGGAATCGGAAATATCACATACATTCTCCTTAGGATACACATTGTTTACGACAAAAGGACTAAACTTAGCCACCGAACTGAATGGACGCATACAAAACAATGGGATAGAGCAGACTATCTTCATGGACGAAGACGGTGTGGCCAACGTAACTTACGACAATATCGGAAAAGCCAGAGAATGTAACTTGAACGTATTTTTTTCGGGAAATATCATTCCTACCCTCAGCCTCTACACCAACCTCTCCGGGGGATATGGAGATTATAGCTCCAAATCGGCAGGATATTCCAACAAAGGTTGGAATTACAACGGATACCTCGGCGCACGTTGGAACGCATGGAAAGACGGTGCAATAAGCGCCAACGTCGGCTACTACTCCGGATTTCGCATGCTGGTAGGGACATCTGCGCCAATGGCATTTTGCGGTTTCAGTGTCAGCCAATCGTTTTTTGAAAAGAAACTTCAACTAAACCTTTCGGTAAGCGATCCCTTTTCAAAAGAACGCAAATTTACCATGCACATTAAAAACGATGCATATCGTATCGATAACTACAACTACAATCCTTGTCAATACGTACGCTTAGGAGTCACCTATCGTTTCGGACAAATGAAAGAATCGGTCAAGAAAGCTCGACGCAGTATCACCAACGACGATGTAAAAAGCGAAAGCAGTGGTGGATCCGGCGGTATGGGAGGCGGGGCCAATATTCAATAGACTCTTTCGACTTCCTGATTTAAATAAACGAAAAAGCCCCGGGCTCGTGAGAATCCGGGGCTTTTTATCTTATTATCAACAAGCGATAAGTTATACCAACTGCTTCTTATATGTTCTCAATTCTTGCTTGATTCGATATATTCTCACCTTCACCGTCCCCAAAGGCATTTGTAAACGGTCGGCTATTTCGTCATAACGATATCCTTGCAAGTATAAACCAAAAAGAATACGATTGTCAATAGACAACAAATCCATAATGCGTTGAACGTCGGTTGTAGAAAAAGAGTCTTCTCCCTCTATTCCACTTTGCACATCATCGGTATCCGGTATCTCAAAGTCGATAGGGAGAGCTTCTTGCCGAGACGAATGGCGACGACAATTCAAGAAAAGATTACGCATAATAGTATATAACCAGCTTTTAATGCTTCCGGAATCATCATACATCGCTTTATTGCTCAACGCTTTAAGCGATGTTTCTTGCAATAGGTCTTTCGCCTCGTCTTCATTGTGAGTCAGACTTTTGGCAAAGCCTAACAGAGCATTTTGCAGTTTTACCACATGCTGCTCAAAATCTTCTTGAATCATTATTATATCTGAAAATTTAAAAAATAATTTAGTAAAGATAACTATTAATTTTTATAATAAAAAATTTAAGCTGCCTTTCTTTACTAATATGCTCGAAAGCGAGGTTACTTAGGAGCCTTCTTATATAGCACGATCGCTATTACCGTATAGATGATATTGGGTATCCACATCGCCAACATAGGTGAAGTAGCCCCCGATACCGCAAAGGTTGAGGTCACAGTCGAGAATAATATATATGAAAAACTTAACAGCAAACCTATACCGATATTGATACCCATACCCCCTTTTACCTTCCGGGAAGACAAAGACATGCCGATGGCTGTCAAGATAAATGCCGCGGCAGCCATAGCGAAACGCCGCTCATATTCTATCTCAAAATTTTTTATATTGGCGACCCCTCTCTCTTTTTGACGAATAATATAACGCCGTAGTTCGGGAGTAGTCATCACTTCGCTATCGTTCTGCGAAATCAAGAAATCCGAAGGTTCTATGGGTACAATCGTATCGAGAGTCGACCCTTTTATCAATTCCTCCCGCATACCGTTGAAATTACGAATCACATAATTGTTAACCCGCCAGTGATAAGCCGAATCGTAATGAATGGTTTGAGCAGTCAATCGGGATTGAAGAACTTTCTGGTCGAACTTCTCCAAAGAAAAACGATAGCCGGTTTTGTTACTGTTGTCATAGCGCGATATATAGGCTATTACCCCCGGCTCTACCTGCAACTGAATATTACTGGCATAATCTACCCGCTTATTTTTGACATACGTATTCATATACTCGATACGAGTCACATTGGCCGGTGGAATTACATAGCAACTCAAATAGAGATTCAATGCAGCGATAATGGCTGCCGAAACCATATAAGGCACAAACAATCGCTTGAAACTGATACCACTCGACAACATGGCTATAACCTCGGAGTTGTCGGCCAGCTTGGAGGTAAAAAATATAACAGCGATAAAAGTAAACAGAGGACTAAACAGATTGGCAAAATAGGGAAGAAAATTGAAAAAATAGTCGAATATCGTCGCCGACAAAGGCGCTTTCAAAAATGAATCCAATTTCTCGTTAATATCGAACATGACCGTGATAGCGAGAATCAAAGCTATCGCGAAAAAGTAAGTTCCCAAGAACTTCTTGATAATATAGATATCTATTTTTTTCAATATCTTCATCTCGTTCCTCTTTACAATCGTGTAGTCACCCGGCAGATCATCTTGTCTTTCCACGATTTAAATGTACCGGCTAAAATTTGACGACGTGCCTCCTGAGTAAGCCATACATAAAATGCCAGATTATGTATCGAGGCTATCTGCATGGCCAGTATTTCTTCACTAATGAATAAATGGCGCAAATAGGCTTTACTGTAACACGTATCGACGTAAGAAGTACCCTCCGGGTCGAGAGGAGAAAAATCATCGGCCCACTTTTTATTCCGCATATTCATGATACCGTTACGGGTAAACAGCATACCATTGCGTCCATTGCGAGTAGGCATCACACAGTCGAACATATCGACACCCCGTTCTATACCTTCCAATATATTGGCCGGTGTCCCCACCCCCATTAGATAACGTGGTTTATCCCGAGGCAAGACCTCGTTGACAACCTCTATCATCTCATACATTTTTTCCGTAGGCTCACCCACCGCCAATCCGCCGATGGCATTACCGTCAGCTCCCAAATCGGCGACATGCTTCGCGGCCTCTATACGCAAATCGGGATAGACACAGCCTTGTACAATCGGGAAAAAAGTTTGCTTATAACCATACAAACCCTCTGTTTCGCAAAAGTGTTTCCAGCCCCGGTCGAGCCAACGGCGTGTCAAGGCCAATGATTTCTTGGCATAGTCGTAATCGGCATCGCCCGGAGTGCACTCGTCGAGCGCCATCATAATATCCGCTCCGATAATACGTTGGGTATCTACCACATTTTCGGGAGTAAAAAGATGTTTCGAACCATCGATATGCGAACGAAAGTGAGCCCCCTCTTCTGTCAATTTCCGACGGTCGGACAAAGAAAAAACCTGAAATCCCCCGCTATCGGTAAGAATAGGACGTTCCCAACCGTTAAACCGGTGCAGTCCACCGGCCTGACGCAATATATCCAATCCCGGACGTAAATACAGATGATAGGTATTCCCCAAGATTATTTGCGCCTTAATATCGTCCCTCAACTCGCGTTGATGCACAGCCTTGACCGAGGCCACCGTCCCTACCGGCATAAATATAGGGGTCTGTATCTTCCCATGATCGGTCGTTATCACTCCGGCCCTCGCATGGGTACACTCATCGGTTTGTACCAGTTCAAAATCCATTGTCCGTCCTTTTTACTCGAAAAAATAACACAAATGAAAAAACAGAAAAACTGATTGACAACATCTGCTCGAAAAAATTCAAAACAGTTTCTTTCTTTTATTCGGGAACAAAGATAATGCAAGGCGAATATAGAACAAAATTTATTTTAGCCCTGTTGGGTCATGCCTGTCTTGGACTGTCGTCAAAAAAATGCGAACTGCTGTCAGAAGCAAATGATGGACAAAATCAAATAAACTTGATTTTCACTAAAAACGACAAGACACACCGATAAACATAAAAAACATTAAAAAGAATTACTTCGATATCTTTATCCTACGGAGTATTTACAAATACGTTTATATAATATTATATCGGTTAATTTCTTTTTAAACATCGAGTAGTTTATCAAATAGAAGATATATTTGCAGCTGTTATGCTGACGCCTCGAACGATAATAGTTTTTTTATGTTGGACATGCGGGCTGTCTTTTTTCTGCCACACCGCATATGCCCAATCTTCCACGCCTCCTCCCATGCGGCCGGGCAATGGGTCGGAATTGGAAATAAAAGGAGGTGAATTGTCGTGGCCCCGTACCGAACAGCTACCCTCTTCTACACCCAACGATCGGTTCATGCAGAAAAAGCTGAACGAGCACCTCGAATCCGCCTCTTTAAACATCATGCGTCCCTCAACCATGTTTCCCGAAAATCCATCGGAATTCATGTTAAACGTAATTTTACTGCACGCAGTGAAAGACAGCATAGCCAGCCTTCACGACGAAACAATCGCGCGAATGGTCGATATGTTTGTATTACGTAACTTGTTACAGCCTCTCTCCAATGACAAACCCGCTCCTGTCAACAGCTGGTCGATGAGTGCACCCAACACCATGCCCTTCGGTATAGGCGTCTCTTATGTGGGACTCCTCGACCCTGTCGAAATATACCGTAACTGGCAACGCAAGAAAAGGGCCCTACGCACCAAAATGGTTTTAATGACCCTTTTCGGGAACACTACCCGCCCGCTCACCAAACATGAGACTGATTCAATAGAACGAAGCATCGAATGGAAACGTAATGTCCCGGTAAGTACGATTGCCAATCCCGTTCAGATATCCACCTTACTGAAAAACGATACCATCGTCGAACCTTCCAAGCCGAAATTTACAGCACCGCTCTTTGGAAAAGAGCGTCCCCAAATGGCTATCGATACCATCTCCGCAGCATCTTCACCGAAAATAAACGAGACCCGATAGCCTCTGTTCCTTCGAACTTTCTATGCTGCATCCGTGTTGTAAAAAATAAACAAGTCATTTTGTCAGAAACAAAAAGAATTATAAATGAACTTCTTATAGATCCGAACCTTTCCATCGTATCGGGAATATAGACATTATGTCATATTAACAGATTGATTATCAGACAATATTTCATTAAAACACGGTTGGCATTTCTTTTGACTATATCCCAATGTAAAAACAAAAAAAAGATAAAATAGAAAGGAGAATAAATATATGAATTTCGACAATTTCACAATCAAATCGCAGGAGGCTATCCAAAAGGCTGTGGAGATTGTTCGTAATCACAACGAACAATCCATAGAACCGGTACACCTTCTAAAAGGTATCTTGCAAGTAGGCGAAAGCCTCACCTCATACCTTTTTCAAAAATTGGGAGTCAACGCAGGGTTGCTAAACAACCAAGTCGACAGAGAAATAGAATCGCTTCCGAAAGTGAACGGAGGTGAGCCCTATCTGAGTCGGGAAGCTAACGATGCCCTACAAAAAGCAATCGACTATTCCAATAAACTCGGAGACCAGTTCGTAGCATTGGAAGCCATGCTCATGGGATTATTCCTCGTGAAAAGTCCGGCCTCTGCATTCATGAAAGATGCAGGCATAACCGAAAAAGAACTGGGCGCAGCTATCGACGAATTGCGAAAAGGGAAGAAAGTAACCGCAGCTTCGGCCGAAGACACCTACAATGCATTGAGCAAATATGCAATCAATTTGAACGAACGTGCCCGTAACGGGAAACTCGACCCTGTTATCGGACGAGACGAAGAAATCAGACGAGTATTACAAATTCTGAGTCGCCGAACCAAAAACAATCCTATCTTGATAGGTGAACCGGGTACAGGTAAAACAGCCATAGCCGAAGGACTGGCGCATCGTATCGTACGCGGAGACGTTCCCGAGAACCTGAAAAGCAAACAAATCTTTTCTCTCGACATGGGAGCTTTGGTTGCCGGAGCCAAATACAAAGGAGAATTTGAAGAAAGGCTGAAATCGGTAGTCAACGAAGTCATTCAAAGCGAGGGAGAAATTATCCTCTTTATCGACGAGATACACACGTTGGTGGGAGCCGGTAAAGGCGACGGAGCAATGGATGCTGCCAATATTCTGAAACCAGCTTTGGCAAGAGGAGAATTGAGGTCTATCGGCGCTACCACGCTCGACGAATATCAAAAATATTTTGAAAAGGACAAAGCTCTCGAACGTAGGTTCCAAATCGTCATGGTCGACGAACCCGACGAAATGAGCTCTATCTCGATTTTGAGAGGTCTGAAAGAGCGGTATGAAAATCACCATAAAGTGCGGATTAAAGACGATGCTATCATAGCAGCCGTACAATTATCCGAACGATATATAACAGACCGATTCCTACCCGATAAAGCCATAGACTTGATGGACGAAGCGGCAGCAAAACTGCGCATAGAAGTAGATTCGGTTCCCGAGGCTTTGGACGAAATATCCCGACGAATCAAACAATTGGAAATCGAACGCGAAGCTATCAAACGTGAAAACGATACCGAAAAGCTGCAACAGTTAGCCAAAGAAATTGCCGACTTGAAAGAAGAGGAAACTAAATTCAGAGCCAAATGGCAATCGGAAAAAGAACTGGTTAACCGCATACAGCAAAACAAAATCGACATCGAGAACTTACGTTTCGAAGCTGATAAAGCTGAACGAGAGGGCGATTATGGTAAAGTAGCCGAAATACGGTATGCCAAGATCAAACAAAAAGAAGACGAAATCCATGCCACGCAACAAAAGCTACACGAGTTGCAAGGTGACAAAGCTATGATTAAGGAAGAAGTCGATGCCGAGGACATCGCCGATGTCGTATCTCGCTGGACGGGCATTCCGGTAAACAAAATGATGCAAAGCGAAAAAGACAAATTGCTCCACCTCGAAGAGGAACTGCACAAACGAGTTGTAGGTCAAAACGAGGCCATCACTGCCATTGCCGATGCCGTTCGTCGGAGTCGTGCCGGATTGAATGATCCTCGTAGGCCTATCGGGTCGTTCATCTTCCTCGGTACGACCGGTGTGGGTAAAACCGAGTTAGCGAAAGCTCTTGCCGAATATCTGTTTGACGATGAGAACATGATGACTCGTATCGACATGAGTGAATATCAAGAGAAATTCAGTGCCACTCGTCTCATCGGTTCCCCTCCGGGATACGTTGGATACGACGAAGGTGGCCAACTGACCGAAGCAATCAGGCGTAAACCTTATTCGGTGGTTTTGTTCGACGAAATAGAAAAGGCTCACCCCGACATCTTCAACATTCTGTTGCAGGTACTCGATGACGGACGATTGACCGATAACAAAGGCCGATTGGTTAATTTCAAAAACACCATTATCATCATGACTTCGAATATGGGTTCCGCCTTGATACGCGAAAATTTTGAAAAGATGACCTCTGCCAACAAAACCGAAGTCATCGAAAAGACAAAAGAAGCGGTCTTGAATATGTTGAAACAAACCATACGTCCCGAATTTCTCAACCGTATAGACGAAACGATTATGTTCACCCCGTTGAGCGAGAAAGAAATCGAAGAGATTGTGTCGTTACAAATCGACAACATCAAAAAGATGTTGGAGAAAAACGGTGTCACCCTCGAAATTACACCCAAAGCTCTGGGCTTGATTGCAACCGAAGGCTACGACCCTGAGTTTGGAGCACGTCCGGTAAAACGAGTGATACACCGGCTTATCTTGAACCAGTTGTCGAAAGACCTGCTGGCCCAGAAAGTAGACCGATCGAAGCCTATCATAGTCGATACCGAAAATGACCAAATCGTATTTCGTAACTGAAACGAGATAAAAAAAGCAAAGGCTGCTATGCAATGCATAGCAGCCTTTCTTTCCTACCGAAAACCTATTTATTCACTGTTCTTTATTTTTCTACATTCTTTTCACTCCACGGCAAGGGATTAAGACGCCCCTGCTTCATATCTTTCCCCATAAATGGAGCCCTAAATCTTTCACGCCAAGAATCGCGGGCTGCTCGTTTTTCCAATCGTGCCACTTTCTGTTCCAAATACTGAATATACTGATCTTTGGTCAGAATAGATTTAAATGTGGAATCCCGACGAACCTTAGCCGCTTTCATCGATTCTCGATTCGATTTCTCAAATTCCTTCTTTTTCTCTCGAATCGCTTTTACTTCCGTATCGAACGTCTTATCGGCTTCTTTTAATTGAGAAAGCTGTTTTTCGCTAAGATTCAAATCTTTCACCATTTGTTCACAAGGGAATTCACATTTCTCTTTCCGTTCGTTCTTTACTTTATTACCGGCAAATGAACTCATCGATAAAACGAGAACAAGAGCGAACGATACTATTGCCTTTTTCATAAATTTTCTCCTTTCATTAAAAAGTTTTCTTCAATTTATTTATTCGCGAATCTGTTTATAAGACTCTGTTTTTGTCCAAAGGTTTAACCACACGTTCTGCGAAATGTTTAAATTTAGCACTTTTAACAAAATGGAGAATTGTTATTCCCGAATTAAGTCTTTCAACTTAATAGCTTGGAAAGTCATGTGAGCCACGCTACTCTCATATAAAATACCCACTGTCTCACGATCGATCATGGTCAGACAGGTATATCCCCACCCCTCATCTTCGTCCAACATCACTTGATTTTCTGGCAACCACGTCAGGCCTTTATCTAAACTGGCTTTAATCGTAATATGGTTGCGCCCCTTCTTCGTGTTGGGATTCGAGAAAAGAAGGATATCCCTACCCAATACATTATCTTCGGCACGAACATGAATCAGACTCGCCATACACACGGGTTCTTGCAAAGCTTTTCGGGACGACTCATGCTCGGTCCATGTTTTTCCCAAATCCTCGGTTATGGCTACGGCTCGGCTTCCTCCCCGGTTATCCCGCATATTCAACATCAACACTCCCGGCTCTATCTCCACGACCTGAGCCTCTGTCGTATTTGTCCGTGCCAGATTATGTATATTCCAAGTTTTACCCCGGTCCTTACTATACATAATACCAGCATTCGGAATACGAGTCGAATCTATGAACTGAATGGGAAATACCAACGTGCCGGCCTGCATAGTAATACCTCGTCCCGGCCCTTGAAGTAGGAAATACCAAGAAGGATCTTTCACCTGCCCGGTTATATTAATCGGCTTCGACCAAGTTTTGCCATCATCGGTACTCTTCGTCATCACGAGTTGAGCCGTATAGCTCTTTTCCATTCCCGGCTGTGAACTCCACCATGCCCGTTGATTCCCCATACCGTGTGTCCACGCCGCGACAATCCACACTGTATTTGTCTTTGTATCGACCAAGATAGAAGGGTCTCCTACCCCATTTTGGGCAGCCGGCAAGCCTCCGGTCTCTCCGAAAGAAAGCGGCAATCTCATTTTCTCCCATGTTCTCCCGCCATCGGCACTACGGCTCAATCCAACATCTACATGTTCTTGCAAATCCACGCTACTGTTATAACGCACATCATACACACCCAACAATGTACCTTTATTCGTAGTGACCAATCCGGGAATACGAAACGCCGAAACACCGTCGTTACCAGCATGACGAACACCTACTCCCATACGGTGTACAATACCGTCGGGCGACACTTTTTTACAAACAGCCTCTTTCCCGTCTATTGTCACAGAACTCAAATCTGCCGTCACCTTAGATAAAAGAGATGTGCCGGGTTTCACCTGCAAACTCACCCAAAAGAAATTAACTCCCGGAAATAATTTGTAATTACATTCCAAAACCACCGACTCAGACACATTCGATTCCTCGGCACATTTTATCGAATAAGAAGGATATGCCGACAATGTCTTACCGGGACTGAAACTCGAAATATAACTAACCGGAGCAAATCGATTCTTATCCTCTTCTTGACGGGCTTCTGTTCCACCATAATAGAGCTTTACAGATTGAATATCGTCGAGATTTTTACACCTCGACAAGTCTACTGTTACTCCATCAAGCATTCGGCTGTCTCGTGCATCGAATCGAAGATAAAATAATAGATTATCCTGCCGTTCTATCAAAATGGGGACTTGTGCCTCTTTTATAAAAACCGTATCCGAAGCTCTTACTACCGACCAATATCCAATTAACAAGGAAAAAAGAAAAAGTCTCTTCATGACATATCTAATTAAATTTGCGGAATAAAGATAACAGTTTTTTACTTATTACTCCAAAAACCAGCCGATTTTCATACTTCTCATAAACGGCTCTATCTTTCCGTTTCTTTCCTTGCAAAAACGGTTCAAAACAAGTATATTTGTATCAACAGAAACAAGTAATTTATGTTACAACCTCTGGCAGAAAGACTAAGGCCCAAAAACTTAGACGAATACATCGGACAGGAACATCTGGTAGGACCGGGAGCCGTACTGCGGCGTATGATCGATGCGGGTAAAATTTCGTCTTTCATTCTTTGGGGGCCTCCGGGTGTCGGAAAAACAACTCTGGCTCACATCATATCGCAACAATTACAAGCACCATTCTTCACATTGAGTGCCGTACAATCCGGCGTAAAAGAAGTTCGCGAAGTAATAGATCGATGCAAAGCCAATATTTTTTCCAAAGTACGTCCCATACTGTTCATCGATGAAATCCACCGGTTCAGCAAATCACAGCAAGACTCTCTCCTCGGCGCGGTCGAATACGGTACGGTGACGCTCATCGGAGCAACGACCGAGAATCCCTCTTTCGAAGTAATACGTCCCCTGCTCTCCCGTTGTCAGGTATATGTCCTCAAATCACTCGAAGTAAAGCACTTGCAGCTACTGCTCGACAGAGCTATACATTCCGATACTTATCTGAAAGAACGCGATATAGAAGTAAAAGAGACCGATGCTCTATTTCGTTATTCAGGAGGGGATGCCCGAAAGCTGCTAAACATCATCGATCTCGTATCCCAAGCGGTCGGAGAGAACGAAAAAATAATCATCGACGATGCGATTGTAACGGAACGGTTACAACAAAATCCTGCCGCCTACGACAAAAACGGCGAAATGCACTACGATATCATATCGGCATTTATCAAATCCATACGAGGCAGTGACCCGGATGCCGCAATCTATTGGCTTGCCCGCATGGTCGAAGGAGGTGAAGACCCCGCTTTCATCGCACGACGATTGGTTATATTGGCGTCCGAAGATGTAGGGCTGGCAAACCCCAATGCCCTGCTTTTAGCCAACGCTTGCTTCGATGCTGTACAAAATATAGGGTGGCCGGAGAGTCGCATTATCATGGCCGAAACGACAATCTATCTGGCTAGTTCACCCAAAAGCAATTCGGCCTACATGGCGATAAATCAAGCACTAGAAACGGTAAAAACAACAGGAAACCTTCCTGTTCCGCTACATCTTAGGAATGCACCGACACAATTGATGAAAGAGTTGGAGTATGGAAAAAATTACAAATATGCACACGATTATACGGGTAACTTCGTCAATCAGCAATATTTACCAAACGAGTTGAAAGACAATAATTGGTGGAAGCCTCAGGATAACGTTGCGGAGAACAAGCTGAAAGATCATCTAAATAAGCTATGGAAAGACCGATACAAATAATCTGTCGAAATGCTATCTCGGGCTAACAAATAGCCGTCATTTTGTAAATTTTTGTAACAAAATATTTCAAAGCGCATAAAAACTAAGAAAAAAAGAATTACTTTTGTAATCTATCAAAACCAAATTATACCAAACTACTAAACAAAGATCGTTATGAAGAAGCACAATTTCTATGCAGGCCCTTCTATTCTGAGCGAATACACCATTAAAAACACAGCGGATGCCGTACTTAATTTCGCAGATACAGGTCTGTCTCTGTTGGAAATATCACATCGCAGCAAAGAATTTACAGCGGTTATCGAAGAAGCTAAAACCCTAGTAAAAGAGTTGCTCGAAGTCCCTGCCGGATATGATGTCCTATTTTTAGGTGGAGGGGCCAGCATGCAATTCTGTATGGTTCCATATAATTTGTTGAACCGTAAAGCTGCTTACCTCGAAACCGGAACATGGGCTGTAAATGCAATCAAAGAAGCTAAATTGTTCGGAGAAGTAGATGTTGTCGCTTCTTCGAAAGAAGCCAACTTCTCTTATATCCCCAAAGGATATACTATCCCCGATGATGTTGATTATTTCCACTTTACCTCCAACAACACGATATACGGAACAGAAATGCGATTTGACCCAGACGTAAATGTACCTCTTGTAGCCGATATGTCTTCCGATATTTTCTCCCGACCTATCGACGTTTCCAAATATAACGTCATCTACGCCGGAGCTCAAAAAAATTTAGCCCCTGCCGGAGTTACTATCGTGATTGTCAAAGAAGATGCACTCGGACATGTAGACCGGGCTATCCCCACCATGCTCGACTATCGCACCCACATCAAAAAAGGATCGATGTTCAATACGCCTCCCTGTCTCCCCATCTACTCGGCATTGCAGACCTTGAAATATTATAAGGAGATGGGAGGTATCAAAGAGATGGAAAAGCGTGATTTGGAAAAAGCAGCGATCCTCTACGATGCTATCGATTCCAGTAAAATTTTCGTCGGAACAGCAGCTCACGAAGATCGCTCCATCATGAATGTCTGCTTCGTTATGAAAGAAGAATATAAAGACCTCGAAAGTGAATTTATCGAATTTGCTTCCTCACAAGGCATGGTAGGTATTAAAGGACACCGTTCGGTAGGTGGATTCAGAGCTTCCATTTATAACGCTATGCCTAAATCGAGTGTCGAAGCCCTCGTAGCTACCATGAAAGAATTTGAGAAGAAACACTAATATAGAAAAACCATGAAAGTATTAGTTGCTACTGAAAAGCCGTTTGCTGCCGTTGCAGTAAATGGAATCAAAGAAGTTCTCGACAACGCAGGTGTCGAAATGGTTCTTTTGGAAAAATACCCCGATAAAGCCGCTCTACTAAAAGCAGTCGAAGATGTTGAAGGCCTCATTGTGCGCAGCGATATCGTCGATGCCGAAGTTTTTGACGCCGCCCCAAAATTAAAAATCGTAGTACGTGCCGGAGCGGGTTATGACAATATCGACCTCAACGCGGCTACTGCCAAAGGAGTATGTGTAATGAACACCCCCGGACAAAACTCCAACGCTGTGGCCGAGCTCGTGTTCGGTATGACTATCTTAATGATACGAAATCATTTCAATGGAACATCGGGTACGGAATTGAAAGGGAAAAAACTAGGAATCCATGCCTACGGACAAGTAGGTCGTAATGTGGCCCGTATCGCCAAAGGATTCGACATGGAAGTTTATGCATTCGATCCTTATTGCCCCGACGATGTGATGAAAAAAGACGGTGTAACGCCTGTCGCATCGGCCGAAGAGCTTTATAAAACATGTCAATTCGTATCGCTGCATATCCCGGCTACGGCCGAAACGAAGCAATCGATCAACTACTCGTTGCTTTCGCTTATGCCCAAAGGAGCTCTTCTCATCAACACGGCTCGTAAAGAGGTGATATATGAAGAAGATCTGGCACGCATACTCGAAGAACGTACCGATTTTCACTATGTAGCCGATGTTGCACCGACTATTGCCGACACTTTAAAAGAGAAATTCGGCAACCGAGTATTCTTCACTCCGAAAAAAATGGGAGCCCAAACCGCCGAAGCGAACATCAATGCAGGTATCGCTGCCGCCCGACAATCGGTCGGATACCTAAAAGACGGTATAGACAAGTTCAGAGTCAATAAATAACATTGTTGACATATTTCCGAATCCCCTAAGTACGTTCTTAACAACACGTGTACTTAGGGGATTTATTCTTCACCAACAACATCATTCAACTATGCTCGACAGAATAAATACCTTTCGTTGGCAATCCATCACCGAAACCCTTTTGAATGCGCTCAAACGATTTCCGGTCGCAGCAACAGCAACAATCGGGTTGTGTATTTCTCTGCTATTACTCGTCAACCTCCCCTATGAGCAATTAAAAGGAAGCATACTCTACGAACCCTCCTATTGGTACGTATGGGTAGGAGCATTACCTCTCGCTGCAAGTATCGTCCTCTGCTTCGAGAACCGCTTGAACCCCACTATACGACATTCGGTATCCCTACTCGCTGTACTACTATGGAGCTTGTACGGCTACATTTCGAACGATACTCCCGAACATTTCTTCGGGGCACTTGCTTTCATAGCTCCTATCGTAACATTTTTTTCGTCCTTATTTTGGGCTGCCTTTTTGAAAAAGGACACCGATACCTCTTTTTGGAATTTCTCCTATCTGTTGTGTATTCAAATACTAACAGGTTTACTTTTTACATCGGTCTTGGCAGCCGGCCTCTCTCTGGCGTTATTTTCTACCGATACTCTGTTCGGCTGTGAATTCAAAAGCGAGATGTATTCAAACATACATGTACTTTGCTATACCTTGTTCTTTCCTTTCTATCTGCTAGGCAATATTCCTATCGCCTCGATAACCGAAACAAAGGTGCGTTCGTTTGCCCAAGCATGGAAAATTCTAGGTTTATATATACTATTACCCCTCCTCATACTCTACGGAACAATCCTTTATGCCTATTTAATAAAAATCATAATTCAGTGGCAACTTCCCGATGGTTGGGTCTCCGCACTAGTCTCCATTCTCACCATAGGCGGGACAATCACCCTTTTTATACTATATCCGTTATGCATACAAGAGAATCGTCCTTTGAAATTTTTCAGGCAATGGTTCGGCATACTGCTTCTCCCACTATTAATCTTAATGACTATTGGTATAATCCGCCGCTTTCAAGACTATGGTATCACGACTAACCGCCTATACGTACTGCTGCTCAACTTTTGGTGCTATACGACTGCCTTGTATACCATTTTTACATCTGGTAAAAAAATAAAAATCCCGTTCATCTCATTTATTCTTCTTTTCCTCATCTCATCAATCGGTCCGTGGAGATTCAGCGAAATTACCCGGTATACCATGCACAAGCGGATAGATACACTCATTCAAAATAACAAACTCGGGACAAACAATCTACTTACATTCGACAGTTTAGAAACCCAATGCACCCAGCTCGACTCTATCGATGCCACCCGACTACAAGACAACCTTCTCTATCTCACTGAGAATTATGGGGCAAAAGATATACAAGTCTGGTTCACCGATTCCGTTTCCTCGATGCAATTTTCCAAACTCACACAAGGGATAACATCTGCATTGAATCGCTCACAGGAAAATCATCGCATCTATTTTTCCTACTACCAATCGGACTCCTACGAAGGCAAAAACATAAATATAAAAGATTACCAATACGCCCTGTTTTTCGACGGAAATTCAAATATCCGAACAAAAAACGGCAATGTGGAAATATTGGGGCCAGACAGTACCGTTGTCGCCGTTTATCCGCTAGTCGACCTACTAAAAAAACAAAGCTACAAAGTAAATCCCAACGACACGGTTTGGTCTTTCCGAGACAACAATACATACATACTTCCTCTGTCTTTGGACGGCTATATGAACAACCCGCAAGAAATTGGAGGGTTATATATTGAAGGCATCGTTTTTTACAATCCATAAAATAAAGGGGCTGCCTCTTTCGGGCAGCCCCTTTATTTTATCGTAGAAAAGCTATATTATTCCTTATTGTCACCCATCAGTCCTTTCCAAACCATTGCAGACAGCGCAGCTCCGAAAAACGGCGCTACAATGAACAACCACAACTGTGAAAGAGCTTCTCCTCCTGCAAACAGAGCCGGAGCAATACTACGAGCGGGATTTACCGATGTTCCCGTAATAGGGATACAAACAATATGAACCAACACCAAAGTAAGACCGATAGCCAATCCTGCGAAATTGCCCGCTCCTTTTTTCTCATCGGTCGCACCCAATACCACCAATACAAAAATAAACGTAAAGATTGTCTCGGCGATGAATGCCTGTAACATTTCTCCGTCTCCGAAACTATTGGCTCCCGTCGTAGTCACTCCCGATGAACCGCCCGTAGAAACCAAAGCATAAATAATAGACGATCCAATAATCGCTCCGATTATCTGAAAGACCATATACATGGCGGCATCCTTCCCGTTCATTCGTTTAGACAACCATACACCCAACGTAATAGCCGGATTGATGTGGCAACCCGATATACCTCCAATCGTATAAGCCATAGCAATCACAGAAAGGCCGAATGCCATAGCAACGCCCAACGTTCCTACTCCCGCACCGCAAGCAGCTGCTATATTGCCCGCAAATACAGCACTTCCACAACCCATCAACACGAGTACCATAGTACCCACCATCTCTGCCAAATACTTTTTCATGATTTTAATGTTTTTCTGGTACAATATGCACCTATTAGCAAATTTGTTAATAAACTATATAACCATTTAAGGTTTTCTATTACAAAGGAAAAAATAAATTTTGAACTTCCCAAAGATTTCTATTTTTTCGTATTTTTGGAATCATTTTCAAATAAGCGATAATCTACAAACAAGAGGACTATCATCAAATATCAAATTAATTATACGATTATGAAGATAACAGAAATTACAAATGGTATACATTATGTAGGAGTAAATGACCGGTGTAAATATAAATTCGAAAATCTTTGGCCGCTTCCATACGGAGTATCCTATAATGCTTACTTGATAACCGATAAAAAAAATGTATTAATAGATACCGTGGATGCCGCTTATACCGATAGACTACTCGACAACATAACCGAAATTATCGGGGACGGGAAAATAGATTATCTCATAATCAACCACATGGAGCCGGATCATTCTGCCTCGATACAATTTATTCGTCAAAAATATCCTCAAATGACAATTGTAGGCAATATCAAAACCCTCGAAATGGTCAAAGGATATTATGGAATAGACGACAATACTCTTTGTATTAAAAACGGAGAATCCTTGTCTATCGGGAAAAGGACTCTCACATTTCATCTTACGCCGATGGTTCATTGGCCCGAGACAATGATGACCTACGTTAACGAAGACAAATTGATTTTTTCAGGGGATGCCTTCGGCTGCTTCGGTACTTTGGACGGAGGCATTACAGACAGCCAATTAAACACGGATAAGTATTGGAGCGAAATGGTGCGTTACTACTCCAATATCGTGGGGAAATACGGGCCAGCCGTACAAACGGCACTGAAAAAACTATCCGACATAGAAATCAAAACGATTTGTTCCACCCACGGACCCATATGGGAAAAAGAAATAACCAGAGTCATTGGCATTTATGATCGCCTAAGCCGATATGAAGGTGAACCGGGGGTTGTTATCGCTTATGGCAGTATGTACGGGCATACCGAACAGATGGCCGAAGAAATAGCTCGTGAACTAGCAGCCAACGGAATCAAAGAGATTGTACTCCACAATGTTTCCCACGAAGACCCATCGTATATCCTCCAAAACATATTCCGCTACCAGGGGCTCATTATAGGCAGCCCTACTTATTCTAACAGATTATTTCCGGCAGTCGAAACCCTCACCGAAATGATTGCTACACGGGATATCAAGAATCGCACGTTTGCCTATTTCGGTTCTTTCACTTGGGCCGGTGCGGCAGTAAAACACCTCGCCGCATTCGCCGAATCCATGAAATGGGAAACTATCCCCTGCTGTATAGAAATGAAACAAAGCATTACTCCGGCTATAAAGGAGCAATGTAGAAACCTTGCACAAGAAATGGCAGCTCGGTTAACTCGATGATTCAACAAATCCAATAAAAGAACGGGAAAGAATTTTATTCTTTCCCGTTCTTTTATACTCAAAATCATTTCTATTAACTATCACTTTTTCTGAACAAACGTTTATGCCACGGAATAACATGTTCCGACCGCGAAGAAGCATATCCATAACCATATTTTCCGCTACCATATTGGCGATATGAATAAGTCCTTGAATTCATATTCACATCATTCAAAATAAGATAAACCGGCACATTGATACGCTTATTGTCAATCCATGCATTCAACATCTCGATCGACGCTTTATTCGTATAGTTAGCCCTCGCTACATAAATAACCACATCGATAGCCCGGGTCAACAAAAATGAATCGGATACCATACCCAACGGTGCTGTATCCAAAATCACATAATCATAATGGGACCGTGCATAATCGACCAACTGCTCAAAACGAGAACTCATCAACAATTCGTTCGGATTAGGAGGAACAGGCCCCGCCGGCAAAACGTCCAAATTAGAATCAATTCCAGAAGATTGAACAAGAGCCGAAAGATCAGAATCTCCACCCGACAAATAGGTAGTAACACCCCTCATATTAGACATTTGGAAATGCTGAGCCAAACGAGGGCGTCGTATATCCACACCTATCAGAAGCACCCGTTTTCCCGTTAGGGCAAAACTCAAAGCCATATTGCAAGAAACGAATGTCTTTCCTTCATGCATTACCGACGATGTTACCGCTATCACCTTTTTCTCTGGACCAGTAAGGACAAACTGTAAATTATTCCTCAACAATCGGAATAGTTCGGCAATGGGCTCCACACTCTTTTTCTCAACCACAAAAAATTTATTTCCCGGCTTCTTAGATATCTCAGCCAAAACAGGTATGGAGGTAAGACGTTCTAGCATTTTCTTATCTTTCAACACAGGGAATAACAACATTCTGAGGTAAATCACAAATGCCGGCAACAAAACGCCCAATAAAACAGCAGCACAAAGCAGCAATATTTTCTTAGGAGAAACTGGTTCTCCCGTAGAATCCGGGTCGTCGATAATACGTGCTACCGGTACGGTCATACTTTTGGCCAATGCATTCTCTTCTCTTTTTTCCAACAAGAATACATACAGATTGTCCTTTATCCTTTGCTGACGCATAATATCGGATAATTCCCGCTCGTATTGAGGTACGTTCTTAATCTTGTCTTCGATAATCTTATCCTGACGAGATAAATCTCTCTTTTTAATTTCTACTCCTTTACGAATGCTTTCGACACCTTTCAGTACCAATGACCTTTGAGTCTGTATATCTCTCGTCAACTCAACGATAACAGGATTGGATTCCGATGATGAATGTAATAATCTTTCTCGCTGTTGCAGACTTTTATTATATTCTCCTATTAATTTAGCTAAATCTTTATCGTCAATTCCCAACGCAGGAATGGGCATATATTCATTTTGAGGTATCGATAAAAATTTCTCTACATAATCGACAAGGCTTTTCTGCAACTCCAACTCGGCCAACTTCCCATCGGTAAATCCGGTTTGCTCCAAATATAATTTCGCCTCAGACGAAATATCAATCAAATTATTATGACGGCGATATTCTTCTACTCGCGCCTCTACAACCGATAAATCTTTTGAAATAGAATCCAAACGAGCATCAATAAACTGTTGCGTTTTTTCAGTCCCTTGATTTTTTTGCTTGGCCGCATCGATATTATAAAAATCGACCAGTGTTTTTATAAAATCCTCACCCGCTTTTATTACCGAAGTTCGGTATACGACCTTCAAAATCGTTGCATCTTTCGAAGCAAAAGCCACTGTCAAATTCCCGGCAATAGACTTACTCACGCTTCTCGGATTCGATAAAGATATATTCAACGTTTTATCCACGGTAGGAATCGTATCGCCAGTATATCTTAGTCGGATAAATCCCTTGTGAAAAGGTATGGAATATGGAAAAGTTTCGACCGTAGTGTTACAAATTTCTACCTCATCGCCCCTCACATTTCGAGTCTTCGCCTCCAAATGGAACACTCCGTTTTGCGGTTTTATTCTAATATTCAAAGAAGCCTTTAACGAACGCACATCAATCGAATCAAGAACTGCTTCTATCGGAGTCTCTTCATACAATGGAACATTTCTCAAAAAAGAATTCCAAGAATAAGACGTGTACAAATTAAGAGCTTCGACGACATCTGTAATCTGATTTTTCGAACGTAAGACTTCTATTTCATTATCTATATTTTTCTTATAGGAAGATAGTCCTAGGCTTTCCAATAATATATTGCTGTTATCTCCTTTATTGTCTTGAATATATACTGCAGATGTGACCTCATAAATCGGAGTCTGCCTGAAACAATAAAACATTACCGCCACAGCAAGTACGACCACGCTGGCCACAAACCATTTCCAATATGAAATACATTCTAAAAAGAAGCCCGTAACATCAAATGCCTCTTCCGATGCATTTTTTACAGATGTATTCTGCTTATCTTCCATAAAACTTTTATTTCGAAATACTCCAAGCTGTAATAATAAGGTTAGCGATCGTCAATAAAATTGAAGTCGCGCTAAAAATCAATGAAGTCGTGGGAGGTACGACAACAGCAGAATTGGCTTTGGATTTGTTTGGTTGAACATACAATACATCATTCTGCTGTAAATAAAAATAAGGCGAAGATATCAAATTCTTATCATTCAAATTTATTCTCGCTATACTCTTAGTTCCATCTGAATTTACCCTCACCAACAGCACATTATCCCGGCGACCTGTTATAGCCAAATCTCCGGCCAAAGCGATCGCATCCAATATACTCACTCGTTCGTTTTCTATGGTAAACAATCCCGGTCTATTCACATCTCCTAATACCGATATAGAAAAGTTTTGTATCCACACAGTCACTTGGGGTAGTTCATTCAGATATTCGGGATAAAGGAGCTCTTGAATCAAATGTTCTACCTCCATCTTACTTTTTCCAGCTACGTGAATACGCCCAATCACCGGGAAATCGATATTACCCGCCTGATCAATCAAATAATATTCAACGACTTTCGATGCATTTCCTCGCAGATAAGCCTCTCCTTGCATCAACCTCTTGTTAAACGGGATAACAACCTCTTGATTCTTAGCCACTACCGATATATCTATAATATCCCCCGGAGCTAAAACAGGAGAAGACTGAACCGTCGCAGCATTCAATACTTCGGCAGGTATATCTTCAATATCAACCATATAGGGAACATTCTTCGAAGAAGAACAAGACGTTATCCCCCAAAGAAGTATCATAAAAAACGTCAAATACAAATATCTCATTATGTGCTCTGTTTCTAAATAATGGCCCAATTATATAATCGCCATGCAAAAATAACACTTTTTACATGGCGAACAATATTTTTATCAGAAAAACCACGATTCAAACGCGATTCATAACATTGCATAACAAAGCCCGTTCCCTCTTCACTATCGCTAAACAAAGAGAACGGGCTCAACAATAATTCCCCTTTTTCAGAAATTATATTGAATCATTGCATTGATTCGATTGGCCTGACCATCTTCCCTATTCATATTGGAACGACGACCATAAAGATATTCAAGCCCAATACTACAATCGGGAGTTAAATTATAAAAAGCGTTCCCGACAATATATTGAGCATATCGATAGGAATTTTCCGAGAGCGACCCGATTTTGCTGTATAATCTACTTTGACTATAAGATGCCGAAATAAAGAATTTTTGAGAGAATGAATACCGTATGCCAGCCACATAGCCTAATGTTTCTGGTGCATAAAGTTTCCCTTGATTATCGGGGTCTGGAATCAAATCGAAACCCTTCCCGTTCAAACCGTTCAAGTATCTATCGTATCCTCGTCCATAAACCCCTTGATAATATAGCATTACCTTCGGTGTAATATTAGCTAATCCCGAAAGTTGCACGGCCCAACCCAAAACAGATTTATTTCGAGAGGCCATCAAATCCCGATAGGACAAACCTCGTATAAGACCAGAGACTCGTATATGATTGTTCCCTTCGTTCCAACCATACTGGACATAAAACGGAATATCGGGCATACGCTGACGAATAGCCATATTGTTACCATCACTTAGCGTATAAGTCACCGAAGGTGCTTCGGCCGCCAATGCCACCTGCCAATGCTTACTTAAATCAAGAGTATAACGCAACATAACATTACGCACACTAGTCATACCATTTGGACCTTCATAATCGATTGTAGGAGGAGCTGCTGCGGGGTCCACAAAGGTACTCCAAGTCTGTCCGACTAAAAAGCCACGGGCATTCACATAAGCCTGTCTGAGACGAAAACCGTAATCCTGTCCTCCCCGAAAATCACTTTCTACATAAACGGTATATTTTCCTAATACAGAATTGGCCCCGACTAATTTCAAAAACAGACGTGTGGTAGAAGCATCCATTTGATACTGATTACGTTCCGCCGGATTACGTGGAACAGGGATATCGTATGTCACAAAATCCCGGTTAGGCAGAGCCCCGTCAAAATCATAGGAAGCAGTAGCCTTTACATAACCACCTATACCCAATGCCGCACGCCCTTTACGATCTATCAGCAAAAAACGAGGGGCTCGCGGGTCTTGGAAATGCAATAACCGAGTGTCGTAAAACATCGCCATCAATTCGTCATTCGGTGGGGTTCCCCCCCACAAAAGAATTACTCGAGCCGGCGACTGTGAAGGGCCTTGACAAACACACTCTTCTACAACGACATCGGTCTGTTTATCCATTTTATCATCAGCCTGTACCGATAATAATGCCGTCACCAAAAAACAGGAACAAGAAACAAATAATTTTTTCATACTTTCTTGGGATTTAAACGTTTCATCGATAATTAAAACAACGAGGTACATGAATTGTTGAAACAATCGTAAAAATAAGTACCTTTGTATTTTGAATAAATCCCCATAATTATGGAAACAATTACTTTATTCTTAACCCCCGAATTCGATACGATCAGGGACGAAATGGGCTACGATGAGAACGACGATTTCGATGCCTACGACATTCTATTCCAACAAGGTTATGACAGAGAAATGATAGAAGTAGAAGAAAATGAAATCTTCGAAATCCCAGAGGGGTACATAGCGACCATACAAGCAACGGATGCGAACGACGAATTTTATATACTCGACGAAGGAGAAGACGTTTTCGAGAAAGAAGATTTCCAAACAGAAACATTACGAGAAGGACAATATCGGTATGATGCCACCGAGAACATTTTCTGGAAAATCAACGACGAACCAAGCGACCTCTCCTTTTAACTATTTACGATAAAAAGATGAATCCACTTCAACCGGAGATTCACCCTCTCGCCCCATTTCTTCCACCCAATGCCCGGCTCCTATTGTTAGGAAGTTTTCCGCCTCCCCGCAAACGCTGGTCAATGGATTTTTTCTATCCCAATTACACCAACGATATGTGGAGAATTTTTGGGCTTATCTTCTTCGATGACAAAGATCATTTTGTAGATATAGAAAAGAAAAAATTCCGTAAAGACAACATCGAACAATTTCTACGGGAAAAAGCCATTGCTGTAAGCGATACGGTAGCCGTTGCCAATCGCCTAAACGGAAATGCCTCGGACTTAACCCTCGAAGTCGTCGAGCCATTAAATCTGGCCGGAATACTCGATCAAATTCCTCGCTGTCATACTCTGGTAACCACAGGACAAAAGGCAACCGACACATTACTTTCTATCACAGGTTCACCAGCTCCTGCGATCGGAGGGTTCGTCGATTTTCTTTACCATAATCGCCGTCTCCGGCTTTACCGTATGCCCTCCACTTCCCGCGCTTATCCCAAGCCTCTAACCGATAAAGCGGAAATATACCGTACTATTTTCCAAAACTTCGAGCAACAGCCATATTAAAATACGATTACATTTTCACAAAAATTCAAATTTGTAACACGAATATATTACCTTTGCAAGCATAAAAGTGCAAATTTTATAATCTTTTTTTTATGGAATCATTATCTTTCATTCAGTGGTGCCTCGATAATTTAAACTACTGGACTATCACATTCCTCATGATGATAGAAAGTTCCTTTATTCCCTTCCCTTCTGAAATCATCATTATACCGGCCGCATATAAAGCCGCTTACGGAGAATTAAACATGTATTTGGTGGTTATCTTCGGGACTCTCGGTGCAGACCTCGGTGCAATCATTAATTACTATTTAGCCCGTTGGATTGGACGTCCGCTCGTTTACAAATTCGCCAACAGCCGCATCGGACACATCTGTCTGCTCGACCAGAAAAAAGTCGAAACAGCCGAACTCTATTTCGACAAGCATGGTAGTATATCCACCCTCATCGGAAGACTGATACCGGCCGTACGTCAACTTATTTCCATACCGGCAGGATTGGCACGTATGAAATTCTCCAAATTTATTCTTTTCACTACTCTTGGCGCCATGTGTTGGAATATCGTATTGGCCGCCATAGGATATGGATTCCATGCCGTTATCCCCGAAGACGAACTTATCTCGAAAGTACAGATGTATAGCCACGAAATACTCTATATACTCATCGCCATTTGTGTATTTATCGTAGGATTTCTCATTTATAAAGGAGTGAAAAAGTCGAAATAAGCATATTTCCACTTGTAAAAACACGAACAGCTATGCGATAATCGCATAGCTGTTCGTATTTATTGAATGATACAATACATAGGGTATGACTACACATAACCAATGACCCACTTTTCCCTCTTGCATCCCATCAATAAATATCTATCTTTGCAACTACGAAGATAGGCTGCGGTTCGGCATAGTCAAATCGGAAACGAGGTTTCCGTTTGTCTCTGCACTCACCTTTCACTATCTTTGTAAAATCCTTTGAAAATGAAAATTCGATACACAATTTAGAGAAACGACAACCATGATAGAAACCGAACTTTGCACTTTCACACTCGAAGCCTGCCAAATAGCCGCCGATATGGGTATCACCCGTGTAGAACTGTGTGCATCTCCTTATGAGGGAGGCACTACCCCATCGGCCGCATTCATTCGCATGGCTCGTCGAATTCCTCATTTGAAACTGAGTGTAATGATTCGTCCCCGTGGCGGAGACTTCCTCTACTCCGACAAAGAATTTCACCAAATGCTCGAAGAAATTAGTTTTGCCCATGACTGCGGAGCAGATTGCGTGGTAGCGGGAATACTCACTTCCGACGGACGAGTAGACGAAATCCGCACAGCAGAATTGGTCGCCGCAGCCAAAGAAATGGAATTTACATTCCACCGGGCTTTCGACATGACCTGCGATACCAACGAAGCCCTCGAAGCCCTCGTGAGAGTCGGTTGCTGTCGGGTACTCACTTCGGGAGGACGTAACACAGCTCCGGAAGGAATCGAGAACATTCATTCGTTAGTCAAAGCCTCCGCAGGACGAATAGCCGTAATGGCAGGAAGCGGAGTGAATGCATCGAACGTCAAACTGTTTGCCGACACCGGAGTGGATGCCATACATTTCAGTGCTCGGAATTTAACAGAAAGCCGTATGACCTATAAAAATCCGTCAATCTCAATGGGCGGAGTACAGGGGATTCCCGAATATGCATCAATCGGAATCGACCCAACCATGATTCGTAATATTCTGAACCAACTAATCTAAAAACGACTCTCACATGAGAAAAGAAGCTCCATTTTTTCTACTGCTTGTCGGGTTGATTTGCTCATTCTCTGCCTGTACCTCTGGTATCTCAACCGATTATAAACGACAACTCGAAACCGTTTTAAACCAGTCGTCTCGTGCAGACAGCCTAAGATTACTATTACACAAAACGCCACACGACGAACAAGAAGCGATGGCTTACCTGATAGCTTGGATGCCACAGGGAGACCGCGACACGATGAATCTCGACCTTTTAAAAGAGAACGTGGCATACGCCTGTCGGGTTCGGTCCGAATTTTCATGGACAAAAGCATTACCCGACTCTATCTTCCTCAACGAAGTTTTGCCCTATGCCGTGGTAGACGAAACTCGGGACTCATGGAGACAAGATTTTTATAATCGTTTCGCTCCTCGTATAGCCAAATGCACAGACATACGAGCGGCCATCGACACAATAAACCGAATTATCCCCGAAGTGGTTGGAGTGGAATACAACACGCTTCGGGAAAAGACCAACCAAAGTCCTGCTGAATCGATAAGGCAAGGCATGGCTTCCTGTACCGGGTTATCCATTCTTTTGGTCGACGCATTTCGCTCCGTAGGTATTCCGGCACGTTTTGCAGGAACTGCCGCTTGGCACGACAATCGAGGTAACCACAGTTGGACAGAAGTTTGGATAGATGGGACATGGTTCTCCACAGAATATTATCAACCTCCTGCACTCGACAAGGCTTGGTTTATGGCCGATGCCGGAAAATCAGTATCGGGAAACCATACACACGGAATTTATGCTGTATCGTTCCGACCTACGGGAGACTGGTTTCCAATGGCGTGGAATGAAGAGGCACGCAGTGTTCATGGTATCGATGTATCGCAACGTTATCGAGATATATACACCGAATCGACCCAAATCCTTACGAAACAAGGGAACCATACGAATGTGACTTTCATGATGTTCCGAGATAAACAGCATAGCTCCGATTCCGGCGATCGAGTAGAAGCTAACGTCGATGTATTTTGCAATGGCGTACAAGTGGGTGGAGGCCGCACAGCCGGTCCTTTGCAAGATATGAACGATGCTCTGAGTTTCTTATTGGAAAAAGGCCATACTTATACATTCGCCTACGAGAACAGCCGAGGTGAAAAAACAACGGTTGAAGTTTTAGTAGGTAACGACCCGATGACGGTCAAAGGTTATATGCAATAATCTGATAACGGATTAAACCTCCCGGAGCTGAAAAAACGGCTCAGTGGAAAATCAGAGGGGATTGTGGTTTTATACATCTAACCCCTCTCCTCAGAAACTATCGTTTCTTCGGTCTCTCCCCTATATTTTACGTTGCAAAACACAGGGGAGAAATTTAGAATGTTTTATATTATCGTATAGAAAACTCGTCGGATTGTAACGAAATAAAAAATGTTCCACCCTCCTCCTCTGCACACGAATATGCGATAGGGGCTATCCCATATATCTCCTTTTACAACTGCTTCAATCGAGCAATCGTATCGATAGGATTATCCGAGTGGAAAACAAAACTACCGGCAACCAATGCATCGGCCCCTGCCTCAACTAATTGCCGACCGGTATCCAAATTTACCCCGCCATCTATCTCTATAACCGCATGCGAATTTCTACGAGCGATCATCTCTTTCAAATCCCTCACCTTATCCAATATGCGAGGAATGAACTTCTGCCCGCCGAAGCCGGGGTTTACCGACATCAGCAAAACCAAATCGACATCTTCGATAATATCCTCCAACAAGGACACCGGTGTATGAGGATTCAATGAAACTCCGGCTTGCATACCTGCTGCATGTATCTGCTGAACAACCCGATGAAGATGTGTACATGCCTCATAATGAACCGTCATAATAGCTCCGCCCACACGCTTGACTTCTGGTATAAACTTTTGAGGCTCGACGATCATCAAATGCACATCAAGAGGTTTTGCACATCGCCGATTCACAAATTCCAACACCGGAAACCCGAAAGAAATATTCGGGACAAACACACCGTCCATCACATCGATATGCAACCAATCGGCGGCACTAGCATTTATCATATCTATCTCATTGTTCAGATTTCCAAAATCTGCCGACAACAACGATGGAGAAATTATCACACTCATATTTTTTACGTATAAACGATTTTTTCGGTATTATACAGACACTCCGTCTGCTTTCGTATTTCACACAAACATAATACAAGGCAAATACAGAACAGGTCTGTTGAGCTTCAACAAGCCTTAACTCTCGTCAAAGGTAATACAAATGAGAGCAAAAACAAATTTATTTAGCATTACAGATGGCTTCCATAATCACATTTTATACAAACGCAGAATTATTCGATATATCCTCGAAAAAAATATTGAGAAACTATCTAATTTACTTTATAGAGTCTATCCATTTGCTTACGAACTTTTCCGATAACAGATAGTTTATTCAACAAATAGTCTTGACTTTCAAGAGCCGATACAATATAAAGGTCTTCGCCTTTGGAATATTCATTAACTTCGTCAATCGCTTGAACCATTCCTTGTATATCGCCTTTCGGAATTTCTCGGGTGTATAATGTCACTCGCCTATCGCCTTTTAATAATTCATACGTAAAATTCTCACAAGGCAACTCTCTAAATTCATACCCTTCTTCGAGCAGCAAGTTGGGAAAATAAAATATATCTTCCCAACTACATGCCAATAAATTATAGTCTTTTTTCTCATCGAACCATTTTTTTACTGCGATTCGCTTACCCTCTTTTACCGTTTTATATTCATGAATATAAAACGGATAAAATAAATTCCCGCTAAGTAACATATACTCGTCTAACGTCGGTATCAGTTGACCTGCACCCACTCCTATCGTGACATGATATTTCGTATAATTTTCCCTACAAAATTGAACATAAGGACCTAACTTCGCATCCGAATCAAGAACATTTCTCCACGGCGAGTCGGGAAAGTCTATTCTTATACCGAGGCATAAAAACAAAACTACGATAGAAACTATACCGTACTTTAAAACCGGTTTCCCTTTGACCCTCTCATATATCCACCTCATAGCATAGACGCTTATGAGAGAAACAAAAGGAATCAAATATAAATAATGTTTAGGCGCACACCCTGTATAACGAAACATAAAATGAATGAGAATAATAGGAATCAACGCTATCCCCATAATTCCAAACTTCTTTTCCCGGAAAAGGACAACCAAACCCATAGGGACAAAAACAAAATTGAGAATCGTATAAAACGTAAATACCGCAAACTTTACTTGCGAAGCGAAACTGTGTGTTTCATTCATACCGTTATAACCGGTCAATGCGGTTAAAGGATTTGCCCGCAGCCCCCAATATCCAATCGTCACAAATAGAAGTATGAGAACAGCTAAAAATACCGATCTCGTTATACTCTCTTTTACACTCTTCCTTTGAAACAAAAAAATAAAAAATACCACCGGATAAATTATCAAGATATCTATCCTATATAAAGGAGCGATTACCATCAACACCATTGCCACATAAAACTTTTCATCTAATAACCTGTTTAGAGCGCAAACAAAAAACACAGCCGCAAAAATTAGTTGCCGGAAAATTCGGAACACCACCAGACAATATCTTACAAGCATTCCACGGATACCCCAGCATAGCCTATGAAGGAAAACTCCACGATGGAAACCCGAAAGAAATATTCGGGACAAACACCCCGTCCATCACATCGATATGCAACCAATCGGCGGCACTAGCATCTATCATATCTATCTCATTGTTCAGATTTCCAAAATCTGCCGACAACAACGATGGAGAAATTATCACGCCCATATATATTCCGGTTTACAATCTGTGTACAAAGATAATACAAGGAGAGAGAGAGAAAGATAAAGTAAATCCAGTTACTTTTCTTACCGAACCGAAACTTGTCTTGAATATTTACAAAAAACATATATTAAAATCGCCTCACAGACAATATACAATCTACTTATCCCGAAAATAGTTCATTCGTATCATCAAGTCCGAGATTCTCCATAGCTCTCTTTTATTCGCGAGGAGGGAATCATTTGTACAATCACCTTCAACCTCCCCCGTGTGATATACGGCAAATCCATTGGGCTGCCTAAACACACTTTCTCCCAATCCTCGAAAATAATAGTCCGAGACACCCATCAAATCCAATAATGTGGGATAAATATCCGATTGTCCTATTACCAAACGACAATCAACCCCTTCGGAAGGTGCATTGAGAATAACAAACGGCACATACCTATCGCTCAAATACACCGAATCTCTACCCACGAACCTATTATAGGTGAGCGCATCGTGATCGCCAGCAATCACAACTACGCTATTATCATATAATCCGCAATGTTTCAAATCCGAAACAAATTTACCAATACAACTGTCTACATAATGGGTTATAATCAAATTATATTCCACTTGTATATCCTTGTCGGATATTTTCCCGAAAGGGTTTTTAAGATCTGTTTTAACGGCATCATGCCCCGACATGGTCACCAACTGTGCATAAAAAGGTTGCCGGACTTGTTTCAGAATAGACAATCCATATTTGAAAAGATTCTCATCGGCTCGGGTCATGGGCAAATCGCCCGCCAGCCGATCATACAAAGCATCAAAGCCATAACTTTTTGTTGTAGCCTCTTGATTCCAATATGTTTTATTGTCACAAAGCAAAGAAAGGGAATAATACCCTCTTTCCCGTAGGGCATTGGCCAAAGAAGGATATTTTTGTGTACCATAAAGGCTGGCAGTGGCTCCGTTTGCAATTGGGAGTAAACCGGTATTGATCAATAACTGTGCATCCGAAGACCGTCCGCCTTTAACCTGAGGTAATACTTTCGGAAAATAAAGAGTTCCGGCTTCATGAATTATCTTGTTCAAACAGGGTGTAACCTCCGTCCCAGAAACAGACAACCCGATAGGCCAAGATTGCAACGATTCTACCAAAATCACAATCAAATTTTTCCCGACAGACTTCGACAGATTTTCAATCGCCATATGCGAACGCCCATATTCATTCATAAAGTCGACAACCGATTGCCGCTCTTTTTCACTCACTCCTTTCAAATATTTAATCTCATAAAGATAATAATTGATGAAACCCAACTGACGATAAGCCCTCACAATCTCATTCCGATACAAGCCAAACGGATGAGCATAATCCGTTGGCGAATGAAACAGATAAGATGGGACAATAATAAATGCTATCGGGAAAACACTCAATAAAAAATTTTGCCAAGACTCTATCGGCCGTTGCTGTGGGAAACGGGTCAATGGCACAATACAATAAAAAATCATGAAACAAATCGAGGGAAAAACCAACCACACATCGGTCTTACGCAAAGAGTTTACGATACTGGGCCCAAGACCGTCCAAATTTTCCACCATCACGTAAGATGACAATGGCATGATGGTTCCATAATTCCGATAATACAACAAGTTGGATAATATGTATAGGTTCACAACTACTACATATGGAAACAAGAATTTTTTTCTTCTCAGAAAAAAAACCGGCAACGCAAAAAACATGGAATCGGCAAAACGACGCATCTGTGCGAAAAAATAGTTGAATCCATCAATTGGGAACTCACTATTAAAATACAATAAAGAAATGTAGAATGCCAATGAAAGTAAGAAAAACGATAAGAAGCGAGACTGCCTTCCATGCTCCCTAAAAACAGATTTTAACTTCTGCTGGAATTTACCCCCCCCCTAAAATTAAACATAATTAACAATTTTAAATCAATACAATAAAACAAAAAGGTTAACGATAATAAAATATGACTGATGTCTGCCAAACATCACCTATTTTATTCCCTTACAAAGATAGCACAAAGTGAATACAATGTAAAATTTATTTTAGATTTTCAACGGTTTGATACAACCATTTGAGGGATAAACATTTAATGGAGCATTTGAGTAACAGCGGTAACGAGTTAGAAACCGTGCGAATTTCAGCGGTTTGCGGTGCTATGCTGTCAAATAACTCTTTGCAAAAGTAGCCAAAATCCTTAATCCTGCAAAGGATTTTGCTACTATTAACGGTCAGGGTTTAACCTTACGGTACTTTTGGTTCTTATCTTTAGGATTGTTTGGTATGGTCATTTCAATAACTCCCATCTCTAACAACTCACCTATATATTTTTGCCTGTTTTTGCTCTGATTGGATATACCCAATCTATCCATTATTTCTTGCGAGGTTCTCGGAACACTACAGAAATTACATATATCCTCCTGCTTCTTGGTTAATTTTTGATGGTTACTTTTTCTCTGTTCATAGTTACTTTCATAGTTACTTTCTTTCATTTGATAGTTACTTTGAATACCAGATTCATCAATTTGATGATTCCCTTTCCTATGGATAACAATAACAAATTCGTGTGCAGACTCGTTATTCACGAATTGGACATTTAGTCCACTCGCCATTGCACGCTGTATTCCGCTACCTGCACCTGTGTATGGCAACAGATAAATGGCATTGTTAAAAAGGAATGTATTGCGCGGCATAGATGTTCCAGCTAATATATCATCCACCGACAAACCATTAGGCAATATCCCCGGACTATGAATTTCCACTCTATTATCAAAAATGAATATACGGATAGGAGAATTCCAATTAAGCGAGCGATGTACCAGTGCATTTACTGTAAACTCCACTAAACTGACATACGGAATCTCAAGTTGCCCCACCGAATTAAATTCTTCTTCGGTTTGCACACTTTTAAGATTACGATTGAAAAAGGCCATAATCGTATTGAACTGATGCAGAAGATTTCCCTCTATATCATTGTCATTCAATTTATCTCTAAACTGTGTGCCTCCGACATTATTTCCTACATAACAGATACATTTAGCCGTCATTGTAGGTAGCCAACGCTGTGTATATTTGCCGAAGAGCAGCATCGCAGCCATAGTCAATTGACCATTGGGACGGATAAAACGCAAATTTCTGAACAGTCTTGTCAAGTCATGACCTTCCGCTATGGCGTTGCAAACATCATTGACTGAACTTTCACGCAACTTATCCCCAATCATTGCCTTACGCTCCAATACCGATGAAAACTTATTACGCAGGAATTCCTTAATTGTCGATTCGTCCAAATCGTCAATAGTCGCATCAGCGACAGCGGATTCATCTGGAGTAAAATTACCGCACTCAGTCATCATTTCTGCTAGTTCCGCATTGTCAAACACTCTACGTTTGTCTCCTCCGTTCTTAACCCACACAATGCCCTTATTGTCGCGATATGGCTTATTCAGTCCCTCTTTAACATGTGCCACTACAACGGCACCACCCTTAACATCAACATTTTCAACACCAATCAATATCGAAGGCACAACATTCTCTGACGCAATATTACTCAGCAGATTCGTTGTCTCCTGTACCTCAACATAAGACAAAGGGTTGATATTCCCGGTTTTATCATTAATTCCAATCACTAAATCACCACCTCTGGAGTTGCTAAACGCCACAAGTTCACAACCAATATCGTATTTATCGTCCTTAAAAATACGCTCTTTCAATTGAGTTCTTGTTTCCTCTCCAAGTTGCTGGTATTTCTGTATATCATCAATTTTCATCATAATCAAACAAAGTCATTTGCATTTTTTCTGCTTCTTTAATCTGGCGATTTCGTCTTCCCTCGGGAGTTTCTACAGGCCTTTCATTCTCAAAATAATGATTCACAAGAATAACTTCGTATCCGGCAATTTTCACATCACCTTCAGCATTTATTTTCTTGTTAGTTATCAAATTACAGTTTATTGATGAACCATTCTTAAACAAAACTTGTCCGGTTTGGACTAAAGTTTTAAATTCATTTGACTTCATAGTAAACTGTATAACTTCTCCATTATAAATGCCAGTCCATTTATATTTCCCTTTTTTCAAAACAGGTGAAATAATTTCAATTACGGCACTTTCATCATAATCTGGTTCAATATCATCAGAAGTCATAATATAATTTGAAAACTCTGATTTGATAACATCCTTTTTCAAATAAACACCAGTCTTTGAATTATCTGTAATAGTCACTGACACCTTTGTTACTTTATTACAAGAATTAATACTCTCATAATAATTAGAACGTTTCTTCTTGACTTTATTTTCATCAATGCTTTTACTCAACCGCTTTGTTTCATCTTCTATTTTTGCGATATCTAATTTTAGTTCAGCTATTTCCTTTTGTTCTTTCAATTGTTTTATTTCTTCACTCTCAAAAACAGACTGAATCGCCATACGAACTAATTCGTCAATTGTGGTAGTAAGAGGAGTACCCAAAAGATTCGTTATGATGTATAATACTATACCTAATTTGAGGGCATCTTTATCTTTTGCCTTAAATTTGAACCAACTTCGCAAACCACCTTCTCCTAATGGCTCAGTTTCAATTTCTATATCAACCTTTAATTTTTGTGCAACCTCTTTGGCAATACCAAGGAATTCGCATTCACACTTATTGAATATAACCGCATTCATCGTGTGACTATCATCATTAAACCAGTAATGAAGTTCAATGGTATTCCCTTTCAAAATAGATATATTATTCATAATGGTTGAATTTACAATTCCCCTCCAACTCCCTTAAACTTTTCAACAAAAGCAGATAACAACTGAAGTACTTTGTGCTTTTTTGTCAAGTACATTGGATTCAACGGACTCATTTTAGGAAGGATATTATTAAAATCTGTTCCATTATCACTGACATATTCTCGTTTGAGTGAAACCGTTATATAACGTTTGGCTTCTTCCTCTTTTAGACTTTCTTCAGCAATTAACTCCTCCGCTTCCTTTTTTTGTCGATATTGGGCATACTTAAAGAAAGATTCAATTATGTCTGTTTTATCTTTAATTGTATCCAAGTCCGTTTCATTGATAAAATCTACTATCAGACTTTCCTTTGCTCTATTACCAACACTGGCACGGATTATTCTGCGGATTTCTTCTATCAATGCATCTTTGTCTTCAGACTTTTGGTTATGTTCAAAAATCAGTTCGAGGATATAATCCAAGTTTATTTCCTGCGATTTGAGCAGATCAATCTCAAATACGACATCATTCCAGTCAATCCTTGATTTTTCCGCTGTATCGCCATTCTTTTCACGCCTTAGCCAATCACGGATATCATTGTAAGCTGACCTGTAGTCCTGAACTTTTCGATCTGTCAGAATATCTATGCACTGCATATTTTTTATCTCATCATCCGTTACATGATATGTATCCTTAAATGCCTCTACAGCCTCGGAATCATTTAAGTCCAAATCTTTTGACGCTTTCAGAGAAGTAAATTCATCATAATTCTGCAAGATATTCTCTATGCGCAAATACTCCCCGAACAGTTTTGAAAATTCCTTCTTGTCTTCTTCTGTCGCAATATTGTCTATATCAGGAAATTTCTCATTAAGCTCTTTTACCACTTCAACATAACCTCTTCGTGCTTCTCCCGAGGCGTTATCTTTAAAACCATCCAGATACTCCTTATAACTCCTCTCAAGCACGACATTCCTAGTATTATTGTCTCCGAACAAAGTTATGGCATCAACCGTGTTTTTCTCCAAATCACGGAATGTCACTATATTCCCAAAGGTCTTGGTAGAATCATAAATTCTGTTTGTACGGGAAAAAGCTTGTATCAAACCATGATAACGCAGGTTTTTATCAATGAAAAGGGTATTCAAGGTAGGTGCATCAAAACCGGTAAGGAACATACCGACAACAATAACGAGGTCTATCTCTTTATTCTTGACTCTCTTTGCCAAATCACGGTAATAGTTCTGGAACTCTTTGCTATCAACCCCATAATTTGTCCGGAACATCGCATTATAGTCATTGATTGCCTTTGTCAGAAATTCCTTTGCACTACTGTCCATGGCTGACGGTTCAAAATTTTCGTCCATGATTTCACCAATAGCAGACTGCTCCTCGTTGGCAGCGAATGAAAAAATAGTCGCTATTTTCAGAGGCTTTTCAACATCCTTTTGCAAACGATACAATTCCTCATAGTAACATTTGGCGGCATCCACGCTACTAACCGCAAACATGGCATTAAAACCTTTATCAGAATTAAGATTCCGATGTGTCTTGATTCTGAAATTATCCAGTATGTATTGAGAAATCTCCTTTATACGGGCAGGATGCAGCAATGCCGATTTGTTTTCCGCAGCACTTAATTTCATCTCGTCCTGCTCTGCCTCAATTTCCTTAAAACGAGGTCGGACATTATTATAATCCACCTTGAATTTCAGTACTTTCTCATCACGGATAGCATCAGTTATGACATACGAGTGTAATTCCCGTCCGAATACGCTTGCTGTAGTATCCGCTCCGAGAGCATTTTCAGGGAAGATAGGCGTTCCTGTAAAACCGAACTGATAATACTTCTTGAATTTCTTTTTCAACTGCTTCTGAGCCTCCCCGAACTGCGAGCGATGTGCTTCGTCAAAGATAAAGACAACTTGTTTCTGATAAATAGGCAAATCGTTTTCACTCTTCATCAGATTATTCAATTTCTGAATAGTGGTAACGATAATCTTATTGTCATCCTTATCTATATTACGTTTCAATCCGGCAGTACTTTCAGAGCCATTGACACTATCAGGAGAGAACCGCTGATACTCCTTCATTGTCTGATAGTCCAAATCCTTACGGTCCACGACAAAGAACACCTTATCAATAAAGTCAAGTTTAGTAGCCAGCCTTGCGGCCTTAAAACTTGTCAGCGTCTTTCCGGAACCCGTTGTATGCCAGATATATCCACCACCTTCGGTAGTAGACCATTTTTTTGACTGATAAGAGCTTCTGATTTTCCACAAAATCCTTTCTGCCGCCGCAATCTGATACGGACGCATAATCAGCAATGTATTATTCGTATCAAATACAGAGTATGTGAATATAATGTTCAGAAGGGTATTCTTCTGAAAGAAAGTGGCGGTAAAATCTTTCAGATCTTTAATTACCGTATTATTGGCTTTAGCCCAATTCATGGTAAAGTCGAAACTGTTCTTGTTCCGTTCTACCGTATTTGCAAAATACCGGCTGTCCGTGCCGTTGGATATGACAAATATCTGAATGTATTTATAAAGCGAGTCATCTGCATTAAAACTCTCTTTAGAATAACGATGAACCTGATTAAAGGCTTCTCTAATGGCGACTCCCCGTTTTTTAAGTTCCACTTGTACCAATGGTAATCCATTGACTAATATGGTAACATCATAGCGATTGGCATGTACACCTTCTTGGGCAAACTGAGAAATAACCTGTACTTTGTTTCTGGCAAGGTTCTGCTTGTCGACCAAATAGATATTCTTGATATGGCCGTCATCAAAAACGAAATCATAGATATAATCGTCCTGCAGTTTTCTTGTTTTTTCGATAAGGGTGTCGCTTGTTTTGTCCAAGTACTCCTCCACATAACGTCTCCATTCGCTATCCGTGAAAGCTACATCATTAAGGTTCTGCAACTGTACTCTCACATTGGCAAGCAAAGCCTCAGGAGTCAAATGCTCGTCTATATACTCATAGCCTTGATTCCTCAAATCCTGAATAAATTCGTTTTCAAGCGATGCCTCGCTCTGATAGACAGCGACAGGTTCGTTTAAAGTATAGTACTTATCGTATTCATCAAGTACTATAAAATTGTTTGATTCCGCTATAGTGTTATACTGTGCCATTTTGTTCTTCTGTGTAATAATTATTATCTACAAGATGTTTCAATAGTAATTTCAATGTCTGTTTTTCAGGTTCTGTAGGTTCAGGGACAGCTTCGTTTGATAACGTAGAATGACTCGTAAATTGAATAACTCTGTTGTAATATGTATTCTTATCATCAGGTAATAAGTCGGACCATTGAGTATAACCTAAAAAGTTTGCGGTCTTTTCATACAGATTCCGAAGAAGTGTAAAATGAAACCTTTCAATACCATCGTCCTCAATCGCTTTTTGAAGAACTTGTATTAAATGAAGATGATAGGAAAAACTTGTATTCGAGTCTCCAAGTTTTCCCTTTAATACATAGGTGCCATCATTATTTTTATCCAGCAGGAAACAACACTCGTTTCCTCTTTTATTTTTCTTCTTAAGTTCAAGCTCGTTATAAAGCACATTATAAAACAACGGATTGTGAGTTGTAATTATAAACTTTATTTCCGACTGGCTTTTTCTTACCAATTCTGCAATATTCACTGCTAACTCTATTAGATGATTTTCATCTAATGAACTTACAGGGTCGTCTATAAACACATATTTCAAATCATTGAATTGATCAGTATCTCTATCTGCCTCTTCAACAATGTTACGAGTCTCTACCACCAGTTTTAGAAGGCTGAAAAATACACACCATATTAAACAACTTTCTTCTCCTTTTGAGATTTTAATATTATCAATCCTATCATCATCTCCACGCTCTAACGAAAATGTGATTTCGGTATATGCTCTTATTACAATATCTTTATCATTCTTATCTTTTTTCGTATACTCCTGATTAAATGACGGTGTTAACTTATTATTCGTATAATGCTGAAAGAGTGAAATAACATTAGCCTCTTGCCCTTGGTCTTTGAATACCCAGTCTGTAAAATTATTGGGGTGTACAATCAATTTTCTATTTCTATCTCCATCCAAATCATTATCCCAATAAAACAAATCTTCAGTAAAAGCATTATAATAGAGCACTTTTATAGATTTCTCTTCCTCCTGCTCATCGCCTTCGTTTTTGGGCACAACCAACTCTTTAAACTCTCGTGAAAGACGAGTTTTTCCAACACCGTTAAAGGCATAGATTAACTGAACCTTTTTATCAGAGTCTCTAAGTTGTTTGGCTATTTCGTTTAATCCCATATTATGCGCTTAATTTATATTTGGGGAATGACAGCAATTTATTTCTGTAGTATTCATATTGTTCTTGTACAGCTGCTATTTCTGCAGGCAAACCTTTCGATAAGTCATTTACCAAAGTCTCAAACTTGTCAAGAATAGAAACAATACGCTCTTGTTCTACCAAGGATGGAATAGGGATAACAAATTGTTCCAATTTTGACTGATGTAATCTAATAACCTTTGTTCCTGTCACTTTACTCCTTTTGTAGTCTGCAAATGCTGTCGTTTGGAAATAATATGCTAAATATTTAGGATTTTGATTATGGCAAAAAGCCAAACTATCACCACTGATACATATTTCTTCATCACCAAGCCAAGCAACACATTTACAAACATCATCTATATTTTCACTGACTGTTGCAAACACCAAATCTCCAGTATGAGCCTTTTTGCACTTCTTTGCCGTCTCTTCATTTACAAATGATTTGGTTTGAGTGGCAAAAGTCCCATAGTGCGTATATATTTGTCCATAATGGATGCAAGGCACTCCACGTTCCGTAAAGTCCTTTTTCTGCAAACCGTTTCCTCTGACAAATGCACCTATCTCACTCATTTTCATCCAAGTTACGCTTGCGTACCCCCCCCATTTATATTGTTGAATATCAGAAGTTTATTTCTATAATGTTCATATTGTTCCTGTCTCGCTTGCAGCTCCGCTTGCAGCTCCGCTGCATATTCCGCGAAGCGGTCGAGAATTTTCACGATTTCTTCTTGAACCTCAAGAGGAGGAAAAGGAATTTCAAATTGCGAATATTTAGAAATCCAATGACGGGTATGATCAGTTGCTTCAAACAAGATACACTTCATTGCGTAATAAACATATCTAAATGAGCCTTCAAAAGTATCATTTGGCCGCAACATCTTCATTGCAGAACTTTTTACCTTAAAATTAAAGTCGACCCAATGAAAAGAGGTTGTAAAATCATCAAATATTATAGTTGGGTTATTTTTATCAGCTATATATATTCCATCCTCTTCATTAGTATACCCTAATATAAAAGTTTGTCCTGCCGTAAGAACTGGAGTAACATACGAGTTATCATATTCTGTGCTTTTCACTATGTACCGAGTAGGTTGTTCATAGTCAAGTAATTCACTCAACTTTCTATATTCTACCCCGTTAGAGCAATGCTTATCTATCAGTTTCTTTAACTTGCTCATAGTTCGTCCTCCTCCAATTCTGCAATGATTTTATCAATCTTTGTTCTTAACTCATTTTCCCGTGCCACAATTTGACGGATACGCTCGTTGAGTTCCTTAATATTGGTTTCTTGACGTGTCTCTTTCACTTCCACATAACTGCTCACCGAAAGGTTGTAGTCATTCTCTGCAATCAGTTTGTTGTCAATTGTTTTTGATACGTTTTCAATATCTTCTTTAGCATCGAAAATGCTTATTATTTTCTCTATATGCTCCTCTTCAAGAATATTGTTATTTGTTTCCTTTCTGAAGAAATCGGTGGCGGTGGCATCGATAAATTGTGTTTTCGTGTCGATCTTATGCTTGGAAAGTACCAATATGTTCACGGCAATGGATGTTCCGTAGAATAAGTTAGGAGCTAACGCAATTACAGTTTCCACGAAATTGTTATCCACCAAGTATTTCCTTATTTTCTGCTCCGCCCCACCTCGATAAAAGATGCCGGGGAAACATACTATGGCTGCTCGTCCCTTGCTTGACAGGTAGCTTAAAGCGTGCATTACAAAAGCAAAATCCGCTTTTGACTTAGGGGCTAATACCCCTGCTGGTGCAAAACGATCATCGTTAATCAATGTCGGGTCATCAGAACCAATCCAATTAACGGAATAAGGAGGATTGGAAACAATGGCGTCAAACGGTTTTTCATCACCGAATCGAGGATCTATAAGTGTATTGCCAAGAGCAATATCAAACTTGTCGTAATTGATGTTGTGCAGGAACATATTCATACGGGCAAGGTTGTAAGTAGTATGATTTATTTCCTGACCGAAAAAACCGTCCTCAATGATATGCTCATCAAACTGCTTTTTTGCTTGCAAAAGCAACGAACCGGAACCAGCAGCCGGATCGTAAATCTTGTTTATGGTTTTCTGACCATGCACCGCCAAACGTGCAATAAGTTTGGAAACGCATTGCGGGGTAAAGAACTCGCCTCCGGACTTTCCGGCATTTGCGGCATAGTTATGTATCAGAAACTCGTAAGCATCGCCGAACAGATCTATCTGATTGTCTTCAAAATCCCCAAAATCCAAGCCTGCTACGCCTTTTATTACAGCTGCTAAACGGCTGTTTTTATCTTCAACCGTATTACCTAAGCGCGTACTTGTAGTGTCAAAATCGGCAAACAACCCTTTGATGTCTTTTTCTGAGGGATAACCATTCGCAGAACTTTCAATTGAATTGAAGATAGCTTTCAACTCTGTATTAAGATTCGAATTGGTATTTGCTGTTTTTGCTTTATTTACAAAAAGCTGGCTCGGGTATATGAAATATCCCTTGGTCTTAATGGCATCATCCTTTATCTCAGGAGTTATTATGCTATCGGGAAGGTCGGCGTAAACAATACTGTCATCACCACCTTCTATATAATTGGCAAAATTCTCACTAATGAAGCGATAGAAAAGTGTACCTAAGACAAATTGTTTAAAATCCCAACCGTCTACGGCACCACGCACCTCATTTGCTATTTTCCATATTTGAGATTGCAACTGATCTCTTTGCTGCGTACTTGTCATATTTTTCTATTTGAATACAATCAAATCAATTTAATTGCTGCTTATTTATTAAATCTTGTACATCAACTTCCAATAGATTAGCAACCTTTACAAGAGTTGCCAAATCAGGTTGTGAGATATTAGAACACCATTTGGAAATGGTTGACGGATTTTTACCCAATTGTTCCGCTAACCATTTGCCGGTTTTCTTCTTCTCGACAAGAACTAATTTAAGTCGATTTATATCCTCCATAATAATCACTATATTGAACTTAATGCAAAGTTATTGCTTTTATTTGATTTGCAGGCGATAAATGGCAACCTTTTTACTGAAAATTTAATCTCCCGACTTTGGAGGTGAGATTGTCCGCACGGACAGCAAGGCTTTTCGGGCTGCTCAAATCTTTTTGAGCGGCTGAAAAGACATCTTGCTGTGTTCTGACGGACACACTCTTTCGGAAGCAACCCGAAAGGTTTTGAGTAACTCAAAACATACCTTGCCATGTTCGAGTGAATATATACGGAAATGGTGGTGTATCCCTCCTTTCTATAATCAATATTTTCATTATACCGACTTGACTAAGAGAACCAGCTATACTCACTATGCCGAGTGTACCGAACATTCCGAACTGTGGTTGTCGTCCCTACGCTCGCCCAATCCAAATTTCCTTTATATTATTTTTCTCTTTCGGTCGGTGGGTAGCGGGGCGGTCGTTTTCGTTTTCAAAGGCCTCTCTTGCATGGGACGGTCGGAAGCAAGGTTTTCCCGATAAATACACTCGCAGCGAAGCGAGAGGAAGATTTGTCGGGAAACGGCATAGCCGCCTGACCTTGAAGCCGACATCAAGCCCTGTGGGTGCTTCGCCTTTGTAAACGGAAATGATTGCTCCGTTTTGCTTACGGCAAGAAAAACATCTTTTTCATTTTTCGCTATTTAGCGGAAAGTTCTGTCGTACAGGTTTACTGATTTCAATGCGTCAGTCCGCCAGACATATCAACTTGTTGGCATGATGATATGCTTGCTTGTTGGTATATCATCACGCTTGCCAACGGCTGTCGGGTTTGCCATCTGTGAACAGTGAAACAAAAACGATAGTTTTCTCTTTTCGCCCGTGCGTTATCTTCTCCAACAAGGCTTGGCGCACCCGTTCCGCTCCGTATGTGCCGATGCGGAAAGCAAGGGCGGCTATCGTTTCGAGGTTGTAAACCTCAATACTGCATTTATCAGATATGTAAATAGTCCGTCTTTTCTCGTATTCTCTCAAAACTCCGCTTTTGCAGAGGGTCTTTATTTCTGTCCGAAATGTCGTGGCGGTTATCCCGAATAATTCACAGATTTCCCACTCGCTCATGGCGGTTGTTCGCATATCGGTCGGCATGGTGATATTGCCATGTTCGTCCATTTTTATAATAGTTCTTTCTCTGTTCATTACTATTCGTTTTAAGGTTATCAAATGTTACTGCAAATGTTCTTCTCCATATCCGCCAACTTGTGCGACAAGGTTTCCATATCTTGGCTAATCTTTTGGGCGGTAATTTTTGCATATAGTTGGGTGGTCTTTATATTGGTATGTCCCAACAGACGGCTCACGGTTTCAATCGGTACTCCATTGGATAAAAGGACGGTCGTGGCGTTCGTGTGCCTCGCAACGTGTGTACTTAACCGTGTTTTGAAGCCGCATTGTCTGCCGATTTCTTTCAGTATCTTGTTACAGGTGGTGTTGCTCGGCATGGGGAATACCTTGTTGTCCCTTGTCAAGCCTCTGTATTTATCTATTATCTTTCGGGGAACATCCAACAGGCGGATATTGGATTCCGTGTTGGTCTTCTTTCTTCGGGTAATAATCCACAGATTACCGTCAAAGAAGGTTTGAAGGTTGTCTGTTGTAAGGTTCTTTACATCGGAATATGCCAAACCTGTAAAAACAGAAAAGACGAACAAGTCTCTTACCAATTCATGGTAGGTGTTCTTCATCGGGGCATCCATGAGTGTCTGTATCTCAGTTTTGGTGAGATAGCCTCTGTCCACGTTTTCGGGAGAGTTGATATATCCTGCAAAGGGATTGAAAGGTAACCGTCCGTCATTCCTCGCTATGGCAACGATGTGTTTCAACACAATCATATAGCCCCACACGGTATTAGTGCGGCATTTCTTCTCCGTGCGCAAGAAATACTCGAAATCGTTGATGAACGTAAGGTTTAACTCTTTCAACGGAATGTCCTTACGCTTGTAGGTGTGTGGGATAAACTCATGGAGATGCTTGCAGACGGTTATATAACGCTGGAATGTACCCTTTGCTCTGCTGTGTCCCACCTTCTTGGCGAACTCGGCATTATGCTGCTCAAAGAGTTTCAACAGAGTTTCCTGCTTGACACTGATACCGAGATAAGCATCTTTCAGTTTGGCGGCGGTTACATATCCGTCCGTCTGCATCAGTTCCTGATAACGGCGGTTTACCTCCACACGGATTTTATCCACTGCACGGTTGATTCTCTGAGCCTCCACGCTCTTGCCCGAAGCCCTATTGTTCTTCACGTCCCACAGCCGCAATGGAACGTCCATCTTACAGCTGAACTGTTTGATTTCACCGTCCACCGTAAGGCGGCACATCAGAGGCAGATTGCCGTTGGGCTTTTCGCTGCCTTTCTTCGCATAGAACAATACTTTGAATGTACTTCTCATAACTCACTCCTTTTTTTGGTTACAAAATTAGATTACAGTGAGTTACCGACTGCTAAGCAAACCTCCGCAGAACGCAGAAAAACAAGCACTTGGCAAGAAATCTGCTCTATCCACACGGTAATGAGGTGGTAATTGAACTCTTGCGCTGAGTGGCTTTCGCACAGTTTCGGATGGCTTTATACCGGTCGAAAAGAAAAGCGTAACGAACGCTGTTCCAGTCTATTCGCTACGCTTTGCTCAAATTTGCTATTCCGTTAGCTGTTTATTTTAGATCTGTTGATCCGAAACCTGTCTTAGCATTTAAAACAAAGATATTAAACCCTCATTAAGGCTCATCTTGTCGCAACCGATAACAAAACCGGTGACGCTCGAAACAAATATCGAGAATTCCAAATCGTACAAACCGAGCAATATACTCTATCGCCAACCGATAAGAAATATGAGCCAACCGACTATATTTACTAACTGTTATTTCTTGATGTTCCGCCAAATAATCAAGTAACAATTGTTCTCGTTCGGTATATTTCACAAGAGTTCCCCGAGCGCTATTTTTCTGTCGCCACACAGCCAAATGCACAGGTGTTGCCAATATATTCTCGTCGGCAATCCGCACATAAGCTAAATACTTCCCGGTTTCGTCCTGCACTTGCACGGGCTTTTGTTCGGCTTTCGGAATCTCTGCAACAAGCACCGTTTTGCCGTCCACTTCATACGTCAGCACACCTATTTCCACATTAGGCCGGCAATAAAGTTTGGCAGCAGCCTCTATCATATAAATCTCTTCTTCCGAACGCACCCCGGCTATTCGACCGTTGTCCTTCACACCTATCAATAAACGTCCTCCGTCCGTATTGGAAAAAGCAGACAAGGAACGGGCTATTTTTCGAGCATCGGAAATCTCGAATTTAAAATCCTGCTGCTGGTGTTCTCCTTCTGCGATAAGTTGTTGTAAATACACCTTGTCGGAATTCGGTCTCATGGTTTACTCTATTTTTTCATTAACTGTTGCAACCGATAACGAAATCGTAGCCAAAATAGAAATCCGGCCGTAAACAGCCCCGCAGGAAATGCGACCCACACGCCTACGACACCTCCGCCCCATGTAAACCCACACAAATAGCCCACAGGCAAAGCAACTATAAAATACGAGAAAAAGGCAATCCACATCATGGGCTTGACATCGGTCGTTCCTCGCAAAGCATTGGCAAAAGTAATCTGCAAAGCATCTCCGAACTGATAAACAATCAGCGAAAATATCAACGAAGAAACAACTATCATAACTTCATGGTCTTCTGTAAAGCTATATATAATAGGAGTCCTCGCCAAATAGAAGAATAAACTGGCAACAATGGCAAGCGATAAAATAATTCCCATTCCCGAATTTACAGCTCTACGCAAATTGGGGAAATCCTTCTGCCCCATAAAATGGCTGACCCGCACAGCCAAAGCAGCACCCATACCATAATATACCATAAACCCGATAGTACTGACCGAAATCATTATCTGATGGGCCGCCAACGGAATGCTGCCCAGCCACCCTACCATAATAGCGCTCAACGAAAAAGCCGCAGTTTCCATACCCATTTGCAAAGCGATAGGCCACCCCAAAGCATTAAGTTGCATAAAATCATTACGATTGAATCGAGAGCGTAAAATCGCCTCCCTATATACTTTATACCGTCGCGCAACAGCAACGACCCCGATAAAGACCAACAGCATGACAATACGCGAGACCAATGTGCTCACACCCGCCCCGAACAAGCCCCATTCGGGGAATCCGAAACTTCCGTAAATCAACAAATAATTCCCGAAAATATTCAATGCGTTTCCACCCAATAAAATCCACATCGGTGTACGAGTATCGGTCAACCCTTCCGCAAACTGCCGAAAGCCGTTAAACAGCATGATAAACAATAAAGAAATCAGTTGCAAAACAAAATACGGACGTATGTGAGGCAACAATTCCTCTGGCTGTCCCAACTTATCGACAAAGCAATAGACCGTATACATTACAGCAGTCAACAATACTGCAACCGATGCATTAGCAGCCAAAGCATTACGAAATACTCGTCCTATCCCTTGTGTGTTTCCCCCACCCTGCAACATACCGATTAGAGGAGTCAATCCATAAGAAAAACCGGTCGCAAAGATGATTGCCAGATTGAATACATTATTCACGAACGCAGCCGCAGCCAATTCCTCCGTACTATGATGCCCGATCATTATCGTATCGGCCAAACCCAATATAATCATACCCAACTGTCCTACGACAATCGGTAAACCTAGTCTTAACAAAGAACTAACCTGCTGTTTATAAGGGAGTAATTGCATTGAGCTCATATCATACAATCTTACAAAAATTAAATGAAGTGCAAAGATAATGCAAGGCAAGAGAAAGACAAAGTGAACTTGTTTACTTTTCTTTCTCTTGCCTTGCATTGCCAATCTTGGGCTTTTGTCAATCGCTCATGTAAATCGAATACAGAAACAACTTCTATTCATTTCCCAGAATGAAAATCGGTATCTATCCGACAAATAGATAGATACCGATTGATAGAAAGTTGTCATAACTGGATTATGCTTAACTGACTTGAATACCGACTTTCCGGTTCAAAGTCCCCTACAAACTCACTTTATAACAATGATCATTTATATATACAAGGTAAAATCCGTGTATCGGTAAATCCAGTTCATGTTTGCCTATTGTAATTTGTCTACTAAGTATCAACTTACCCTCGATAGTATATATTCGGACAAGAGCATCTCGGGCAACCCCTACATATAAGATTCCGTTATGAGCATAAACTTTATCAGAATCTATACCATCAACATTTTCGATGGAGGAAGAGAGTCGTACGATTTGAGGTTCTGAATACTCCGAATATACGTTGGGTCCCCAAATTCCTTCTTCATCTAACGAATAGGACCAAGAAGCTACAGAATAAAGATATTCATCGCTTTCAGAACCCGTAAGGTCGGTAAAGGTGTACGAGGTGTTATCGATACCTTCCACTTCGAACGATGCCAATGCAGAAGTATAACTCTCTCCGGCTCTTAGAATTTGCTTTACGAAAATATCATCGATAAACATTTTATCCGTTCCCGAGAAAGTAACGGTAAAATGAGTTTGAGCCGACCCATTAGTAAAATCTACGGAAAAAGAATGCTCTCCCACGGTTTTCATCAGATACTCGCGATGTTCTTTTTCACCTTCACAATAACTATCCACATAGACAGTATCGCCAGCATGAATCGCATACACATTCAGTTGCACCGTGTATTTGCCATCGTTACGAGACAAATCAAATTCGGGAGACGTGATTTTTCCTTCCTCAAAATCACGGTAGTAATTATCGATACCTATCATTCCTTTAACCGTACAACCCATATTGACACCCCAACCGGGCACTTTGCTATATTTATTAAGGTCATAATCATAAAAGTAACCGGGCCATTCAAATGTTCCCTCCGTGATCGTTTCTAAATCCTCGTGCACCAGCGTGTATTCTTCATCGGATCGGGCTGTATGTTTCAAAAAGTGGCGCACGGCATATCCCATTGCACGCTCAACAGGATACCATCGAGCAGTATATCCTGTATCGCTTATATCGGTCGGATCGGCCAATTCGGGCACTGGCATAGTACGAATGGGGATATACACTTGTACCTCGTTCGATTCTACAGAAGTGTATTTTTCATTCTTGGCTTTTACCGTGAAGAAATAAGTTTTTCCTTTTTCCATACCGGTAACTTGACATTCACATTCCGTCGTTTCGATATTCTCTGCAATATATACACGTTGCGTTTTCTCTTCATCGGCATAATAATAAGCAGACGTAAGATAAGAGGTCGCCGACCACACTGCATCCCATCGAGCGGTAAAATGCTCGAATGTCACATCTTTGGGTGAGATTGCGTGGGGTGAACAAATATCGTACACGTCTTGTATGATTTCAATATCGTCTATCAGCCACGAATCGTTGTATGCCCCGATTTGTACATAGGCCAAGCGACTCCCCATACCGAAATTGTGCTGAAAGGAGACTTCGATCGTTTGCCATTGGTCGGTGATGGTGCGTTTCTCACTCGTATAGTAGTTGCTACTGTATTGATCTTGCAAATAAAGGATAAGCGAGTCCTTCGTTTGGGCAATCGAACGTGCTCGGAATCGCAGTATGAAGTTACCATCGTCCAAACGCACATCGGTATACGGCGTTTGAATCCACCCTTGTGTCTCCCCATATGTATAGTCATCATAAGAGAGTACAGCGCAAACTCCTCCGGCTTGATGAATACCTCGTCCTTTCCACTGTATGCCGTGCGTGAACTCCATAGGAATCATTGCATTTCCTGTCGAAAGTTCACTCTCGGCAGGCGTGGATTCGGTTCCTTCGGTAAAAGCCGAAAAATCTTCCGATAAAATAGCGAGTTGCTCGCCACGAGCAGCATAAGCCGAAACAATGTTGACACCTAAGAAGATAGTCAAACAGATTGATGTAATTTTTTTCATAAGCAATAATATGATTTTATAATTCTTAATACTTCGGTAAATTTTTATCGAAAAATTAAAAGTTAAACAATAGAACCGGC
>OOAH01000305.1_pt1 | contig 60231 bp, 49 predicted proteins | sample 1671801 | NCBI WGS metagenome assembly OOAH01 (sample SAMN06348194, study PRJEB24527) | human gut metagenome | biome: human gut; feature: ankylosing spondylitis patient; material: feces | host: Homo sapiens | place: China | collected 2015-10 | reverse complement strand
CTTGCACCCTACGTATTACCGCGGCTGCTGGCACGTAGTTAGCCGGTGCTTATTCTTCAGGTACCGTCAGCAGTCTCCGGTATTAGCGGAGACCTTTTCGTCCCTGACAAAAGCAGTTTACAACCCGAAGGCCTTCATCCTGCACGCGGCATGGCTGGATCAGGGTTGCCCCCATTGTCCAAAATTCCCCACTGCTGCCTCCCGTAGGAGTCTGGGCCGTGTCTCAGTCCCAGTGTGGCTGGTCGTCCTCTCAGACCAGCTACCGATCGTCGCCTTGGTAAGCTCTTACCCCACCAACTAGCTAATCGGGCATCGGCCGCTCCAATTGCGCGAGGTCTTGCGATCCCCCGCTTTCACCCTCAGGTCTTATGCGGTATTAGCCGGTCTTTCGACCGGTTGTCCCCCACAACAGGACACGTTCCGATGTATTACTCACCCGTGCGCCACTCGCCACCAGAGAGCAAGCTCTCCGTGCTGCCGTTCGACTTGCATGTGTAAAGCATGCCGCCAGCGTTCAATCTGAGCCAGGATCAAACTCTTCAGTTCAATCTCTGTGTCTGAATCCCTTCGTGAAAAGGAATTCCTTTTTCGCTCATTACTCTCGCCGGAATCGACAAGACTTCTGTAGTCTTATCTTCCTTTGCTTTTTAAGTCATGAGCACGGGACAAATCGCTTTGTCTCGTCTATTTTTTCGAGACCGTCTGTTTGCCAGACTTCGTTTCTCACCGCGCTCACGCTTATCGGTTCGTTGCCTAGTTTTTAAAGAACTTCATGTGTCGCCGTTCGGCGACGACAAGATCGAAATTCTATAAAACTTTATTTCGTCTTGTCAAGAGCTTTCGAAAAATTTTTGTTTTTTTCTTTTGCTCTCCCGTTTTCGGAGCATAAAAAAGAGTCGTTGTTTTCGACTCATTTTCGTGCTTGCCGTCAAGCGAGGTTGCGAATTATGGACATGTCGTTTTCGGTTGTCAAGGCCTTGTCCAAAAAAATTTTGTTTTAGCCTCTTACAATTGGGTTCAATCGTTTGTTTTCTTTGCATTCCGAGGCTTTTATGGTCCGCTACGACATCAGTCCGCTTGATCCCGAAGCACACCTTTTCATTGTCGGCATCACAATCGATAATCCGACTCCGGACGAGCAGTACCTGCGTCTTCCCGCCTGGATTTCCGGTTCTTATCTCATTCGCGACTTTGCCGCCACCGTGCAGGCAGAACAGGCCTTTTTAGGTGAAACGCCCGTTCCCATCGAAAAAATCGACAAATCCACATGGCGCGTAAGCACCGTCGGCCGCAAAGCCGATGAAGAACTCTTTGTCTATTATCAGGTTTGGGCGTTCGATGCTTCTGTGCGTGGCTGCTATCTCGACAACTGCCGCGGTTTTTTCAACCCCGGGGCCGCATTGATGGAAGTGCTCGGTAGCACTGAAGATCGTCTTACCGTCAACCTCACGCCTCCGGTCGACGAAATGCATCGCGCCGCCGACTCCTGGAAAATCGCAACCGGCTTAAAGCGCGCAGCCGCGACCGAACCCTTCGGCTGGGGCCTATATGAAGCCGACAACTACGAAGAACTGTGCGACTGTCCGATCGAGTTATCCGACTTCACCTCCATTTCCTTCAAAGTCAAAGGAACGCAGCACCATATCGTCATCAACGAAGTACCCGTCAATTTTGACGAAAAAGCGCTCGAGGCCGATATCAAAAAAATCGTGGCAACAACCGTCGAGTTTTTTGAGCCCAAGAAAGGCAAATGTCCGGCCGGCGCCGAATACACATTCCTGCTCAACGTCACTGCATCAACAGCCGGCGGACTGGAACACCGCAACAGCACGGCTCTAGCCGCACCGCGCAAGTGGCTCCCCTGTACGCACGACGCAAAGCGCACCGACGACTATGTTCAGCTTCTTGCTTTATTTGCCCACGAATATTTTCATACGTGGTTCGTCAAGCGCATCAAGCCTGCTGTCTTCGTCGGCGCCGATTTTTCCGAAGAAACATATACGACGCTGCTATGGCTCTTTGAAGGCTTTACGAGTTACTACGAAAGTCTCATTCTGCGCCGCGCCGGCCTCATTGACGATGAGGGCTTGGCCAAGCTCCTTTCCAAGGATCTGAAAGCCGTAGTCGAAACTCCGTCGCATTCGGCCCAGAGTCTGGAACAAGCCAGCTTTGACGCTTGGATCAAGTTCTACAAACCGAGTGCAAATTCGGTCAACAGTCATGTTTCCTATTACCGCCAGGGTGCTTTGGCCGCCTGGGTGCTTGATGCCGAAATTCGCCGGCGGACAAAATCGCAAAAATCCCTGGACAACGTTATGCGTCTATTCTGGGAGGACTACAAGGCTGCGGGCGACGACTACAGCGGCATTCTCGCCGACGACGTTGCGGAAATTTTCCTTCGCGCAACCGATCTGGATCTGACAGGACTCATCGCCGATCTGACGCAGACTGCAATGCCCATCGACTACGCCAAATTCTTCAAGCCGCTCGGCGTCTCGCTCGAAGAGTCTGATGTGGGCGCCGAACGCAAGCTGCTCGGAATCAGCGGCACAGGCAGTGACGCCGGCTTTACTGTACGCAATGTATTCGATAAGGAAACCGCTCAATGGATCGGCATTGCACCGGGCGATATCATCATTGCGCTCGACGGCGTCCGCGTAAAATGCAGCAACCTTTCAGAGCTGCTTTCCCGCTACGGCGAGGGCGACGAAATTCTCATTCACGCCTTCCGAGACGATTCGCTCCTCGCTTGGGCAGTCCTTCTCGGCAAACCCAAGGCCTTCCTCTCCAAGGTCGTCATAAAACCGACCAAGCTCGGTCGAGATTGGCTGAAATAACAATTGCAAACGCACGCCCGATCGCAATTTGTCGCTCGGGCGTGCAGCTTTTCGGAACTCTTCAGTACCAACCGTTCCGACTCATCACGCTTTCGACATTCTGCAACGGCACCTCCGCGACAAAGCTCTCGCCAATTCGCCGCATCAGAACAAAGCGAATAACACCAGCAACCGACTTCTTGTCGGAAGCCATCGCCTTCAAAGCCGCATCCATCGCGATGCCGGAAATGCATGAAGGAAGTCCCGCCGCCTCCACCAAAGCCTTGACGCGGCTCACATCTTCCGCCTTCAGGAACCCCAGCTCCTGCGACAGCATAGCTGCCATCACACAGCCCGCAGCGACCGCTTCTCCGTGCAACCACGTCGAATAACCCGTCAGCTTCTCAATAGCATGGCCGAAGGTATGACCTAAATTAAGCTTGGCGCGTACTCCAGCCTCCCGCTCGTCCTCGAGCACAATGTCTTTTTTCATTTCACAACAGTGCGCAACGACTTGGGAAAGCACGTCGGGCTGCAGCGCCCTAAGCTCGGACATGTGCGATTCGAGATAACCAAAAAACTTTTCATCGCCGAGCATTCCGTACTTAATGACTTCGGCAATGCCCGCGCTGATTTCGCGCTGCGGCAACGTCTGCAGCACTGCCGTATCGGCAATCACGGAGCGCGGTTGATGAAAGGCGCCGATCAAATTTTTTCCTGCGGGCAAATTGACGCCAGTCTTTCCGCCCACACTGCTGTCGACCTGCGCAAGCAGCGTCGTCGGCACCTGAATGAAATCGATGCCGCGCATCCACATACTTGCGGCAAAACCCGTCATGTCGCCGACAACCCCTCCGCCCAAGGCAACCATGTAGCTTTTCCGGTCAAGTTCCGCATCAACGGCTGCCGACAGGATCTGTTCAATGTGATGCAGGTCCTTGTAGCACTCTCCGTCGGGCAAGGCAATCACCGAAACAGGCAAACCGGGCTGTTCTTTGCGGATGCTCTCGAGAGCAGTCTTTTCATAGAGCGGCCCCACTGTGGAATTCGTCACCATCAAAACTCGCGTTGCCCGCAGTCGTTTAAGCTCTTGTCCCAACAGCGCCAAAGCACCCTGCCCGATGTGAATCGGGTACGCACGTCCGGCAAGATCCACCGTCAGTTCAGTCATTTGTTCTCTCCGTTTGCTTGCTGCGCTCGAGCGATCGTTTCCCTCACGCTTTCCAAAAGCAGTATTTTGTTTACCACCGCATCGATAGGCTTGCGCGACGTCAACACCTTTTCGCTGCAAACCTCATCGTAAACGGGGCCTCTTTCAAGCATGATCTCTCGAATGCGTGCCGCACGATCTTCGCCTGCAAGAAGTGGTCGAGCGCTGTCATGCCGTGTACGTTCGATAATGTCCGAGACACTCGAAGCAAGCTGAACAACCAAACCTCTCGAAAGAAGTCTGCGGTTGATCTCAAACATCGGGGCGCCTCCGCCGGTAGCCACCACAACCCCGTCCCGAGCGGTCAGCTCGGCCAGCATCTGTGTCTCGCGGGCCCGAAAACCAGCTTCGCCCTCCTTTTCGAAAATATAGGAAATCGGCACCCCGCAGCGCTCTTCAATCTCACGGTCGGCGTCAAAAAAAGGCCAACCAAGCCGCTGCGCCAAACGTTTGCCTATTGTGCTTTTGCCGCTTGCCATCATCCCGATGAGAAAAATTGACGTGGGCTTATCGTTGATCATTTTGTCCTTCCCTCAACCCGAAAAAGCATAGCGCAGGAAACTTCGTGCTGAGCAGTGCCGCTTCATCAATTCCGCAGCCTCCCGAAAAACACGAAAAAATCAGGTGCTCTTATAATGCACACGGCTCGTTCGAGGAGCGCTGCAAACGCGGCTTGATGCCGCGTCCAGGCTCGAACCGAGCTGCATTTTCGCTATTGCGGCGAACTCTCAACGGCGCTCGCGTTTCCTTTCCTTTTCTTTCATATCCATTCAAAGGAGGTGCGCGAGATGAGCGCTACCGAAAACTACATCATTGCCGACATCGGTTTGGCCGACTGGGGACGCAAGGAAATCAGCATCGCTGAAACCGAAATGCCGGGGCTCATGGCAATCCGCAAGGAATATGCCGCCGCTCAGCCCTTAAAGGGCGCCCGTATCTCCGGCAGTCTGCACATGACCATTCAGACGGCCGTTCTGATCGAAACTCTCACTGCTCTGGGCGCGCAGGTACGTTGGGCCTCCTGCAATATTTTCTCTACCCAGGATCATGCCGCTGCGGCCATCGCCGCCGACGGCGTTCCCGTGTTTGCAGTCAAGGGAGAATCCGTCGCCGACTACTGGAACTACACCCACAAGATTTTCGAGTGGGACGACGGCGGATACTCCAACATGATTCTCGACGACGGTGGAGATGCCACGTTGCTGTTGCATCTCGGCACGAAAGCCGAAAGCGACATCTCGGTGCTCGACAAACCGGAAAGCGAAGAGGAGCAAGTGCTCTTTGCCGCCATCAAGGCTCATTTGGCTCAGGATCCGCACTGGTATTCCAAGCGTCTTGCCCACATCAAGGGCGTGAGCGAGGAAACAACCACCGGTGTGCACCGTCTCTACCAGATGGCCGCCAAGGGCGAACTGAAGATCCCCGCTATCAACGTCAACGATTCCGTCACGAAGAGCAAATTCGACAATCTCTACGGATGCCGCGAATCGCTCGTCGACGGCATCAAGCGTGCCACGGACGTAATGGTTGCGGGCAAGATTGCCGTTGTTTGCGGCTACGGCGACGTCGGCAAAGGATGCGCTCAGGCGCTTCGCGCTCTTTCGGCCCAGGTATGGGTCACCGAAGTCGATCCGATCTGCGCGCTGCAGGCGGCCATGGAAGGCTACCGCGTCGTGACGATGGATTGGGCGGCCGACAAGGCCGACATCTTCGTGACGGCAACCGGCAACTATCACGTGATCACACACGACCATATGGTTCGCATGAAGGATCAGGCCATCGTCTGCAACATCGGTCACTTCGACAGTGAAATCGACGTTGCCTCCATGAAGCAGTACAAGTGGGAAAACATCAAGCCGCAGGTCGACCACATTGAGCTGCCCTCGGGCAACCGCATCATCCTGCTTGCCGAAGGCCGCTTGGTCAATCTCGGCTGCGCAACCGGCCATCCGTCTTACGTGATGTCGAGCTCCTTTGCCAATCAGGTGCTTGCCCAGATCGAGCTGTTCACCAACACCGACAAATATCCGGTTGGCGTCTACATCCTGCCCAAGATTCTTGACGAAAAGGTCGCCCGTCTGCAGCTCACCAAGCTAAATGCTCAGCTGTCCGTGCTCACCCAGAAACAGGCCGAGTACATCGGCGTCAAGGTCGAAGGTCCTTACAAGAGCGAAAACTACCGCTATTAATCCTTGTAATTCAGCGCCTCCGCGGGCTGCAGTCTCCGGGCTGCAGCCCGTTTTTGGTTCGAACACGGCGAATCCCCGTCTCGGTCAGAATCCAATCCATCGGCATATCAAACGGTTCAGGCTCAAAAGCCTCCGTCACCAGACATTCGAAGGCCACAGCAACCGTCACCGGACATTTTCCTGCAGATGCCCGATGTGCCAGCCACCGATCAAAGTAACCTCCTCCGTTGCCCAATCGAAAACCGTCCTGCGTTACACCGATGCAAGGTGCCACGATAACATCGGGCTCCGCCGGATCATCCTGCGCCGGCACCTCAATGCCGTAGGCCCCGACACGCACAGCTGCGGGGTTCCATACCCCGTAATGCATGGTGCGCCGCACCATATCATCAACTACTGGGACACAAAGTTGCCGGCCGACCGCACTTGCCTGCCAAGCGGCAAAAGCCGGCATCAATTCTGGCTCATGTCGAATCGGGCGATAAAAACCCGCACATAAAAAGCTTTGACCCTCGAGCCACCGCCCGAGCCATTCGTTGATCTCTATCTGTGCCGCCGGCCTTTCCCGCTGCATCCATTCTCGTCGGGCCAACAGTTCCCGCCTCAGTTGCTGTCGCTTCTGTTGCCGAAGATCACTCGCGTCTTTTGCCGTTATCATGCTGTATAAGTACAAGCCTGTCCGATGCATCGGGCAAGCATTTTTTGTGTGGTTTAACGATGCCGATTGCCGCTACAGTCTATTCGCTTTTGCTCGCCTCCTCGGCCATCACAACGCCGGCCATTGAAGAGCTCACCGCCATTCGACAACGCGAGCTCTCCGAGGAAGAGATTGCAGCACAAATGGAAGAAAGCCGCATTGAGCGCATCGAATCTCAATTCGACGGCCGCGAACTGCCGTTAGAACTGGAGGAAGCCGCGCAAGCCGAGGCGTTGGGCGTTAACCAAGCTCCGGCAGAGTCCGCCTATCCGACGGAAATTGCTCCGTCTCAGCCAGCAAACAGCATTCGCGAAACAACCGTTGTCTCTCCAACATCGGAGCCTCAATCGCCCTCTTCCGCTTTTGTCGGCCGTCCGCTTGCTGTGCCGTCAACTTCCGCGCATTCTTCTGCCGACGTCCCCGCCCCCGAGCCGGCTCTATCGGAAAAAACCGTACGTGTCGAAACCATCGACACCGATCCGACCGTTGCCGTCGTAGTCACGGGCCGACCCTTGCAGCCCTCGGATGAGGAGCCAGATCCGCACACCGAACCGACTGCGGTTGCATCGTATTCGCCTTCCGGATCAACACCGCAGCAGGGGTTTGTTATTGAACCCTCCGCTCAAGCCGATTACACCCTGCAGCCGACGCCAAAAATTGCCGAATCGCTTCTGCCGCCGCACTTCGGAGAAGAACTGGCCGGGGACGAAGATATTTTGGCCGCACGACGGGCTGCACAGAAAGGCGACACGGCAGCACTTAAGGCACTAGCAGCCCGAACGAAGAATCATCCTCTTCACGGCTATGTCGAGCTTTGGGCCATCAACGCTCAGGCCGATCAGGATCTTAAGAAATCCAGAAAACTGTCGGCAGTCGTTGAAAAACGTTACGCACGGTTCATTCAAGCGCACAGTACCGAATATCTGTCTGAGCGAGCCCGAACAGATTGGCTCAGAAAGGCCGCTGAGGCCGGCGATGCCAAACGATTCGCCCAACTCTATCCGAAACTCAAGTGGAATCGGGAGGAACGCGATATCTTGTGCATGCGCCAAACCTTTGCGCTCGGCAAGGGAAAGCCTTCCGCACAGTCTCTGTCCAACGCTAAAAAACTGTTGTTGCGCACGGCGGCCCCGCACATCGACGCCTGCAAAAAACTAGCCTCCCGAACACTCGAAGCCGACCGCAGCTGGACTTGGCAGTATCTGTTGATACTGTTGCAGAAAAAGCGCTACACGCTGGCTTCGCAGCTTGTGAAAGACACGCCCGCCAAATATCTGCCCGTCAACAAGCGGGAACTCTCGCAGATGCTCGCCAATCCAACGCGATGGATGCAACGCAGCCGCAAAACGCTTGCCAAAAAACCGGTTCGTATGCTGATTGCCGCTTCGCTGCGCATTGTGCAAAAAGACATCGGCGCCGCAGTTCAAATTGCGCATGCAACCGACGGTCGGATTAATGCCGCCACGAAAGCGCTTTTGTGGGGACGTATTGCCTATGAAGCAGCCGTCGACCAAGATGCCGCAAGTTTGCGCTACTACAAGCTCGCAGGCCCCAACCTTAAGTCTGCACCTTCCTCTTCGCTAATCGTCAACGGCAGCACCGTGCTCGTATGGCAGGCCCGTGCCGCGCTTCGCAATGGAACGCCCACACAAGTGTTGGACGCCATCGCGCAACTGCCGAGCTCGCTGCAGAAGGCAGATAATTGGCTTTACTGGAAGGCCCGTATGTTGGCGGCCTTAGGAAAAAAAACGCAAGCTGAAAAACTCATGGCCAACCTTTCAAAAGGCTATGAGTTTTACAACCTGTTGGCATCCGACTATCTCGGCAAGCCCTACTACAAAGGGCCCGAATCCGTTGTGCCCGCTCCCAATGAGGCAAGTTACTCCAAATTTGCCAAAAACGCATCCGTGCAGCGCGCCGTGCGCTTTTACGCGATCGGCCTGCCTTATGAGGGACACCGCGAATGGAATTGGGCGCTTATCGGGATGAAAAACAGAGAACGTCTCGAAATCGCCGAATACGCCGGAGCCCTGGGTCTAGCGCACCGCCGCATCAACACAGCCGCAAGCACCGGTCGCGCCGCCGCATTCAATCAGCTCTATCCCAAACCATTGGCCGACGAAATCACCAAGGCTGCCGAAGAGGCTCAGCTGCCTCAGAATTGGGTGTTCGGTCTGATCCGTCAGGAGTCGCGCTTCATCAGTCTGGCTCTCAGTTCCGCCGGCGCAAGCGGATTGATGCAGGTTATGCCTGCCACTGCCCGTTGGGTAGCCAAGCAAACAGGACTGAAACACTACAAAAACAGCCAGATCACGGACATTTCGACTAATCTTTTTCTGGGCACGCAGTACCTGAAGCTTGTCAGAGAAAATGTAAGCCCCAACGTAACGCTTGCCACAGCAAGCTACAACGCCGGACCTGCCAAAGCAGCCGCCTGGCGTTCGACTCTCACCAAGGAAGTGGAGGGCGCTCTTTTCGCCGAAACAATTCCCTATTCGGAAACCCGCGACTACGTGATGCGCGTCACAGCCAATACGGTTCAGTATTCGCGCTACACAAATGAACCCTTGCAACTCACCGAACTTCTCGGCCGCATTGCGCCCGAACCGTTGTCCGGAAACATCATCCCCTGAGCATTGAACCAGATTGAGACAATCATGACGCTGTTGAGCAACATCACCGAGACAATCGGCCGCACACCGCTTTTGGAACTTAAAGGTCTGCAAGAGAAACTCGGACTGGAAGCACGCATCTTTGCCAAGCTTGAAAGCTTCAACCCCGGCGGAAGCATCAAGGATCGCGCGGCTCTCTACATGATTCGTGCCGCCGAGGTCGCAGGCAAACTCAAACCGAGGAGCCTCATTGTGGAGCCCACCAGCGGCAACACCGGCATCGGACTGGCGCTTGTTGCCAAAGCCCGAGGCTACCGGGCCGTTCTCACGATGCCCGAGTCGATGAGCTTGGAGCGGCGCAATCTGCTTAAAGCATACGGCGCTGAAATCGTACTTACACCCGCCGCGCTCGGCATGAGCGGCGCCGTTGCAAAAGCTCAGGAAATAGTGAAGGCCAACAGGGATGCCTTCATGCCGAACCAATTCGACAACGCCTCCAATGCTCAGGCGCACTATGAAACAACCGGCCCGGAAATTTGGGACGATATGCAAGGGCAAATCGATGCTTTCGTCAGCGCCGTCGGCTCCGGCGGCACCCTTACCGGCGTCGGACGCTTTCTGCGACGCTGCGACCCAGGCATCCGCATCGTCGCAGCCGAGCCCGCCGCCTCTCCGGTGCTTTCAGGCGGCCGAGCAGGCTCACACAAAATCCAGGGGATCGGTGCGGGGTTCGTGCCGGGGACGCTTGACACCTCGGTGTGTCACGAAGTAATCCAGGTCTCGGATGAAGACGCCGCCGAAATGACCCGACAGGTTCTTTCCGCGGACGGCGTCTTTGTCGGTATCAGCTCCGGTTGCGCACTTAAGGCGGCGCTGAGTCTGGTCGAACGTCCCGAGTACAGTCAGGCGCGCGTTGCAGTGATATTCCCCGATACGGGAGAGCGCTACCTTTCCACCGGCCTTTTTGACAGCTGACGGCGGCCGGACAAATCGGTCCAGAGGCACCCGTCGCCGGCACGTGCCTGCGCGTTACAATTTTGCGATCCATAAACAATGCGGCGCCTTTGTAGGCGGCCCGCATGCATGCGTTTGATTGAAGATGTCGAATCAGAGAATCGTTGATAATTCCGCGCAGCGTCTCGCGGCATTGAAAAAATGCACTACGCTCGATCAGTTCGTCCCTTTGCGCGCCTCGCTCACGGGAGGCGAAATTGCCCTCAAGCAGTTTGACCGTACGTCGAACTCTTGGGAGCCCGTCAGCTACCTGGAGCTGAACGATCGAATCGTCCAATGGCGCAAGGCGTTCGTTCGCCTCGGTCTGCAGCGCGGCACCCGCGTAAGCATTCTGCTGAACAACTCCGTCGATCATGTTCTGGCAGATCAGTCGGTTCTGGCCAACGCCATGATTCCCGTGCCCCTGCACGCCATCGATACACCGGGTTCGCTCGCCTTCATCCTCGGCGACAGCGGAGCGGAATGTCTGATTACCAACAAGTATGAGCGTTGGCTTGCCATTGAAGCCGTCAGAGAGCATCTGCCTGCACTCAAGACAGTCATCCTGACAGACGAGGTGACGCCGGCCAAGCAAAGACGCGGCGACCCCAAGATCTACGGCATCGATGACTTCCTCGCTCTGGGACACGATGTTTCCGAGCTGCCGCAGGGCCCCTCGCCAGAAGACCTTGCCGCCATCGTCTACACGTCGGGCACGACCGGCAAACCCAAGGGAGTCATGCTCACGCACTCCAACGTCGTTTCCAACGTCATCGCCACACTCGAACATATTTCCCCCGCACCCCAGCCGGGATATGTCTTTTTGTCGTTTCTGCCGCTTTCGCATACGTTCGAGCGCACTGCCGGCTACTATCTCGCGCTCGGCATGGGCTGCACGATCGTCTTCAACCGCTCGATCATGCTCCTCAACGAGGACTTTCGAACGGTGCATCCGGACGTACTCATTTCCGTCCCCCGCATCTACGAACGCGTCTATGCACGCATCATCGATCGCTTGGGCAAGCAGCCTGCCTTGACCCGCTTTCTTTTCAACGCTTGCGTCTCCGTTGGTTGGCGCCGCTTCTGCAAAGCCAATCGAATGGTGCCGCCGCCGAGCCCCTTTGAGAAACTCGATCCGTTTGTCTGGCCGATTCTCAAAAGCCTCGTAGCCAATAAAGTCGCCATGCAGTTCGGCGGCAAACTCAAGGTCGCCATTGCCGGCGGCGCAGCGCTCAACCACAAGGTCGCCCGTATGTTCTGCGGCCTCGGCATTCCTCCGATTCAAGGCTATGGCATGACCGAAGCTTCGCCGATCATCGCCGGCAATTCGCTGAAGCTCAACCAACCCGATACGGTCGGCCGCCCCTTCCCCAACGTCGAGCTGCGTCTGGCACCCGAAACCAATGAAATTCAGGTGCGGGCCCCGTCCGTCATGAAAGGCTACTGGAACCGTCCCGAAGATACCGCCCGCGTGCTTTCTTCGGACGGCTGGCTCTCTACGGGCGACGTGGGTGAATTCAACGAGGAAGGCCTGCTGAAAATTCGCGGTCGCATCAAAGAAATTATCGTCACCAGCACGGGCGAAAAAGTGCCGCCGGTCGATCTGGAGCTCGCTCTGGAAACCGATCCTCTCTTTGCGCAAACATTCGTTGTGGGGGAAGCGCGGCCCTTTATTTCGTTCGTTGCCGTACTCAACATCGAAGAATGGAAAAAGTTGGCGACAAAACTCGATGTCGATCCCAATGACAAACTCGCTCTGCAGAGTACCGCCGTGCGCTCGGCCGTACTCAAGCGTGCCCGTGCTGCCGCTGCGGGATTTCCTCACTATGCGCTGCCGCGCAACGTTGCGCTTACGCTTGAACCGTGGACGATCGACAACGGCCTGCTGACCCCCACTCTCAAGCTCAAGCGCAAGCCCCTGAACGAAAGATTTGCCGCGCAGATTGAAGAAATGTATCTGTCGCACGCCCGTGCTTAAGCCTCGGGGCGGCTGTTTATTCGTACAATACGGACAATCTCTTTTTTCCCTCGGCTGCATGCGACGTCATGCAGCCGTCTTTTCTGCTTTGTGTAATTTATGACTGAACAGCCTCAGGTTCGCATCGGAAAGTTGATGCCCAATTGGATGATCAACCTCACCGATCGAATCATGCAGTACTACATCGACCGATATCTCAACTGCGAACCTGTGATTCTGGATCGCCCGCCAGAACCCCAGCCCGGCCACCAGTATCTGCTCTATGCCCATATCCCCTTCTGTAAGACACTGTGCTCGTACTGTACCTTCCACCGGTTTCTTTTCAAGGAACACAAGGCGCGCGAGTACTTCGTGAATTTGCGCAAGGAAATGGACTACGTGAAGGCGCTCGGATACGACTTCACAAGCATGTACATAGGCGGCGGCACAACCACGATCATCGAGGAAGAACTGATCCAGACGATCGAACATGCCCGCAAGCTCTTTCCCGGAATCAAGGAAGTTTCGTGCGAGACCGATCCTCTGCAGATTGCCACCCCCACCTTCCGCAACCTCAAGGGATTGGTGGATCGCATGAGCATCGGTGTGCAGAGCTTCAACGATGACATCCTGAAGATGACGGAGCGTTACGATAAATTCGGTTCAGGCGCTTTGATCTATGAACGCCTGCAGGAAGCGCTCGAGCTCTTCCCGACAACGAACATCGATATGATTTTCGGTTTCCGCGGCCAGAATCTGGACATGCTTCAGCGGGATATGGATCTTCTCGTGCAGCTCAATCCGCGGCAGATCACAACCTATCCGCTGATGGTGACGAGTCAGACTCGCAAGAGCGTCAAGCAGACAATCGCGGCCAAAGGGCTGGAACTGGCCGATCAATACGCCGTAATCATGAATACGCTCGGCAGCCACTACCGTCAGCTCACCAGCTGGACGTTCGGCCGCACCCATGACGAAGGCTTTGACGAATATGTCGTCGATCACGATGAATACCTCGGCGTAGGCTCCGGGGCATTCTCGTTCCTGGGCAACAGCCTCTACGTCAACACCTTCAGTCTGCACCGCTACGGCGAACGCATCAGTTCCGGTAAAACGGGCGTGGAACGCCGCAGAACTTTCGACAAGCACGCCGTGCTCCAGTACCGACTGCTGCTGGGGCTATTCTCCGCTCGTCTCTCCCGAAAGTATTTCCGCGAAGTGCACGGTGTCGATCTTGATCGTGCCCTTTTCAAAGAAATGCTCGGTTTGCGTATTGCAGGCGCAATCAAGGACAATCCTGAAGATCCCGACAACCTGATCGTCACCGATGCCGGCAAATTCCTCGGGCTCGTGATGATGAAAGCCTTCTACTCCGGCATGGACAATGTCCGCGCCGAACTTCGCAAACCGCTTCGCGACATCGACTGCTGACGGTTTGCGACATCTCCGGCGGCTGCAGTTGAGGGCAGCCGCCGTTGCTTTTTCAAACCGCAGAGCAAATATCTCCTTCCAAAGTAAAGTACTCTCAGCTTCCGACATCTCTTTGATCTAAATCAACCATTTTGAGAGTTTCGGTTTATTTCTGCGACTTGTACTTCCGTCTTAGCCGAATCTACTCCCTAGGGAGTAACAGCACGCACCAATATCACTCTCTCCTCTCAATACTCTTGCGCCTCTTTACGAATTCCAGAATTCGTAGCTCATTGTTTTTACAAGATTTTCCATACCTCTCACTCAGCCGGAAGAGTTAACCAATTGAGTTGGATCAAACGACCGGATAACTTACTTCGGTGTTTGAAGACTAGCCAAAATACTCCCGTCCTACCCTCGAAAATGTCTAGTTTTTCGGGGCTATTGCCTATAAAATCGGCTCGCGCGAGTGCTGAAATGCAAAGCCGTCTCTTTGCATTTACCTAAAAAGCCGCACCGCCCCTTTTCCACCCTATGTCTACCGAAGCAGCTTCAAGTTGCTACGGCGGGGGTTTATTCGGCTCTCGGCACCTGCGAAAGCGGCGTTCTTTTGTTGCTTCGGCAAGAAAAACGCCCTTTGTAAAAGAACAGGAGATCCCTAAAGATGAGTGCAAAAACCATCAAAATCACGACGTTCAAGCCGACGGCCGACGCCTTCGGTTTGAATGGCCCCGATTTTGTCGGCAACATCCGCAAAGGTGAGTTGCGCGGCATCATCAAAATCAACGAAGACAAGTGCGAAGCCTGCGACACCTGCCGCAAGGTCTGCCCGGTCGACGCCATCCAGGGCCACCTCGGCGCCAAGCACAAGATTGACGACCAGCGCTGCCTGTCCTGCGGTCAGTGCTTGATCAGCTGCCCGTTCAACGCCATCGAACAGATGAGCTTCATCGACGTGGTCGACGAAATGCTCGCTGACAAGAAGAACGTTGTCGTGGCGCATCCGTCTCCCGCAGTTCGCGTTTCGATCGCCGAAGAATTCGGCGGCAAGCCGGGCGACCTCAGCACCGATCAGATGATGAACGCCCTCGAAAAGCTCGGCTTCAAGACCTACGACGTGAACAGCACGGCCGACCAGACCATCATGGAAGAAGGCACGGAATTCGTGCGCAAGATCCAGTACTGGGTTCTGGGCAAGCGCGGTCCCGAATTCGAACGCGCCTCTCATCATCCGCTGCCGCACTTCACCAGCTGCTGCCCGGCCTGGGTTCGCAACTGCGAAACGTTCAACGCCGACTTCGTGCCGCATCTGTCCACGGCCAAGAGCCCGATTCAGATGGGCGGCGTGCTCGCCAAGGTGTGGGCTCCCAAGCATCTCTACAACATCGATCCGCGCAACGTGAAGGTTGTCGCTGTGGCGCCCTGCACGGCCAAGATCTTCGAAGCCAGCCGTCCGGAAATGGACACCGCTTGGCGTCATCACATCAAGGCCGGCACGATTCCTGCCGACACGCCGCGCTTCCCCGACATCGATGCGGTTCTGACGGCTCGCGAAATCGCTGAACTGATGCGCCGCCACAATATCGATCCGCTCAAGCTTCCGAAGGAACGCAAGCGCGAAAACCTCGACGTCTATACGGGTGCCGGCACCATCTTCGGCTGCTCCGGCGGCGTGATGGAAGCGGCTCTGCGTACGGCCTACCGTGTGCTGATGGGCAAGGAACTCGACAACGCCGATATCGTTCCGGTGCGCGGTCTCGACCACAGCTACGTTGAAGCCAAGATTCCGCTCGCTCTGCCCGAGCTCAACGGCAAGACGTTCGAACTGCGCGTGTGCGTGGTCAACGGCGCCGGTCAGTCGCTCAATTACGTGCTTGATCAGCTGCGCGGCAACCCCGATCGCTGGCACTTCATCGAAGTGATGAACTGCCCGGGCGGTTGCGTCAACGGCGGCGGTCAGCCTGTTCAGGGAACCGGTACCGGCTGGCTCAAGCCCTTGTTCCCCCTTCCCGTGAGCCTCTAACCCTTTAGCCGATAGAAAGGAACACACAAATGTCCAATTACCAGTTTGAAGAACGCCCGGCCAGTGTCATTCTCGGCCGCCGCGGTCTGTTTAAGGTTGTGGGTCTTTGCGCTGTCGCCGCCGGTGCCACCGGTTGGGCTGTCGGCGATCTGCTCGCAAACCGCAATTCCGTTTTGCTTGCCCGTCAGCAGGGTCTCTACGCCGATGACAAGCTCTGCCAGGCCATGAACCTCACGAGCTCTCATCAGAACCCCGTCGTGCGTCAGATCTACGTCGATCTCGGCGCCGCCCCGATGGACAACACCATGTACGGCCTGCTGCATACGCACTACTTCCCGCGCACGCAGCTTGCCGCTCACCACTAATTTAAGGAGGTCGCAATCATGGCCAATCACAACGACCGCATTTTGCGCTTCCATGTCGCCGACAAGGTCTTCCACGGCCTCAACGCGATTCTTTGGTTCGCGCTCGTCATCACCGGCGCCATCGTCTATCTGTGCAGCCCTGAAGCTGCGACGGGCGAAAGCCTGATGGCTTGGCACGTCGGTCTGGGTATCGTCTTCACGCTCAACCTCGTGGGTTATCTCCTGTTTGCCCCCGAACGTTTTGCTCTGATGATCAATGCCTGCCTGATCTGGGACAAGAACACGATTCTGTGGTTCCGCAACTTCGGCGGCTATCCGCGCCGCTTCTTCAAGATCCCGCTGGGTCCCGTTGAAGTGACTCCGCAGGGCCGCTACAACGCCGGCCAGAAGGCTTCCTACCTGCTCTTTATGGCCGCCATCGTGATGCTCGGCGTCACGGGCTGGCTGCTCTGGGTCTTTGCTCCGGCTATCGGCAAGGACGCCTTCCTCACGATGTGGTACCTGCACGTTTGGGGTTCCCTGCTGATCACGGTCCTCGTGGTTTGCGCCCACATCCCGCTCGCCTTGCTGTCGATGTCTCACTTCCTCGGCATCTGGCGCATCGGCACCGGCGACATCAGCTGGGAAGCTGCCGAACACCACTCGCCCGTGTGGCTTGAAAAGGACGTCATCCGCACCAACATCGAAAAGTAATGTTGAGCGCACGGCAAGCCTGAAGCATCAGGCTTGCTTGTCCGAAATGCCGCCCGGAAGACCAGATTCCTTCGGGCGGCATTTTTTTGGTCCGCTTCGGTTCTACAATCGTCCTTCCTTTTTCTTTACTTCGCTACAACCATGTCAGCTCCGGTCATCGGTATCGCCTCCCGCAATGAAACCCCGAAAGGTTTGCGACTTCACATCGGCCTTTTCGGCCGCAGGAACGCTGGGAAAAGTTCTCTCATCAACGCACTCACGAACCAAAAGATCGCCATTGTGAGCGACATTCCCGGGACAACCACCGACCCCGTGGAAAAAGCGTGCGAACTCGCGCCGATCGGACCTGTCGTCTTCATCGATACGGCCGGTATCGACGACGTGGGCGAACTCGGCGGGTTGCGTACGGAACGTTCGCTTTCGGTTCTCGGCTGGGTCGATGTGGCGCTTATTGTCTGCGATGCCGCAGGCCTCACAGATAGCGAACTGCAGCTTATTCACACGGTAAAAGAAACCGATACGCCCGCCGTGATTGTCCTCAACAAAGCCGACAAGGCCGAAACGGAAAAATTGAGCGCGACACAGGCTCAGGTCCGAGCGCTCGGCTATGAACCCGTAACAGCCTGTGCAAGCCTCAAGCAAGGCATTGACGCCGTCAGGGAAGCAATCGTTTCCCTTGCGCAAAACAATGTGGAGCCCGACCGTCCTCTTTTGGGAGATCTGATGCACCCGGGCGACACCGTGCTGCTCGTGACGCCGATCGATACGGGCGCTCCAAAGGGACGCCTGATTCTGCCGCAGGTTCAAGCCATCCGAGAAACTCTCGACGCCGACTCTTGCTGTGTGGTCGTGCGGGAAAATCGGCTGGCGCAAGCAATCGCCAACCAAAAGACGCCTCCTGCGTTCGTCGTTACCGACAGTCAGGTGGTGAAATCCGTAGTTGCACAAACGCCCAAGGAAATCCCCGTCACCACCTTCTCGATTCAGATGGCCTACAGCAAAAGCGATCTAACAGAAATGGCACGCGGTGCGGCCATGATCGATTTTCTGCGTCCGGGCGACAAAATAATGATTTGCGAAACCTGCTCGCACCACCCCCAACCCGACGATATCGGCCGCAAGAAACTACCGCGTTGGCTTGCTCAGAAAGTAGGAGGCGAACTTGATGTCGAAGTCGTAGTCGGCAAAGACTTCCCGCCGGATCTCACACCCTACAAGCTCATCCTTCAATGCGGCGGCTGCGTTGTCACACGCCGCCACATGCTGACGCGCCTGGCACAGGCCAAACGTCAGAATGTGCCGATGACGAACTACGGCGTCGCGATCAGCCATCTGCAGGGTGTATTGGAACGCGCTCTCGAATTGCATCCCGAAGCTATGAAGGCCTTCCGAGAAGCCCGAGAAGAATTCGCACGTCGCTCCTGATTACCTGAGACCCGAAAATATGAACCTGCAGACGCTTGAAACACTTCTCGCTAAGGAAGCATTCACCGATGAGGATCTTCTGACATTCCTGTCGCTCACCGACCCAGAATGCTGTTCCCGCCTATGGCGCGAAGCCTACAACCGCACAACGCGAACGCACGGCAACGACATCTGGTTTCGCGGCCTTATCGAAATCAGCAACTACTGCGTCTACGACTGCCGCTATTGCGGCATCCGCAAGGGCAACCGGTGTGCCAAGCGCTACACCCTTTCCGTCGATGAGATCGTAGAAGCAGCACGCTACGCAGTACGTTCAGGATACGGTTCAGTGGCTTTGCAGGCAGGCGAACGTACCGATGAAAAATTCATCGCCTATGTCGAAGAAGCGCTTGAACGGATTCATCGCATGAGCGTTGAAGAAGGCATTGCCGAAGGCTGCGGTATGACGCTGAGTTTCGGCGAGCAGACTGAAGAAACCTACGAACGATGGGCGTGCGCCTCAGGCAACCGCAATGCGCTTCGATACCTGCTTCGCATTGAAACAAGCAACCGCAAGCTTTTTGATTATCTGCACTCTGGCAAGGACGGTGCCCAGAAAACCTGGCAGGCACGTCTGGATGCTCTCTCGAACCTGCGCAAGCTCGGCTATCAGGTAGGCACAGGCGTCATGATCGGCATTCCGGGGCAAAGCCTCGAGGATCTCGTGCGCGACATCCGCATGTTCGAGACGCTTGATGTCGACATGCTCGGCATGGGCCCCTATCTCGTGAGCCACGGCGGAGACATGATCGCCGACGGCATGATGGAAAAACCCGCTTTGCTCAGTCTCACGCGCAACATGCTTGCCGCAACGCGTCTCGCGCTGCCGACAGTCAATATGGCCGCAGCCACAGCATTGGAAACACTGGTCGCGGGCGGTCGTGCACTGGGCGTGTTGTCAGGCTGCAACGTGATGATGCCCAACGTAACGCCGCAGCGTACACGCGCAAGCTACCAGCTCTACGACAACAAACAGGGAACCGAGTCGGAAGCTGACAGCAATATTCTGCTTGAAAAAGAATTGGTGGAAGTCACCGGCCGCGGCATCGGACGGAACCGCTTCGGCTCCTCACTTCACTTCCGCCGTCGCAACGGGTTGTCCGCACACTAAGCGGAACAGAATACTCAACGCAAGAACTTGCCTTCGCAGGCAAAGATGTAGTCTTTGACACCTGCGACCGCATTGAATACCAGCGGAAAGCCGTTTTCCTTTGCCCACTGAACCATCGGCACGCTGCCGTTGTAGCCGGTGTTGACGAGCATCGCGCGAATCCCGGCAGCCTTGGCTGCCCAGGCATCGTTCTCCGAGTCGCCCACCATAACGGCGTGTGCGGGCTCAACGCCGACCTTGCGGCAGGCAATCAGCAGCATGTCGGGAGCGGGCTTGGGATGTTCGGTGTCGTCTCCGGCCACCAGTGCATCCAAATCTGCACCCAAACCGGATCTCGCCAGAAAATGTTCGGTCACCTTGCGCATCTTGTTGGTCACAAGCACTGTTTTGAATCCGGCCTCATGCAGCGCCTTCACCGCCTCGCGGGCTCCCGGATAAAACGTTTCCTCAGGCAATCCTTCGCCGAGCATTGCCTGAGCGTAGGTTTGCAACAATCTCTCAATGTTTTCCTGCGTGGCTTCGATACCCTGCGCCCGGCACACTCGTTCGATTAATACCTTAGCGCCCTTTCCAACCATGTCGGCCACTTCCGGCTCGGTGAACTCGCGACGTCCGTCGGCACGCATCACGCGGTTGACGGCTTCCGTAAGCATCGGCACGGAATCGACAAGCGTTCCGTCCAAATCGAAAAAAACAGCCTTGACAGGAGCATTGGCCGCCGCCTCAGGCTGAAACTCAAGCACCATGTCGAACCAACGGGCGCCGCCATGCTGCGAAGCGGATGCACCCAACGGCACAAAACCGAACTTGGCGTAGTAATGCAGCATGTGCTCCTTGCAGGTCAGCGTAACGCCGCGGCGGCCTTCGTTTCTCGCAAGCGCAATGAAGGCGTTCATAAGCTTGGCCGCGTAGCCGCGCCGACGGAACTCGGGCAACGTGTTGAGGCCGAAAATGCTTTGCCAGGCGCCGTCGGGTCGATGCATCTGCGCTTTTTCGAACATCACATCTTCGATGTAAGGCCCTTCGGTTACCATTCCGTCAATGAAGCCAACGGCCTTGCCGTTGACTTCTGCAATGAGGAAATGATCGGCAAAGACGGCCAGACGCTCGTCGAACCGTTCGCGCGATGCGGCTTCGGCCGCAGGGAAGCAGGCCGCCTCAATACCGGTAAGCAACGCCGCATCCTGCAGCGTGGCCTTGCGGATAACCACCTTTTCTTCTGCTGCCTGCATAAAGGCGCCCTCTCCTATTCGAACTTTTGACCTTGCTCACGCGTCGTCAGGAACTGCACCTGCGGCCAGTGCTTCTGCGTGGTCATCAGATTGTAGATACTCGTTGCCATGTAGCAGAGGTTGCCTTCACTGTCGCGCGCCAAACGGTTCGACTGCTCGTCGCAGAATTCCTTCTTGGTCTTTTCGTCCGGGAACACCAGCCAACGGGCAGTGGATACGTCGGTCGACTCGTAAATAGCATCGACTTTGTATTCCGTCGCCAACCGCTGCGCCACGATTTCAAACTGCAGCTGACCGACGGCACCGAGCATCAGATTGCCGAATTCGCCCTCGAACACCTGAATGGCCCCTTCTTCGCCAAGCTCCTTCAAACCTTGATGAAGCTGCTTGCCCTTTAGGGGATCGCGGGCACGAGCCGAACGGAAAAGTTCCGGAGCAAAGTACGGAATGCCGGTAAAGCCCAACGTCTCGCCCTCGGTAAGCGTGTCGCCGATGTGCAGCTGACCGTGGTTGTAGATGCCGATGATGTCGCCAGCATAAGCCTCCTGCATATGTACGCGTTCATTGGCCATAAAAGTAAGCGCATTGGCAATCTTCATTTCGCGGCCTTCGCGCACATGCTGAACCTTCATGCCGGGCTGGTAAACACCCGAACAGACGCGAAAGAACGCGATTCGGTCGCGGTGCCGCGGATCCATATTGGCTTGGATTTTGAAGACAAACCCCGTAAACGGCTCTTCCAGAGGATCGACCGAACGCACGCCTGCGTCTCGCGGCTGCGGCTCGGGAGCCCATTCAAGCAACGCCTCCAAGACGTCTTCCACGCCGAAGTTGTTGACGCCGGAGCCGAAAAACACGGGACTTTGCTGACCGGCGAGGAATTTGTCCAATGCAAAAGGCTCGGTAGCGCCTTCCACAAGTTCAACGGCTTCTCGCACCGGAGGCATTTCCATCGGGAACAATTCGTCGAGGCGCGGATTGTCGAGACCTTCGATCAATTCAGTCTGCGTTGCGATTTTCTCGGTACCCGGCTCAAATCGCACGAGGTGATTCTTGCGCAGGTTGAAAACGCCTCTGAACGTCTTACCCATGCCGATGGGCCAGGTAATCGGCACGCACTGCAGCTTCAGCACCGACTCGATCTCGCCGAGCAAATCCAGGGGATCACGCACTTCTCGGTCGAGCTTGTTGATGAAAGTGATGATCGGCGTATTGCGCATGCGGCAGACGTTCAAAAGCTTGATCGTCTGAGCTTCGACGCCCTTTGCAGCGTCGATCACCATAACGGCGGCATCCACCGCGGTGAGCACACGATAGGTGTCTTCAGAGAAGTCTTCGTGCCCGGGGGTGTCGAGCAGGTTGATGATGTGATCCTTGTACTCGAACTGCATCACGGAACTCGTCACCGAGATGCCGCGCTGTTTTTCCACTTCCATCCAGTCGCTCGTGGCATGGCGAGCTGCCTTGCGGCCCTTGACGGCACCGGCCATCTGAATGGCGCCGCCGAAGAGCAGCAGCTTTTCGGTCAAAGTCGTCTTACCCGCGTCAGGGTGGGAAATGATGGCGAAAGTGCGGCGGCGCCGCACCTCTCGTAAAAGCGCTTGCTTGGACATGAATGAAACGTATCGCTGGAAATTAATGCGCGCAACCGACGCGCGCACGCAAACAACGGCCCGCCGCGAAGCTCCCGCAACCGAAGAGCTCACGCACGGGCCGAGTCTTTTTATTAGGGTGCGCTATTTTCGCCTATTTCGGTCTTTCCTGCCAAACGCAAAACGTCAGCTTTTCAGGCCGATTCAAAGCATTAGACGCAATGACCGTCCGCTTATGCTCGCTTTTGCAGAACCGGTTCGGTCACCCCCTGCTTGCCGACCAGCAAAAGCGCCGTCATAAAAGCGAGTTGTGCGCCGAGATAACCGTCTTTGGGGTCATACCACTCCTTAACATTGTGGTTGAATCCTTCGGTGCCGCCGCCTCCGAGCGTCGTCGCAGGCACGCCGCAGTGAATGGCAATGTTATGGTCGGTTGAAGCGGCATCATACTTCTTGAGTTCAATGCCGAGCTTGCCCATGCAAGCACGCGCAGCCTGCAGCACGCTGGATTCGTGAGACTGCTGTCCTCCCGGACGGTGTCCGATCGGCTCAAGCGTAAGCTTGACAGCCATGTCTCCTTCGGCGTTCCATCGAGCGTTTTCTTCCGCACAGGCGGCATCGAGAAGCGGCAGGATCTGCGCTTCGAGTTCCTCGAGCTCTTTGCCGCCGGCGCTGCGCATGTCAAGCTCCATTTCGCAATGCGCCGCAATGGAATTCACTGTTGTTCCGCCCGAGATCGTGCCGCAGGTAAACGTCGTACGGGGATCTTCGCAGGGACGGACATCGGCAATTTTGGCAATGGCTCGACCCATAGCGTGGATGGCCGAGGCGTAGCCGAAGTTCTTCCAAGAGTGTCCGCCCGGCCCGTCGAAATGCACTCGGTAGCGCTTGGAACCGGTGGCGGCATACAGAAGCCTTCCGATATCCACTCCGTCAACGGAAATAAAGCCGTCGACATGCATGCCGGACTTAAAGAACAGATATTTCGAGCCGCGCAGGTCCCCGTTGCCTTCTTCGCCGACGGTACAAACAAAACAGATGTCGCCCACCGTGCGGATGTTCTTTTCCTGCAGAGTACGCAAAACCTGCAGAATCACCGCAAGCCCTCGAGCATCGTCGCTGATGCCCGGCGCATGATAAACGCCGTTTTCCTCCCGCACCTTGACGTCGGTCCCGGCCGGAAACACCGTATCGAGATGCGCAGCAAGCACAAGCGTCGGACCGTTCCCGGCGCCCGGACGGCGCGCAATCACATTGCCTTCCGAGTCGATCTTGACATCGGCAAGGCCGAACTCCTTGAAACGTCGCACCATATCCTGCGCGCGCACATCTTCATGGAAAGGCGGCGCTTCTACCTCGGTAATGGCGATCTGATCGGCAAGCGTCAGCTTCTCGTCGCGCAAAATAGCCTCAAGCGAACTCTTCACATCGGAATCCGAAGCAAGAATATCGGCCGCTGTGGAAACATCGGCAAGCACCGGCGGCAGTTGTTTGACGTCCATGGTCGTTTTCTCCGTAAAGCAAAATATCGACTCTAGGACTCTAACCCAGATTGAAGTGTTTTGCTGACGGCCCAAAACGACCTGTTACCAATCTTTTTCCAACCGCTGCCGGCCGCTTCTATCGCTTGAGCTTGAGTCCGGCAAAGGCTGCCGCCATGGCGCCCGAAGGCGTCTTGGAAGACGACACCGGACGGGATTGCGGACGCGTGCCGTGATTGAAGCGTTCCGAAGAAGGAACCGATGCCGGCTTAGCCGTCTTTTCGCGGCTGCGCATCGACAGACTGATTCGCTTGCGGGCCGCATCCACATCCAGAACACGCACGTGCACAATGTCGCCTACTTTGACAACTTCGCGCGGGTCGCGCACGAACCGATCGGCCAATTCCGACACATGCACCAGACCGTCCTGATGCACGCCGATGTCGACGAATGCCCCGAAGGCGGCTACGTTTGATACGACGCCCTCGAGCATCATTCCCGGCGTCAGATCCGCAATCTCGTGTACGCCTTCTTGGAAGCGGGCAGTTTTGAATTCGGGACGGGGATCGCGTCCGGGTTTTTCCAATTCCTTAAGAATATCGGTTACGGTCGGCACGCCGAATTTTTCATCCGTATAGTCGGAAGCCTTAAGTCGAGAAAGTACTTCGTGATTGCCGATCAAACGTTCGACCGACATTCCTGTCTTTTGGACGATGCGCTGCACAACCGGATAAGCCTCGGGGTGCACGCCGGAAGCGTCAAGAGGATCGAGCGCCCCGGGAATGCGCAGAAAACCTGCCGCCTGTTCAAAGGTTTTCGGTCCGAAGCGCGGCACGTCAAGCAGTGCCTTTCGCGCCGAAAACGCTCCATTCTTCTCGCGCCAGTTCACAATCGACTTCGCCTGCAGCGACGTCACCCCGGCAACGCGCGTAAGCAATGCCGCCGAAGCGGTGTTGACGTCTACGCCCACCGCATTGACGCAGTCTTCCACAACGGCGTCGAGCTTACGGGCCAACTCCGTCTGGTTGACGTCATGCTGATACTGCCCCACGCCGATTGCCTTCGGGTCAATTTTCACGAGCTCGGCCAAGGGATCCTGCAAGCGTCGAGCAATGGAAACCGCGCCGCGATAACTTACATCTAGATCGGGCAATTCCGCGGCGGCCGAAGCCGAGGCCGAGTAGACCGAAGCCCCCGCCTCGCTCACGACAACTTTGGTCAGTCCCAATTCAGGGTGTCGAGCAATCAAATCTCCCGCGAGCTTATCCGTTTCACGGCTGGCAGTGCCGTTGCCGATGGAAATAAGACGGCTGCCATGCTTGCGCGCGAGTTGTGCCAACGTGTGAATCGCCCCCTCCCAATCGCGGCGGGGTTCGTGAGGATATATCACCGTCGTATCGAGCACAGCACCCGTATCGGAAATAACGGCTACCTTTACTCCGGTTCGGATCCCCGGATCGAGCCCAATGACGCCCTTATGCCCGGCGGGAGCGGCCAGCAGCAAATCCTTCAGGTTGGTGCCGAACACGGCAATGGCTTCATTTTCGGCCCGTTCGCGCAGACGCGTAAGAAGGTCTCCTTCAACGGAAGCCAGACATTTGACACGCCAACACCAACGCACAACGCCCGCAAGCCATGCATCAGCCGCCCTTCCAAGATTGCGAATACCGTGGCAGCGCGCGATGATATCCTGACACGGATGCACCGGCAGAGCTTCCTCTTCTTCTGTGAGCAGCACCTTCACCGTCAGAATGCCTTCCTGACGGCCGCGGAAGACGGCAAGTGCGCGATGCGACGGCACCGTCTCAATCGGTTCGTCGTAATCGAAATAGTCGCTGTATTTGGCAGCCTGCGGGTCGTTTTCTTTGTCAGGCGACACCTTGCTCACCAGATAAGCTTTCTTCCAAAGAAAAGCTCGCAGCTCCTCGAGCATGTCGGCATTTTCAAAAAAGACTTCCGCCAGAATATCGCGGGCGCCGTCCAGAGCGGCACGCGCGTCTGCCACACCTTTATCTGCATTGACAAAAGCGGCCGCTTCAGTCTCGGGCTCCAACGTCGGATCCTCGCGCAGCATCTTCGCTAAAGGCTCCAGTCCGGCTTCGCGAGCAATCTGAGCTCGAGTGCGGCGCTTGGGTTTGTAGGGAAGATACAGATCTTCCAACCTCTGCTTGGTATCGGCTTGGCGGATGTCCCGCTCCAAATCTTCAGTAAGCTTGCCGGATTCGGCAAGGCTCGCGAGAATGCTTGCGCGGCGTTCTTCAAGCTCGCGTTGGTACATAAGCTGCTCTTCAAGAGCGCGCAGCTGCGTGTCGTCCAGACCGCCTGTAGCTTCCTTTCGGTAGCGGGCAATAAAAGGAACGGTCGCTCCTTCATCAAGAAGTTCAACGGCGGCGCGGACCTGTTCGGTGCGTGCGCCGACGGCTTTGGCGATGCGGTCTTCGATGGTGCGACGCACATCGGTCGTCAGTTCGGTCATGTTTCGGCTTGGCAAAAGAAGGCCCTGCGGCACGAAGATCCGCTCACGGACCCGGCGGCAAGGCTGATATTCGATCTAAAGAGCCTCGAGTTTATCAAGAACGATCTGTTCGAGAATGTCCTTGTCCTTTTGTTCCCAGGCTTGTCGAATCAAAGGCCGCAAATTGCTCGGCACCTGAGGCTCGCGAACGGCGAAGTAGGAAAACGTTACGCAGGGCAGCTTTTCCTCACTGCGGGAAACGACCATACGCAAACATGAAGACGGATAGTCCTTGGTTTCCCGTACGTGAAATTCAATCGTCAGTGTGTCGGGGCTAAGGTAGACGGTATCCTGCACGCGGTGCGAGCCGAAGTCGAGCACGCGCTCGAACACGGTGTCGGGCCTGTCGCTTGCTCCGGTTTTGACGGTGCTGTTTTCAATCTGTGCGTTGAATTTTTCGGGCTCATGCACAAAGCGCAGCAAACCGTTCCAGAGGTCATCTTGGCTGATGCGCTCGGCCATTTCCGGCGTGAGCGTCTGAGTATGCTCATGGAGCTTGAGCATTTCTTCAGCGCTTGTTTTCGTCTTTTCTTTGCTCATGGCAAATCTTCTAAGCGGTCAACGGGTTTTCGCTCCGACTCCGATGCGTTTTTCCAACCACTGGCTGTAACGGCTGATCACAAAAGAGCTGACAAAATAAATAGCCGCCACGAATATGTAGCCCTCGCGGAAGAAGTCGCGCCAGTTGGCGTCACCCAATGCCAGCTGCAGGCTGCCCGTCAGGTCGAACATGGAAACGACGGTCACAAGCGACGTATCCATGAACATGGAAAGCAGGTTGTTTACAAAAGCGGGAATCACGGCCACCAATGCCTGCGGCAGAATCACGTAGACGTAGCGTTGCCAGGTTTTCAGTCCGAGCGAATCGGCAGCTAAAAACTGTCCGGCAGGCACGGTCTGCAGCCCGCCGCGCACCGTCTCGGCCATGTATGCAGCCTGAAAGAGAATGATGCCTCCCGCAACGCGCCAGAAGGGATCGATCCGGATGCCGCTCGGAAGAAGCAACGGAAACACGAAACTCGCGACAAAAAGCACCGTAATGAGCGGCACGCCGCGCACGAGCTCAATGTAGCCCGTTGAGAGAACGCGCACAACGCTGAGTTCGCTGCGGCGGCCGAGTGCGAGCACAATACCGATCGGAATTGAAACGGCAATGCCCAGAAGCGTCAGAATAACCGTCAGCGGCAGCCCGCCCCAATTGTCTGTCGACACGGATGTGAGCCCGGCAAAACCGCCGTACATCAGACCAAAAAATACGATAAAAGCTGCGCACCACCCGATTAGAAGCAGTCGTGAACCGCGTCGGTTCCAAAAGCGCGGGCAGGCGGAAACAACCAGCATCAGCACAATGGCGGCCGTCGCCACGGCGGGACGCCACTGTTCTTCGTACGGGAAGCGCCCGAAAATGATAAGGCGCCATTTTTCCGTCACAAAGCCCCAACAGGCGCCGCTTGCCTGATAACAGGCATTCGGATCGGCCCGAAAGACGGCGTTGAGAATTGCCCAATCGACAAGGCGCCACAAGACAAGCGCCAGAACAAAACATGCAACGACAGTGATGCCGGTCGCCTGATTCGAATAAAAGAAACGCTCTCGGATTTGTTCAAAAACCGTTTTCTTCAATCCCGCAGGAGTCATATCCATTTCTTATTCTCCTTTAGCGGGGTGAACGCATGACGCGCGAATTAAGCGCGTTCATCAGTACACTGATGATCAAGTTCAGGAACAGATACACGGCCATGATGATCACAATCACTTCCAGAGCCTGTCCCGTGATGTTGATGGAAGAATTTCCCACAGCCACAATATCGGGATAACCGATAACGACGGCAAGCGACGAATTCTTCGTCAGGTTCATGAATTGGCTCGTAAGCGGCGGAATCGCCAGACGCATCGACTGGGGAAAAACAATGTAGCTGATTACTTGGGTTCGCGTCAGTCCCAACGCCAAACCGGCGTTCCACTGTCCTTGCTTAACAGCAAGAACGCCGGCACGAACAATTTCGGCGATCGCGGCTGAAGTAAAAAACGTCAGTCCCACCCACAAAGCAAGAAATTCGGGCGAAAGAGCCGTCCCACCTTCGATCATGAAGCCTGACACGACAGGCTTGCTCCAACCGCTGAAAAAGCCGAAAATCAGCCAGACTACGAGCGCCACCAAAACGCCCGCCACAAAACCCAACAGCCCAGCGACCAAATCGGTCACCCGACGGCGCTGCGTTTCGCGCACCAAAAGAGCCGTCAAAACACCCGCGATGAAGGCTGCCAAAATCGCCAGCCCCGATTGCGCGGGTACGGCGAACTGAAGACCGGCCTTGGAAAGCAGCGCCCAGGACCCCGCACGCAGCGGCTCGGTGCTTGCAGGCAACAGCTCGGTGATGAGCATGTAGACCGCAAAGAGCTGAATGATGAGCGGAATATTACGGTAGACCTCGACGTGAGCCGTTCCCAAAAACCGCAGAATCGGGTGATTGGACAACCTCATGATGCCGACAATCGCTCCGAGCACCATTGAGGTGATGATGGCGCAAACGGCCACGCGAATTGTATTGAGCACACCGTTGGCAAACGCAAGCCATACCGGTTTGCCAGAATCGAAAGGAATCAGAACTTCGCCGATTTCAAAATTGGCGGCGCCTTTGAGAAAATCGAATCCGCTTCGAATGCTGCGCTCGGCCAAATTGCTTGAGACGTTTTGCACCAACAGCCACACAACGGCGACAAGCACCGCGAGCACCACGAATTGTACGGTCCACTGGCGGCGCCGTCTGGCGCTCTCCCTTTGTTGATAGGCAGCATCTCCGCGCTGCTCTTCACTATGCATCTTCTAGGTTATCCGATGGGTGAGAAAGTAACGATTCCCGCATTTTAAAGACAAACGCCGCGGCAAGTCTGAAGATCAGACTTTTTGCCGCGGCTCATGCCGAACGAAGGGAAGAAATCCTTCTGCCCTTCAGGCACGCCGCCCGAAAGCGGCGCATGCTGCAAGTAGCGTTAGCGGATCGGGGGCACGTACATCACGCCGCCCTTGGTCCACAGATTGTTGAGACCGCGGGGCAGATTGAGTTTGGTGCCGGGGCCGAAGTTGGCCGTCCAGCTTTCGCCGTAGTTGCCGACCTGCTTGATGATGCGGTACGACCAGTCTTTGTCCAAGCCAAGAAGCTTGCCCGTGTCGTCTCCGCTGCCCACAAGGCGCATCACCTGCGGGACCTTGCTCGTGGCGCGCATTTGATCGACATTTGCCTTGGTGATGCCATTCTCCTCGGCTTCAACCATTGCGTAGAACGACCAACGCACGATCTGGAACCATTCATCATCGCCGCGGCGAACGGAAGGACCGAGCGGTTCCTTGGAAATGGTTTCAGGAAGGATCTCGAAGTCATCCGGGTTGCGGGCGCGAGTGCGGGCGCCCGCCAAATCGCTCATATCGGTCGTGTAGACCTGGCAACGGCCGGAAATGAAGGCGCCCTGCGTCGCTTCGGTCGTATCGAACATGACCGGCTTGTACTTCATGTTGTTGGCGGCAAAATAGTCGGCCATCGCCTGCACGGAGCTCGTGCCGGACTGCAGACAGACGGTCGCACCGTTCAACTGCTTAGCGCTCTTGACGCCGAGCTTCTTCGGAACCATAAAGCCCTGACCGTCGTAGTAATTGATCGCCGCAAACACAGCACCCTGAGAGGCATCGCGAGTAAGCGTCCACGTCGTGTTACGGGCGAGAATGTCGATTTCGCCGGACTGCAGAGCTGTAAAACGCTGCGGCGAAGAGAGCGGCACGAACTTGACTTTCTGAGCGTCGCCCAAAACAGCGGCGGCGACCGCACGGCAGGTGTCCACATCAAGCCCGGTCCATTGGCCTTTGCTGTCGGCGGAAGCAAAACCGGGGGCGGCCGTGTTCACGCCGCAAATCACCTGGCCGCGGGCTTTGACGGCATCCAGAACCGGACCGGCACTGGCGGCCGAGCAAAGTGCAAGCAGAGCTCCCATTGCGCAAACTGTCTTGATGTGCATTTTTTGATTCCTTTGCGACGCCTTTTGAACCGGGGAAACCGGCAAAAACCCTGCGTCTCTTTGTTGTTTAGAAAATTGATGCGTTGAGTTCGGGCGCGCTCTTCGCGCCAATCTTTGTGAGTTTAGCCGCACCTGGGAACTTCTCAAACTTCTACCGTGCTCTTTTCCTTAAAGTCTTGGCGCAAATCAACCCATCTGAGCACTTTGCCCGAGAAAAACATCGTTTCGTATCGATTAGGCCGAACTTCTTCACAAACGTCCCTGCATCCGCTCAGGTAAAATGCTCAACCGTGTTGATTCATCAGGATTTTTATGTCGTTAAGCGTCCAACTTCTCTGCCTTTTTCTCCTCGTCTGCGTCGGCGGCTTCTTCTCCTTTGCCGAGATTAGTCTTGCGGCGGCCCGCAAGATGCGCCTGCGAGCCATGTCCGAGGAAGGCGTGCGGGGGGCCGCACGGACGCTTCGTACCAAAGAAAATCCTGGACGCTACTTTTCCGTCATTCAAATCGGCAACAACATGGCCGCCATCATGGGCGGCATCGTAGGCGAATCCGCTTTTTCACCTTACTTTGCAGCCGCATTCCGCTATTTTCTGTCGCCCGAAACCGCAGCACAACTGGGTTTTGTGTGCTCGTTTCTCGTCGTAACCTGTGCGGTGGTGCTTCTGTCCGATCTATTGCCCAAGCGTCTGGCCATCAATACGCCCGAGCGCAACGCCATCTTGGTTTCGATGCCGATGCACATTATTGGCGTTGTGCTGAGCCCGCTCGTCTGGATTTTTGACAATGTCGCCAATGCCATTTTGAAGTTTTTGAATATTCCACTCGCCCCCAAGGACAAGCTCACTTCCGACGACATCCTCGCGACGGTCAGCGCCGGCGGCGATCAGGGCGTCATTGCCCCCACCGAGCAAGCAGTGATCGAAAATGTCTTCAATATGGAAAATCGCCCGGTCACGACAGCCATGACCGCGCGCGAGTCGATCGTCTACTTCACGATTGACGAGAGCGAAACGGAAATCCGCAAGCAGATCAGCCAGAACCCGCACAACTATTTCCTGGTCTGCGACGGCGACATCGACCACGTGATCGGCTTTATCGACAGCAAAAACGTCCTTCGCCGTCTTCTCGAAGGCAAACCCATCTCCATTACCGAACAGGGATTGGTGCAGCAGGTGCAGTTTGTACCCGACACTCTGACCCTTTCGGAACTTCTGGAAATGTTTCAGCGCTCGCGCGGCGATTTTGCTGTCGTGCTCAACGAATACGCACTTGTGGTCGGCATCGTGACGCTCAGAGACGTCATGAGCACAGTTATGGGTGAACTCGTTCTTACGCCTGAGGAAAGCCAGATCATCGAACGCGACGATCATAGCTGGCTCGTCGACGGCGCCACTCCGACAGTCGATCTGGTCTACACGCTCGATCTGGATGAACTGCCGGACTCGCAGAACTATGAAACTGTTGCGGGCTTCATGATGTATATGCTGCGAAAGATCCCCAAGCGCACCGACCGCTTCGACTGGGGCGGATACCGCTTCGAGGTCATCGACGTCGATGCCAACAAAATCGACCAAGTTCTGGTAAGTCGCGTTTCCGACACCGAAGGGAAACTCGGAGCCGTCTAACGACAAACGGAGCATCCGATTCCGAAATGCTCCGTCTGCCGTTACCACTCACAGAAGAGTTCTTTTATTCGTGCCAGGGCGCTTTTTCTTCGCAAAGAACCCCGTCGCTCGCCGTAAAGCCTTCCAAGCTGCCCTGTTTGGTCTGTACGCATAGATACGTGATCGCTTCGTCGGCAGCCGCACGGATGGCACGCTTGCCGTCGGGACTCACACGGAACCAGTCTCCGGCTTTGATGGCGCGCACATCTCCGTCTATCCAGAGTTCGCCGCGGCCCGCCAGAACCCCATAGAGCTCCTCATTTTGCTTATGCGCATGCACAAACGGAACCGCTGCACCGGCGGGCAGAGTATTGACAGAGGCCTCGCAACCGGTTAGGTCCAGCAAATCGTGCAATTCGGTACGCGCAGCTTCCGGCGCAACAGAAACCATTTTGAAATTTGCAGACATTTTTCCTCCTTTTAGGCATTGGCAATCGGACCGCGGTAAACGCTGTCAGGCTGCGGATTGAAAATCTGGGCGCTCTTGGCTAAAAGCGCCTCCAAAATAACCAGCTCTTGCTCTCCGAGTCCTTCACTGATTTTGCGATGCATTTCGGCCGTAATTTCCGCAAATGCATCCTCCAGCGCCTCTCCCTTTTCCGTCAAACGCAGCCGCAATAGACGTGCATCCCCGGGATCGGGATCACGGCGGAGATACCCCGCCTTTTCCAACTTCCCGGCCAAAACCGACACAGTCGACTTAGTGCGCCCCGTTCTCTGCGCAAGTTCCGTCACCGTCATCGCATTTCCGCCGAAAAGGTGCACGAGGAGATTGCCGTGCGAAGGAATAAGATCCTCAATACCGCGCTTGCGCATTTCATTCATCACAAAGGTGCTGGTTCCCGCCAACAGCAAGCCGGCAAGAAACGGCACCATGGTTTGTTTGACTTCAGCCATCTTGAGTCCTTTCGAATCGTTCGATGCCGAACGACATACTATCACCCTTTTTGTTCGATGTCGAACAATTTTGTTTTTCTTGTTTCCTTTCGAAAAAGGCGTCCCCGGCTTTCGCCGAGAACGCCCCACAAACCACCTCGAGCGAGGTTCTTTACTCCGACTTCTTGCGAGTCGTTCTGCCGGCTGTCGTCCTCTTGCCCGCAGATTTTGTTCCTTCTTCACGCGGCGGGAATTCAAAGCCGAGCTTTTGTCCCTTGGGATCCCAAACCAAGAACGCCTTGAATTTTCGTTTGGTGCGCGCCGACACAAAATCCGTCAGCAAAGCGCTTCTGCCCTCGGCCAAAATCAATTTGGCCTGTTCACGGTCAATCGGCTGCTGCAGAATCGTATGACTGATGCGGAAGTCGCACTTTTTATCGCCCGTCGAGTGTTCACAGAAGTATGACGCCGGGCCCGCGAGTACGCGTCCGCCGCATTTCGGACACTTGCCGATCGCTTCGAGCGCATTCACATCAACGGGCTCTGTCGCCTGCTCGGCCTTATCCCCGAAATCAAACTCCAGCTTAAACTCGTCAGTCAACTTAAGTTCGGCCTCAAACGGACGCCCCATCTTGCTGATGAACCCCGAAAGCGGCCCAATATGACGCGTTGCGAGCAGTTCTTCGACCTCCTCGGCCTCAAACATGCGGCCGCCCGGGTGCTTCGAAAGGCTGAAATCACAAGCCGGATTCGTGCAGGCAAAACGACGGTAGTTTTCCACCACTTCACCGCCGCACTTCGGGCACGGCGTTTTGAAGTGCGTCGGATTTTCGATCGGCACCGTATTGCCTTCGTAGTTTTTGGCGGCGGCCACAATCACATTCGTGAGATCGCGAATTTCGTGCATGAAATCTTCACGCGGGAGGTTTCCCTTAGCGATCTGCGCAAGCTTGTACTCCCATTCGCCCGTCAAAGCGGGATCCGAAAGCGCGTTGATTTTCAGCCCGTCGATAAGCGAAAGCAGCTGCTGCGCTTTAGAAGTGGCTCTAAGTTCTCGCCCGTCGCGCTGGATGTATTTTTGATCGATCAGATTTTCGATGATGGCAGCACGAGTCGCGGGGGTTCCGAGTCCCTTTTCTGCCATCGCTTCGCGCAACTCGCCGTCTTCGACAAGCTTGCCCGCACCTTCCATGGCTGAAAGCAAGGTTGCTTCGTTGTAGCGCACCGGCGGCTTTGTCTGTAGTTTCTCGGCTCGACTATCGAGTACATCGGCGGTCTTAGCGCCATCAAGCGGCACCAACGCCGCATCCTGCGCAGCCTCGCGTCCGTAGACCGCCATCCAGCCCGGTTCAACGAGAACCTTGCCTTCCGTTTTGAAATGGTCCTCTCCCACCTTGGAAATGCGGGTCGTCACATCGAACTGAGCGGCCGGATAAAACACCGCCATGAAGCGGCGCACCACCAAGTCATAAACCTTGAACTCGGCTTCGGTAAGTTGCGTTTTTACAGTCTGCAGAGTCGGAATAATGGCAAAGTGGTCGCTGATCTTAGCGTTGTCAAAGATGCGGCGATTGGGCTTTACCCAATTTTTCCGCAGAATCGTTTCGGCATACGGCTGGTAGGACTGCGTCCCCGACAAAAGCTGCAGCGTCTGCTGCACGGTACCGATGTAATCCTCCGGAAGGGCTCGGGAATCCGTACGAGGATACGTGAGCACCTTGTGCTTTTCGTAGAGGCTCTGCGCAATCGCAAGCGTCGTCTTGGCCGAAAAACCGAATTTGTTGTTGGCTTCGCGCTGTAGGCTCGTCAGATCGAAGAGCTGCGGCGAAAACTGCGTTGTGCGTTTGGCCGTCTCTTCAACGACCGCCGTCTTCCCCTTGACGCGCTCAACAATCGCCTTGGCTTTGGCCTCATCGAACAAACGTTCGGCGCGCAGCGCGTTGTCATCGGGATTTTTCTTGAATTTCGGATCGAACCAACGGCCTTCATAGGCGCCTGACGCCACTTCAAACTGCGCCTTCACCTCCCAGTAGTCGCGCGGACAGAAAGCGCGAATTTCGTTTTCGCGACGCACGACAATCGCCAGAGTCGGCGTCTGCACGCGCCCTACCGTGGTAAGAAAAAAGCCGCCGTCGGCACTATTGAAAGCCGTCATGGCTCGCGTGCCGTTGATGCCGACAAGCCAATCGGCTTCCGAACGGCTGCGTGCGGCATCAGCAAGCGTCTGCATCTCTTCGTCGGTGCGAAGATGCTCGAAAGCCTCACGAATGGCCGCCTGAGTCATCGATTGCAGCCACAGTCGCTTGATCGGCTTTTTGTTCTTTGTGGCCTGCATGATGTAGCGAAAAATCAATTCACCCTCGCGGCCCGCGTCGCATGCATTGATGATCAGGCTCACGTCCGAACGATGAATCAGCCTATTGAGACTCTTGAGCTTGTCGCCCGCTTTCGCAATCGGCTTGAGGTCAAAGTACGGTGGCAAGACGGGCAGATGCGCAAACGTCCATTTGCCGCGCTTGACTTCGTACTGCTCCGGGCACGAAAGCTCCAAAAGATGACCGAGGGCGTTTCCTACAATGTAGGCATCGCCCTCGTAATAATCGCCCGTTTTCTTCAATCCGCCGATAACTTTTGCGATATCGGTGGCAACAGACGGCTTTTCCGCAATAATGAGTGTTTTCATATCTACCAGATGAAATTCCCGCAAGGCACGCCGGAAACAAAAATCGGGGCGCGCCCTTCTTTTTTCAGAATAACCGCAAAATCCGCTTGATTGCAACTGGATGTTCCTCGCTTCGGCCACTCAAACGGACTCGGAGCCGAACTGTGTAATGTCGGACACGGTTTCCGTTAGCCTCGCACCTTCGCGCAGCAGCTTGTGATTGCCCTTGTACAAAGAACAGTGAATACTGCCGGGGATTACAAAAACATCCCGGTTGTACTCGGCGAACTGTCGCGCAAGCGCATGCGTGGGGCCAGGCAATTCCGCCTGAAGAACCAAAAGTTCCGGACATAAATAAGCGCAAAGCACGCGCCGCGCCTGCTTCGTGTCCTCAGATACACCGGTGCCGGGCATGAAAGGAGTAAGGATCAAACCATCCTGCGCCGCCCGATGAAAAAGATCGCGCATGCTCGAGGGATACAGCCGATCGGGGCCCGTTGCGCTTAAAACAATAAGTCCGGCTGCACCTCCCGTCTGAGCCGATAGAGCCGCGCGAGCCACCTCCGCGTCGGTTTCATCTTCCAGAAAACTCACAACCGAACGCCCCTCTCGAATCAACGCTGCGGAAAACGAGGCCGCATTCTGCCTCCCCTCGCGATCGGGACGAGCAGCACCCGCCAAAGCAATGCGGCGACCTTTGAGCAATTCGCGTCTGCCTCGGAAAAGAAGAATTGACGGTGCATGTTCAAACGCCAGCGCTTCACGAGGGAAATCCGCATCCGCCCAACTGACGAATCCCGCCTGCGGCGTTGTCTGTAGCCAATGAAGGACGGATTGAGCCTGTTCAAGCGTTTCGTCGCTAAACAGTCGACGAGACGGCTCTTCGCCCGTCAAAGCGGCGCAAGCCCGCCTGCCCGATTCAAAAAGGGCCTCGGCGGATTCGAAAGTTTCCAGAAGTTCCCCAAGCCGTTGCGGACCGATATCGGCCGCCGCGATCATCAGGCGCAGCCATGAAACTTCGGCAAGCGCAGTATCTTTGTCTTGCACCTTGTTTTTCCTAAAAATTTCTCGTAAATTCGGCGTCTATTTCTTTTAGCGCCTACAATAGCGCGCTTGCCGGGCATTTTATCGGCCCGCCCGTTTCTTTCCGGAGGTCTTCACTGTGGCACTGCTGCCCATCGTTCAGTATCCCGATCCTCGCCTCGCCGCTAAGGCCGAGCCCGTTGTTGTGTTCGATGACAAGCTCAAGCAGCTTGCCGCCGACATGGCCGAAACCATGTACGCCGCCCCCGGAGTCGGCCTTGCCGCCACTCAAGTCGGAAAGCTGATCCGCATGGTGGTTATCGACATCAGCGACGAGAAAAACGACTTGCACGTGCTGGTCAATCCGGTGATAACGGCCCGCTCGGAAGAAATCAAGGAGTGCGAGGAAGGATGTTTGTCGTTGCCCGGACTCTATGAAAAGGTCAAGCGCCCCTCTTTCGTCACCGTCAAGGCTCAGGATCTCGAAGGCAATTCCTTTGAAATGGAATGCGACGAACTCATGAGCGTATGTGTGCAGCACGAGCTTGATCACCTCGACGGCATCGTCTTTATCGACCATCTGAGCCAGCTCAAGAAGTCCCGCGCCGTCACGAAGCTCGCAAAGCGCCGCAAGGAAAAGGCCCGTGAGGAAAAAGCCAAGCGCGAAGGACGCTGAAAACGCTCAGCGCACCGTCGTCCCATAGCAGTGAGCGGCGATTGCATCGGCAATCTCCTGCTGACGGGATGCCGCCAGATCGTGCCCCATTCCTTCCATCGGCATGAAGCGTGCGCCCTCAATACAATCGGCTGTTTCCTTACCTGCTCGGAGGGGCAGCAGCGGATCGGCCGTACCGTGGATCACCAATGTCGGCACGGAAAGCTGCCGCAGCTGAGCGCGCCGGTCTCCCGAAGCAAGAATAGCCATCAGCTGACGCATCTTGGCCTGCGGCGGCACTTCGTACTCGAACTCCACGTCGATGATTTTGTCCAACGCTTCGTCGCTGTAGACCTCATTCTTGGTTCCGATCGCCGTCATGACATTGCGCAGATAGTTGCGCCAAGCAAGACGATCCTTTGTGGTCGGTGCGGGCTGCAGCGCTGTGCGAATTGCAATCGGATTGCCCACGCCCGTAATCACGTTACCGGTCGCCGAAGAAATACTCGTGAGGCTTACTGTGCGATGCGGCGCACGGCAGGCAAAAACCTGCGCGATCATTCCTCCCATTGAGATGCCGGCCACGTGTACGCGCTCAATACTCAGTTCATCAAGAACCGACTCCGTGTCGTCGGCCATATCTTCAAGCCGGTAGTCCGCATGCACGGAACCACCCGCAATGTACTTTGCAATGCTCGCAAACATTCGGGTCTTCGTGACAGACTCCGTTCCGAGCATACTCGCGCCGCTGTCTCGATTGTCAGGCGCAATGATGAACAGCCCCTTGCGCACCAACCGCGTCAAAAACGGCTCCGGCCAGGATGCCGAGTTCATGCCCAGCCCCATTAGAAGCACGAGCGGGGGCATGGTCGGATCTCCGTAGACATAGCATCCGAAACGACCGCGGCGGGTAAGAAGCATCTTTTGCATGACAAGGATCCGATTGAAGGTTTCAGAGAAAGTCGAACGAATTCTGCGACGGCATTGCTGCTGATTCTACTCAGACAAAAGGACCAAGCCGCTACAATAGCGCGCAACACATTCCTATTTCCGTTTCTTCAAAAGTTTCTATGCGCATTGCTTTTGCCGGTACGCCACCGTTTGCCGCAGCCGCTTTGAGCGCCCTGCTTGAAGCCGGCCATGAGGTATGCCTCGTCCTTACCCAGCCCGATCGTCCGAGCGGCCGCGGCATGAAACTCAAGCCGTCCGCCGTCAAGGAAGTAGCGCTCGCCAACGGCATTCCGGTGATCACGCCGGCTTCGCTTTCCGTTAAGCGTGCACCGCAGGAAGCAGAGGAAGCCCTTGCCGCTCTGGAAAAGGCCGAGGCCGAAGTTTTAGTGGTTGCCGCCTACGGATTGATTCTTCCTCAGCGAGCGCTTGATGCCGCAAAAGGAATCGGCAAAAAAGGCGACATCAAGAGCATGAACATCCACGGTTCCCTTCTTCCCCGTTGGCGAGGGGCAGCGCCCGTTCAGCGCGCCATCGAAGCGGGAGATAAAACGACCGGCATTACGCTCATGAAGATGGAAGCCGGCTTGGACACCGGGCCCATGATTCTGAAGTCCGAAACAGTCATCTCGGACGACGACACTTCCGTCACACTGTTCGATCGCCTCACGCGTATGGGAGCCGAGCTCGTCGTGCAGGCACTTGCCGCCCCCGAGAACCTCGATTGGATCGAGCAACCCGCCGACGGTGTCACCTACGCCGAAAAAATTCTTAAGTCCGAAGCTCCGATCGATTGGACGCAGTCCGCCGAGGTCGTTTCCCGGCGCATCCGTGCTTTCAACCCCTTCCCTTACGCCACAGCCGTATTCAAAGACGAAATCATCAAGGTGCGTCTTGCTACATTGTCCGAAGGCTGCGGCAAACCGGGAGAGGTTCTGCAGGCAGGCGAACATTTGGTTGTCGCCTGCGGTGAAGGAGCCGTCGAGTGCCTGCAGCTGCAGCGCGCGGGCAAACCAGCCATGCCAGCGTCTGCCTTCGTGCAAAGCACCGGCCTGCAAGTCGGAGACATCCTGCAATGAGTGCTCCCCTGAAACGCGCGCTGATGCTTTCGGCGCTCTGCTGGACAGACCTCTCCGAACAAGCGGGGTTTGACCGCACGATCGATGCGCATTGCAGCGAAGCTTCGGTCGATGAAAAATCAGCCGTACGGTCTATTCTTTATGGCGCCCTTCGCCGTGCCATCTTTTTGGAGCGTCTGGTCGGCAAGCTCGTAAGCCGCAAACCTGCTCCCGAGGTGTCGGCGCTCCTTGCGGTAGCGCTTTCGCAGCTCATGGACATGCCTGAAAAACCCTATGCCGTCGTAAACGAGGCTATTGAGGCAGCCCGTCTGCACTCGGCCACTGCACGTGCTTCGGGCCTCATCAATGCTTGCCTTCGCCGCTACCTGCGCGAACGCAAAACCTTGGATAAGGCGCTTCTTGCAGACCGCGTCGCACGCTTGAATGCTCCGGCCTGGTGGATCGACCGCATGGCAGAAGAATTCGGACGAGATCAAATAGAGGCACTTTTCGAAACGCTGCATAAAAAGCCCCCGCTGACGCTTCGCGTAAATCTGCGCAAAACATCGGTGGAAAAATGGCTTGCCTCGGCCGCAGCCGAAGGTTGTCCCGCTCGATCGCTCGGAGCTGAGGCCGTTCTGCTGGAAAAAGCCCGCCCCGTCTATCAAATTCCGGGGTTCTCCGATGGCCTGGTGAGCGTGCAGGACGCCGGCGCACAGCTTGCGGGCCTCTTTCTTGCTCCCAAAGACGGCGAGCGTATTCTGGACGCTTGCGCTGCGCCGGGAGGAAAAACCGCGCATCTTCTCGAGCTGGCGGATTGTTCGGTCACGGCGTTGGAAACCGATGCCCAACGCGCACCGCGCATCAACGAAAACCTTAATCGACTTGCGCTGCAAGCCGACGTGCGCGTGTGCGACGCCGGCGACATCGACGCATGGTGGGATGGGCGCCCCTTTGACGCCGTTCTGCTTGACGCTCCCTGTACGGCAAGCGGCATCGTGCGCCGTCACCCTGAAATCGTTTTCTCGCGCAGACCCCAGGACATTGTTGCCCTTGCGCAACAGCAAAAACGTTTGCTCAATGCACTCTGGCGCGTTGTCAAACCCGGCGGACGACTGCTCTATGCCGTTTGCTCCGTGTTCAGTGAAGAGGGCACCAAGCAGATTGAGGCATTTCTGAAGGAACATAAAGACGCGGAAGCGATCACTCTTCCGAAATGTCACGATTCGCAACTGCGCCTGATGCCGTGCGACAATCCTGACAAGCTCGGTCTGATAGACGGACCGCATGACGGATTTTTCTACGCGCTTTTGCAAAAGAACTGAGTTTTCGTATGACCGTTACCCGCCGCCGACTTTGCGCTGCCGCTGCCGCACTCCCTGTTGCGGCTCTTGCATCGCGCCCGGCGTTTGCCGAAAACTCTGAAATGCAGCTCATGCAAGCGGTGCTCGAACCTCAGGGCAACGACCTATACCTTTCCATGAGTTGGGAATATGACCTGCCCGAAACCTTGATCGACAGTCTGCGCCGCGGCATTGCGCTTTACTTCGTCTGCGAAGTGCAGCTTCAGCGCAAACGCTGGTATTGGTTCGATAAGGATCTAGGGCATCTGGAGCTGGTTCAGCGCGTGAGTTTCAGTCCTCTCTCGCGTCAATACCGCTTTTCCCGCGGCGGTCTGTCACAGACCTACGATAACCTTGAACAGATCCTGCCTCTGACGCGTCATCTCATCGGTTGGCGCATTGCCGATTCATCCGTCCTGGAAGATTCTTCGCTTGAGCTTGAGGTTCGCATGCGTCTGGACATTTCACGCCTGCCCAAACCTCTGCAGGTTGTCGTCGGCGGCAATTCCGATTGGGCGCTCGACAGCGACTGGGTAACGATCGACGTTCGGCAGGCGCTCAAAGCCAAGCTCTTTTAGAGCTATCACGGTCATGTCCCGCTGGCTTCGGATTCCTTTCATCCTTGCGATTATCCTGGCAGCTGCCCTGTTGGTTGTGCTCGCTGCCGGCGGCGCGACGTCGGCAGCATTCGAGCGCTATTTTCCGGTGCTTTTGATCGTTAATTCCTTTGCTACGATCGCGCTGTTAGCCGTTATCGGAGCCATCGTCTACCGTCTCATCAAGCAATACCGCAACAAAGTCTTCGGTGCACGCATGACCGCGAATCTGTCGGTTGTGCTCTCGCTGGCAGCCGTCATTCCTTGTCTGCTCATCTACATCGTCTCCAGCCAATTCATCGGGCGATCGATCGACTCCTGGTTCGATATACGCGTGGAACAGGCTTTGGATTCCGGCGTGGCTCTCTCGGGCGAAGTCATCATGCGCGAGCAACACCAGCTGCTGCAGACCGCGCGCCGCATCGCCTCCATTCTCAATGCAACAACCAAAGGCGAACGAGCGCTGACGCTGGATCGGATGCGTGAAACGTCCGACGCCGCCTCCGCCATCGTTTTTTCGTCCTCGGGCGAAATTCTTCTGAGCTCCTTTTCGCCTACAGTCGCTGCAGTCATTGACAGGCCGACTTCCTCGCAGCTGCAAAAAGCGCGAGCCGAATACGGTATTTTTCTGCTCGAAGGCGAACAACCCGAGAGCGAAGGGTCGCTTCGCATCCGCAGCATCGTGCCGATGGACGCATATGCGGCGCTGCAACCGACGACCTATTTGCAGCTCACCCAGATAGTCCCGCAGGAAATGGCACGCCACACCATTGATCTGGTGGAAGGCTACCGCAACTATCAGGAACTGGTTCTATCGCGCTCGGCGCTGCGCAACATCTACACAATCACACTTACCCTGACGATGCTTCTGGCGGTGCTCGGAGCCGTTGCCGTCGCGTTTGTCTTTGCCGGCGCAACCACTGCTCCTGTTCTGCAGCTTGCGCGTGGCACCCGCAAGGTAGCCGAAGGCGATCTTCATCCGATTAAAGAATTTGCCGGCGACAGTGAAATCAATGCGCTCACCAAGTCTTTCAATACGATGATCCACCAGGTAGCCGAAGCTCGGGAAGACGTCGAACGCCGCCGCGTGGAGGCCGAACAAGCTCGTTCGCAGCTTGAGTTGATCCTTGCCAACCTCTCTTCGGGCGTCATCGTTACCGACGACAACCTGCGCGCCGTCATGGTCAATGCGGCCGCTGCAAGCATCCTGCACTCCGAAGAAATCGGATCGGGAACCGCTCTGCAGGATATTTCACCGAGTCTTGCAGGAGCCCTTACGCAGAAAATCGCCCTGACCGACGACGATTCTCCGATGGCTTTCGAGTTGCCCCTTACAGGCGTCGAAATGCACGCCGACCTTACGCTTTTTGTGCGCGCTTCACGCATTCATCTCGAAAACGGGCCGGGATTTGTCGTCATCTTCGACGACATCACGCGAATTCTCGACGCTCAGCGTGCCGTAGCTTGGGGCGAGGTCGCCCGTCGTTTAGCGCACGAAATCAAGAATCCGCTCACGCCCATCCGTCTTGCCGCCGAGCGCCTCGAGATGAAGCTTTCGGGACGACTTGACGAGAAAAACGAAGCTTTGCTGCATCGCACCACAAGCACAATCGTGACGCAGGTTGACGCTATGAAGCAAATGGTCAACGATTTCCGCGACTATGCCAAGCTTCCGGAGGCCGTCCTGCAGCCGCTCGATTTGCACGATTTCCTCAAGGAACTCGTCGAGTTCTATCGCAGCGCCGGCACCGAAGTACAACTTCACTGTGAGACCGAGCTACCCCTAATCGACGGCGACGCCAACCAGTTGCGTCAGGTGTTCCACAATCTGATCAGCAACTCGGTCGAAGCCATCGGTTCGAACAATCCTCAGCCATTTATCGGACTCACTGCGGGACTTCAGATGCAAAAGAGCACTGTCACGGGCGTGCGCGTCACGCTTACCGACAACGGCGGAGGCTTCAGTTCTTCTGTGCTTGCTAAAGCATTTGAACCGTACGTCACTACTAAGCCCACAGGTACCGGACTGGGGCTTCCGATGGTCAAAAAGATTATCGATGAGCACCATGGCCGCATCACAATCGACAACCGCACCGAGATTAACGGCGAGGTGATCGGCGCCAAAATCACATTGGTTTTCCCGTTGTCAAGCAAAGCGGTCGAATCCGAACATTCGGTCCTGTCTTCCAACGCCGTTTCTTTGCCGGAAGATCCTCATGCGGGTTCCGAAAGCGTGTCTTCTGAGCAAAAGGTGCGTAACATTGAGGGATCGCCGTCCTGAAATTTGGAATAAGGCTCGCTTTTTGGGAAGTTTTGAAAAGCACGCAGTATGTCAAAGATTCTTATCGTCGATGACGAACTCGGCATCCGTGAGATGCTCAGCGACATCCTCACGGATGAAGGTCACACCGTCTACACCGCAGACAGCGCCGAAGCTGCCCGCGTGTTTATGCTGCAAGATAAGTACGACCTGATTCTGCTTGACATCTGGATGCCCGATACCGACGGCATCACACTGCTCAAGGAGTGGGGGCAGCGCAAGTTGCTGCATTGTCCGGTCGTCATGATGAGCGGTCACGGCACAATTGAGAATGCGGTGGAAGCCATCCGCTTCGGCGCACTTTCCTTTCTGGAAAAGCCCATCTCGATGCAAAAGTTGCTCTCGACAGTAGAGCACGCCTTGGTTGTCGGTCAACGTCAGAACGCTTTTGCCCGCTACCAGCACAAAGACGAACCGGAAACCTCTTCGGCGCCGGTCATGCTGCGCCTAGAAAAACTGCCGGTGGTGCAGATTCCGGGAACAGATTTCACGCTGGACTTCAACCGCCCCCTTAAAGAACTGCGCGACGATTTTGAAAAAGCTTATCTTTCGTGCGTCATGTCGCATGAAAACTGCCAGATGACGAAAGTTGCCCGCCATGCCGGATTGGAGCGCACGCATCTGTACCGTAAACTGAAGCTGCTGAATCTGGAAATTCCCCGCTTCGGCAGCGACCTGCACAAGCACGCCGCCCCGAAGGCAACCGTACCGCAGGATCCCTCTTTTACTGAACACTCGTAGGCTTGGGCGGGCAGCACTTTTCCGCCCGTTCAGCTTATTGGCACCGTATGCATATTCTCATCATCGGCGCCGGCCGCATCGGCAGATCGGTCGCCGAAAACCTCGTCAACGAATCCAACGACATCACGATTGTCGATCAAGATGCCGCAAGGGTGAACGCGCTTGAAACTCGGTTGGATTTGCGCGGGGTGATCGGCAACGCGCTTTCGCCTTCGGTGCTCGAGAGCGCCGGGGCCAACGACGCCGATATGATGCTCGCCGTCACCGCCAACGATGAGACCAACATGGCCGTGTGCCTGCTTGCCTCGCAGCTCTTCAATATTCCGACACGCATAGCCCGCGTGCGCAATCAAGAGTTGCGTCAATACCCGCGTCTTCTTGCCGAAGAAGGCTTTGAAATCACCAGCACGATCTGGCCCGAGCAGGCTTTAAACGAAAGCCTGCTGCGACTAATCGAATTCCCGGAAGCTCTGCAAATCATTGACTTTGCCGAAGGCAAGGCCGTGCTTTTCTGCTTGCGTGCCGTAGCGGGAAGTCCTCTGGTCGGTCATCCCATCGCCGATCTTTCCGTACATCTGCCTCGGGTCCCCGCCCGCGTCGTATCGGTTTTTCGCCGCAACCGCCGCCTGGATATTTCTTCCGATACGGTCATTGAAAGCGGCGACGAAGTCATTGCTCTGTCCTCGGGCCGCGACGTGCGACGCGTGATCGGCGAATTTCGTCAACACGAAGAGCGCATCCGCCGCATCATGATTGCCGGCAACGCCCGGCTTGGTGTGCAGCTTGCGGGACTCCTGAACGGCCCTGAAGGTCGACGCGGCTACACCATTACGATCCTTGACGAAAACACCGAGCTGTGCACATCGCTTGCAGCCGCCGTCCCCAAAGACACCGATCTTGTGACGGCCGGCCTCACCGACGAAGAAGCGCTCACGGAACTTTGCATCGACCGCTGTGATTTGTTCATTTCGCTTTCGCCGCACGACGAAAACAACATCATGGGCGCGCTGCTTGCAAAAAAACTCGGTGCTCGCCGCGTCATCGCACTCACCGACAGCGATACCTTCAGCGGTCTGATGCAAGGCACGCAGATCGACGTAACGGTCTCCTCCACGCAGGCCACCATCAGCGAATTGCTGCGTCATGTCCGCCGCGGCGACGTTCTGGCTGCTCACAGCCTGCGCCGCGGCGTAGCCGAAGCACTTGAAATCGTGGCACACGGCAACAAAAAAAGCTCGCGCGTTGTCGGCAAGCGCATTGCCGACATTGATTTGCCCGAAGGCGTAGAAATCGCCGCTCTCGTTCGCGACACCGAAGACTTGGAAGAACCTCTGGTTCTGATTGCTCAAAACGACGTCGTTGTAGAACCCGAGGACCGCGTAATCGTTTTCGTTCCCAGCAAACGCATGATCGCTCAGGTCGAAAAGCTCTTTGCGGTCGACGTGGGGTTCTTCTGACGGAGGCCGCATGTTTGCCAACCTGCGCTACTTTCTGCTGCCGGTTCTCAACATCACGGGCCCTGTGCTGATCGCCTTTGCGTTCCTGCTGCTCATTCCCGTCATCATTTCAATGCTTTACGAGGACGGTGCAGCGCGCGGCTTTGAAATCGCTTTTGCCCTGTGCCTGACAACCGGCCTCGTCGTGCACGGTCTCACTAGACGACACCGCCGTGAACTGCTGCCGCGCGACGGTTTTCTGCTTGCCACCATCATCTGGACGGCTACGCCTCTTTTCGGCGCAATCCCCCTGATGTTGGAGATTCCGGGCATCTCTTTTACGCATGCCTATTTCGAATCCATGAGCGGCATCACAACCACATGCGCCACCGTCCTTTCCGGTTTGAGCGAATTGCCCGCTTCGCTCAATTTCTGGCGCTGCTTTATGAGCTGGATCGGCGGCATGGGAATTCTCGTTCTCGCCGTCGCTATTCTCCCGATGTTGGGCGTCGGCGGCTCCCAGATGTTTCGCGCCGAGTTTTCGGGGCCAATGAAGGAATCGCGCCTTACGCCTCGCATAGCCGATACGGCTAAAGGCCTCTGGGGCATCTACATCGCGCTTTCGCTAGCGTGCCTTGTCTGTTACCGATTCGCCGGCATGGATACGTTCGACAGCGTCATCCATATGTTCACGACGGTGAGTCTCGGCGGCTTTTCCTCCTACGACGAAAGCTTCGCGCATTGGAACAATCCCCGCATCGAACTTGTGGCGATGGGCTTCATGCTCATCTGCGGCGTAAGCTTTTCGCTGCACTTCATCGCCTGGAAAAAACGCTCCCTCGCCGCCTACTTCAAAAACGTCGAATGCCTCTCGTGGCTCGGCATTGCTGCTGTCATCACGGCCTGCGCAACGGCGCTGCTGATGTACTACGATGCTTCGCTCGAACCGCTGCAGGCGCTGCGGCTTGCCGCCTTCAATGTCATCAGTACGATTTCAACAACGGGCTACGCGAGTCAGGACTTCGCCCAATGGCCCGCTTCGATCTACATTCTGATGTTCATCGTTGCCTGCTTTGCCACCTGCGGCGGCAGCACCGGCGGCGGCATGAAAATGCTGCGCGTCGTGATGCTCGTCAAGTACATCTCTCTGCAGCTCATCACCACGGCTCAGCCCCGCGTTGTACGTCCGATGGTGCTAAACGGCATGGTGTTGGAAGACAAGACAGTTCTTTCGGCTCTCTCATTCATGCTTTTGTGGCTTGGAACCACAATGCTTGCTTTTCTTGCTCTCGTGCTGACAGGACTCGACGCCACCACGGCATTCGGCGCCGTGCTCGGCTGTATCTGCAACATCGGCCCCGGCTTGGGGGCCGTCGGTCCGAGCGCAAATTTTGCCGCTCTCTCTGAGGCTCAACTCTGGCTGTGCACCTTCTGCATGCTGGTCGGGCGATTGGAACTTGTGACGGTGTTCGTGCTCTTTACGCGTTCATTCTGGCGCGCCTGAGGATTACGGCACGCCCCACATGACCTTTTTGCCCTTCTTCTGGGCGGCGTGCAGCATTTCCAGAAGAGGATAGACGCGCATAGAAAACGTCACTCTCTCGTTTTCCTTTCTTTCCTCTTCTTCGTCGGGCCATGCATTGGCTCCCGGCTCACCTTTTAGTTCCTTTTCATGCTGACGCCGTTTTGCTTCGGCAATCATTTCCTTTTCGCGCTTGACCGCGGCTTCGATTTTTTCGATCACCGCCGGAAGATCCTCCGGCAGCCAACAGCCGGATTCCGCATAGGGTCGGTCAAGCACTTCGCAAATACCCTGAAATGTCGTCGGCATCATGAACAGTCCGCCGCTTGCGGGGGAACGAAACTCTAGTAAAGCCATGGTTTTCCTCAGGAAATTTAGTCTTTTTTCAATCAATTAGTCATTCTGCGGCCTTACAATGGAGCACTGAAGCGCCCCATATCTTCGGCCGAAAGCGGGAGTTATTTCTTCAGCTGCGCTAGACTTTCGCCTCTTCCGACTCTTTTGAGCGTCCATTGTGACCACATATTTGTTCATTATCGCTCATGCCCCGCTCGCAGGGGCTCTGAAGCAGTGTGCCGAGCACGTTTTCTCGCACGACAGCCGCATCGCCGAGCGCATTGAAGCGTTCGACATTCCTGCCGATGCCAACGCCGACGAAATGCGCGCCCAAATCGCAGCAAAACTTCCCGCGCAACCCGACGGCTGTCTGATTCTCACCGATCTTATGGGAGCAACGCCCTCAAACATCGCCGAATCCCTGCTTGAAGCCGACAATACGGCCGTACTTTCCGGCTTGAACCTTCCGATGGTGCTCACCGCCATCGTTCATCGCGACGAGCCGCTTGCCGACGTCGTGCGCTTCGTAAGTGAAGCAGGCATTTCATCGGCCGCCAAGCCAGCATTGAGAAAAGATTAAATCGCCCCTGCAGCAATCAGATACCTTTACGGCTCATGCAGTCAAGAACCATCACCGTTACCAACAAACTCGGCGTTCACGCCCGCCCGGCCGGTCTTCTGACCAAAACGGCCAACCTTTTTGATTGTTCCGTCATTCTTGACAAAAACGGCAAACGAGTCGACGCCAAATCAATTCTTGCCGTCATGACCATGGCCGCCAAATGCGGCGACGAAATCACAATCATCACCAACGGACGCAGCGATAAGGAAGCTCTTGAAGCGATCGTTGCGCTCTTTCAGTCAAAGTTCGGTGAGGATGAATGATGGACGATCTTGAAAAGGAAGCCTCCGTCGCTACCGCGGCGGATTCTCCCATTGACTCCGAGACCGATACCACGGCTGAACCGATTACGCTGGCCGGCACCTCGGTAAGCTCTGGAACCGCGTTCGGTCATGCGCAGATGTTTGCCGAAGGCGATCTGGAAATCCCTCACTTTATGATCGACAAGACGCAAACCCGCGCGGAGTTCACGCGTTTGCGCGCGGCCGTTCATACGGTCGACAAAGAGTTTGAGGAGCTCATCGAGGAACTCAACAGCGAAGAGGATTCTCCGGCCGAGGCCATCGCCTTCTTGGAGCTGCACCGGCAGCTTTTGAACGATGAAACGATCATTGCGGAAACACAGGACATCATTCGCGAGCGCCTGATCAACGCCGAATGGGCCCTTTCGCTGAAGTTGGACGATATTCGACGCAGTTTCGAGGAAATTGACGACGAATACCTAGCCGATCGCATTGAAGACATTGCGCAGGTAATCGAGCGCGTACAGCGAGTGCTGAGCGGCCGACGCCGTCCCGCCGACACCGTTTCGCGAATGATGAGCGAGAGTTCGGTGATTTTGGTGGCAGAGGACTTCAGCCCTGCCGACATTCTCATCCTCAAGCGCCGTCAGGATATTTCCATTACAGGCCTCATTATCGAAAAAGGGGCGGCGACCTCGCACTCTTCCATTCTGGCTCGTTCGCTGGAAATCCCGACGCTTGTCAACGTAACGGGCGCCTGTGAAGCGATCGAAACCGACGACGTTCTGCTGATGGATGCCGACAAGGGAACGGTCATCGTCAACCCCGACAAGAACGATATGCCGCTGATGTCCGACCGCATTCGCCGAACGAATACGGCACGCCTGCGTCAGCGTCAGCTTAAGGCAACACACTGCGTGACTTCCGACGGCTGCGCCGTGAGTCTGCTCGCAAACCTCGCGCTACCCGAGGACGTCAAGGAAGCCGTAGCCAATGGCGCTGACGGTGTCGGCCTCTTCCGTTCGGAATTTCTCTTCATGAACCGACCGGATTTTCCGAGCGAAGACGAGCAATTCGAGACTTATACGCGCGTCGTAAAAGCCATGCGCGGCAAAATCGTCACAATCCGCACCATGGACCTAGGCGGCGACAAGCTACCGTCGCGCGAAGCGCTCGAATCGATCGGCGTCGATCCCGACAAGCCCATCGCCAATCCTGCGCTCGGCCGCCGTGCCATCCGCTTCTGCCTAAGTCATCCGGACCTGTTTCTCACGCAACTGCGCGCTATTCTGCGTGCAGGCGCCACAGGCCGCGTACGCCTGCTCGTGCCGATGCTCGCCTGGGTGTCCGAAGCCGGCATCGTTCAAAGCTACGTCCGACGCGCGCAGGAAGAGTTGCGCGAGCGCGGCGTCAAATTTGCCGAGAACATTCAGATCGGCGGCATGGTGGAAGTGCCTTCGGCCGCATTGTGCCTGAAGCAATTTCTACGGCGACTTGACTTTGTTTCGGTCGGCACTAACGACCTGATTCAGTACCTACTTGCCGTCGACCGAGAAGATCCGGATGTGAGCTACCTCTACGACCCGCTTCATCCGGCTGTACTTTCTACTCTGCACAACTGCATCAACACCGCGCATCGTGCAGGCAAGGAAATCAGCGTCTGCGGCGAAGCCGCCGCCGACCCGGTCTTTGCGTTCCTGCTCCTGGGCATGGGACTGAGACACTTTTCCATGGAAAGCGGACGCATTCTTCCCATCAAAGAATTCTTGTTGGCGGCAAATGCAGCTGAGGCAGCCTCACTCGTACGCCGCATTCAGCGCGCTCATACAATTCAGGATGTCCGCAAGTACCTGTTGGAATATTTTGCGGATCACGATGAACTGGCCGCGGGATTTGCTGCAAGCCAGGTTCTCTGCGCTCAGCCCTGGCAAAGCATCCGAGGAGACCTGGAATGAAGCCTCTTACTCTGTCTGAAATCGAACGTCTGGGAGAGCTGCTCGCTGCCGTTCCTGATCCGTTTATCCCCATGGAGGCCGATCAGCTCGACGGCTTTCTCACAGCGCTTTGCCTATTGAAAGTGCCGCCGGCCATCGACGACTGGTTTGTCTACGTGCTCGATGCTTCGGGAAATCGTCGCGCCAAACTCGTTGATCCGGCCGAACACGCCGAACTGCGTCGCTTGGTTCTAGCGCGAGGCGCCGAAATTGAATCGCGCATTCTGCATGAAAAACCCGTCGATCCGATCATTTACGATGAAGACGTCGACGAAAACGATCCCGACGGCGAAATGGCAGCACTAGCTCCGTTTGCCGACGGCTTTGCCTTTGCCTGCAGTCTGTGGCCGGAATTGATGAAGTCGCAGGACAAAGCCGTGCAGGCGGCGCTCGTCGGCATTCTGCGGCACGAATCGACCGACGACCAGGAGGACGATGAGCAGGAGTCTTCCGAAGAGAATGCCGCCAGCGAGGTGCGCTTTGCCAGTCTTGACGAAGCGCTGGAGGATGTCGAAGCCTGCGTGCAGGAAATTGCGGAAGTCACACGCAAGGGAGACATCAAGAAGGCACCTGCCAAAAAGCCGGGATTTGCAAAAAAAGCCCGCCGCTGACCGGCAGCTTCATTGCTTGACGTCAACGCCGCCTTGTGCGGCGTTTTTATCGCCGGCCTCGAGGCGAGTTCGCACGACTCCCGCTAGCGCCACCAGAATCAAAACCGGCACCCCCATGGCGGCCGTCGCCGTAAAAAAGCCCGCATAGCCGATCGCATCCACAGCCACGCCGGAAAAGCCCGCCAGAAATTTAGGCAGGATCAGCATGACGGAGGAAAAAAGTGCGTATTGAGTGGCACTATAGGCGACATTGGTGAGCCCAGAGAGATACGCCACAAAAGCGGCTGAGGCAAGGCCTCCGGCGAAGTTGTCGGCACTCACCGTGAAAACCAGGAAGACCGTATCGTGCCCTCGGACGGCAAGCGCCGAAAACAGCAGGTTGGTCGCCGCCGACAGCACGCCGCCCAAAAAGAGCGTACGCATCACGCCGATGCGAGAAGCAACGGCGCCTCCGGCAAAAGCGCCCACAAGCGTCATTATGAGACCGAACACCTTGCTGACGGCAGCCACCTCTTCCTTGGTAAAGCCTAAATCCGCATAGAAGGGATTTGCCATCACGCCCATGACGACATCGCTTACGCGATAGGTGGCAATGAGCGCCAAAATCACGGCGGCACTCCATCCAAAACGTCCGAAAAACTCCAGAAAAGGCTTGCAGATTGCGTCAAAAAGCCATTCTTTCTTCGTCAAGTAAATCGTTCGTTGTCGCGGCAGACTGCGCTTGGGCTCGGGACTCAAAAGCACCGTTGCAATGCCAACCGACATGCTTGCGGCCATCACAAGATAGGCAATTTTCCAACCGGCCGTCGCACTTTCGCTCGTCTCAAAAGCCGCAGCGATCGCCAACGCTCCGGCGCCCGCCCAAATCATCGCGATTCGATAGCCCGTTTGGTACGTTGCAGCAAACGCGGCCTGCCGATCTTCCGAACCGCTTTCAATGCGAAAAGCATCGAGCGCAATATCCTGCGTGGCCCCGAAAAAAGCTGTCGCAAGCGCAAGAGCAGCCGTAAACGTTAGATTTTTCGCCGGATCGGCAAAAGCCATCAAGATCAGGGAAAGCATCAACCCGATCTGCGCGGCCAGCAGCCAAGCTCGGCGTTGCCCCAAAGCGGCCGTCAAAAAAGGAATGCGCAGTTTGTCGACCAACGGCGCCCACATCCACTTCATGCCCCAACACAGGCCGACCCAACTCATAAAGCCAATGCTTTTGAGGTCCACCCCGGATTCGCGCATCCAAAACGAAAGCGTTCCAAACACAAGAAGCAGGGGCAGGCCCGAGCTGAACCCCAGAAAAAACATGCGCAGCACGGCGGGCTCGCGATAAATCGCCAGCCAAGCCAAGATGCCCTGTCCTTTGGGGAGCATGTTTGTCATTTTTTGTAGAAAACCTCGGAACCGGGAAGCCATCGCCATTGTCCGCGCGGCAACTCTTCGGGCAACCTCAGAGCTCCGAACGCGATGCGCTCGAGCGCCTCCACGCGGTTGCCTGCCGCGGCCACCATACGCTTGACCTGATGATATTTTCCGCTCGTAATCGTCATGTCGATCGTATGCTCGTCGACAAGCACAATATCGTCTGCCGCCAACGTTTCCTTTTCATCCTTAAGCTTGACGCCCGAGGTCAGATCCGCAAGCATTTTTTCGGAGGGCGGATGCTTGCACGTCACGCGATAGCGCTTGGGAACGTGGCGCTTGGGGTGCGTGAGTCGATGCAGCAGTGCACCGTCGTCGGTAAAAATCAGCAGCCCTGTCGTGTCGGCATCAAGTCGTCCCACAGGCTGCACGCCGCGGCAGCGCAGCGGCGGCGGCAACAGCTGCATGACGCTCGGATGGTGGATCGGCTTTTGCGAACATTCGTAGCCTGCAGGCTTATTCATCATCAAAAGCGCTTTCTCGCAGTAGGGCCAGGACTCGCCTTTTACGGTAAAAACAAGCTCTTCTGTCGAGATGTCTTCGTCGGGATCACGCTTGATTTCGCCTCCGACGGCAACCAGACCGAGTCCGATCAGACCGCGGCATTCGTGCCGCGTTCCGAACCCCTGCGAAAAAAGAATTTGCTCCAAACGCATCACAAATCACGCTCGAAATCGATCACGAGCGGCGCGTGATCCGAAAACTTTTCGTCTTTGTAGATGAACGTGCTGCGCGCGTCCTTTGCGATGCCGTCGGTGCCGAACATGTAGTCGATGCGCCAGCCGACATTCTTGGCGCGAGCTTGTCCGCGCTGACTCCACCAGGTGTACTGCTCGGCTCCCGGCTCGAGTTCGCGGAAAATATCGTGCCAACCGTCGCATTCCAGACGATCCGTCACCCACTGGCGCTCTTCCGGCAAAAAGCCTGAATTCTGTAAATTACCCTTCCAGTTTTTAAGGTCAATTTCCTTGTGCGCGATGTTGACGTCGCCGCAAATGAGAATGTCGCGGCCGCTCGCCTGCAGCTTTTCCATGTGCTTTTCGAACGCATCAAGAAAACGGTATTTCGCAAGCTGTCGATCGTCGCCAGAACTGCCGGACGGAAAATACACCGAAACAATCGACAAATTCTTGAAATCGGCCTGCACGTAGCGTCCCTCTGCGTCGAACTCTCCGGCATCAAAACCGACCACCACGTTGTCGGGTTTCACCCTGGACCAAAGACCAACGCCCGAATATCCTTTTTTCTGCGCGCAGTGAACCCAAGAGTCGTAGCCGGCGCGATGCCGAACTTCGTTTTCGATATCGGCTTCCTGCGCCTTAAGTTCCTGCACGCAAAGCACCTGCGCGCCCGTTTTCTCAAACCACTCCCAGAAGCCTTTGTTGGCGGCGGAACGAATGCCGTTGGCATTGAATGTCACGACGCGAAGCATGCGGTTGGAATCCTTTTCAAATTGGGGTCAAAACAATAGAAATGCCTTAGAATTTTAGCTTGTGCGTGCAATCGGCCTGCCGCACTTTTTCTTTGGATTTTTATTTCGTTCTTCGCCCATCATGTCCAGCATTCAGTCCCAGTTCATCGAATTCGCCTTAGCCTCCGACGTGCTTCGCTTCGGCTCCTACAAAACCAAAGCCGGCCGCATGAGCCCGTACTTCTTCAACGCGGGCCTCTTCTCCACCGGTCAAATGCTCGACACGCTCGGTCAGTTCTACGCCAAGGCTCTGCTTGCCGCCCGCGATGCCGGCCGCATTGAATTCGACATGCTATTCGGACCTGCCTACAAGGGCATTCCTCTCGTGAGTACGGTTGCAATGAACCTTGCCCGTATGGGCTGCGACTGCCCCTACGCCTTCAACCGCAAGGAAGCCAAGGATCACGGCGAAGGCGGCACAGTCATCGGCGCACCCTTGAAGGGCCGCGTCGTCATCATCGACGACGTAATCAGCGCCGGAACCTCGGTGCGCGAATCCGTCGCTTTGATTTCGACCAACGGCGCAACGCCCGCGGGCGTACTCATCGCGCTCGACCGCATGGAAAAGGGCGGCGACGCCGTCAACATGACGGAAACGTCCGCAGCGCAGGATGTCGAAAAAACCTTTAACATGCCCGTTGTGAGCATCGCCAACCTCAAAGATCTTCTAAGCTTTATGGACGGCAACTCACCCGCCGCCAAGGCCGCCTCGCAGTATCGCGACGCCGTGAAGGCCTATCGCGAAAAGTACGGCGCATAAAACCTTCTTCTTTGTGCGTGCGAAAGCTTGCCTCGAGCGTCGCTTGTCTACAAACGTTTTTCTGGAAAAACCGACAAAGACATATTCACCCCGGAGCTTATTCGGCCTCGGGGTGAATTTTCAATAGGAATGCGAGAGCACACAAACAAACTCACCCTCGCAAACTATTCAGGATCTACTTGGCAGCGGCAGCCGCTTCTTGACCGGCGATACGGCCAAAGACAATGATGTCGGCGTAAGCATTGCCTCCAAGACGATTTGTGCCGTGCGTGACACCGGTCACTTCACCGGCAGCCCAGAGCCCCGGAATTACCTTGCCTTCGGCCGTCAAAGCCTGAGCTTTTTCATTGATACGCACGCCGCCCATTGTGTGGTGCACGCTCGGTACGGCCTTGATAACGTAGTACTTGCCTTGGCTCATATCCATCAACCCTGCTCGGTGATGGAAGTCCTTGTCATTGCCCTTGCCGGCCATGGCAGTAACACGGTCAACGGTGGCCTGCAAATTTTTCATCGGAATCTTGGTGAAGTCGGCAATGCACTTCAAGTCATCACAAGTCGTCATGATGCCCTGTTTAGTGAATGCTTCATATTCCGTCGGATGCTCCTTGACAGTATTCGAAATTGCACCGATCTTGTCATTCCAAAGCACCCAACAATAACCGCCGGTCTGCTTCAGGATAGCCTCGGAAAGCACGTCGCGACGATCAAGTTCTTCCACAAAACGCTTACCCTCCTGATTGATCATAATGGCACCGTCGAAACGAGCGTCGGCAATCAGTTCAATCACGCCGGAAATCGGATCGCAGATCGGGTAAGTCTGGATGTAGCCCATGTTGACGAGCTCGGCACCGACGCGTTCCGCCATGTAGAGAGCCTCGCCGGTGGTGCCCGGAGCGTCGGTGGTCTTGAAGCGTTCATCAATCTTCGGGTTGTACTTCTTCACCATTTCGGGATTCGCGCCGAAACCGCCCGTTGCAAGCACCACACCTCCCCTGGCATTGAACGTGTAGGTTGCGCCGTTCATCGTAGCCTTAACGCCAACCACGCGGCCGCTCTTATCCTTGATGAGTTCCTCGGCTTTCATGTTGGTGATCACGGGGATGCCCAGCTGATCGGCCTTAGCCTGGAACTTAGTGATGAACTCGGTGCCGGTATGACCAACCGGAATCAGAGCGCGCTTGCGGGAGTGTCCGCCGAAGAAGAAAAGGTTGTCGTCCTCAAAACGAACACCGAGGTAGTCGCGGCACCACTTGGCGGCATCAAGCGCATTTTCCGTCATCACCTTGATGACCTTCATGTCGCCCTTCTTATCGCCGCCGAGATAGGTGTCCTTCGCATGCAATTCGGGCGAATCGTCGGTGATGCCGAGCTTGGGCTGAACCCAGTTCCGAGCAGCATTCATTTCCGCGCCGGAAATCAGGGAATTGCCGCCAACAGCAGGCATCTTCTCCAACAGCACAACATTCGCGCCAGCATTCTTCGCCTCGATCGCAGCAGAGAAACCCGCACCACCGGCACCGATTACCACAACGTCGTAGCTCGATTCCTTCGGAAGAGCCTTCACGACCTGTTTAATAGCCTTCTTATCGGCCTTGCTGAGCGTTACGCCGGCCTTCTTGGCTGCGTCTGCCACAGCATCCAAGAAGCCCTTGGAAGAGAAAGTAGCGCCGGAAACAACATCCAATTCGACCGAGTTGGTATCAATCACATGCTGCTTGAGATCCGTAAACACCTTGGCAGCCAGCACGGGATTTTCCTGCTGTTTGACAACCTTGATGTCCTTAATCTTGCCGCCGTCGAACGTAACGGCCATAGTCACATCACCGTGTTTGCCGACACCGGTACCCTGTGCGGTCACAGGCGCTGCCGAAGCCGCTGCAGCAAAAACCGAGCAAACCAAGCCGGCAATCAAAGCGCGAGAAAATTGCATCTAAGCCCCCTACGTTTGGAGAAATTGCAGATCCGACTCCATTTTGAAGCAGAGTCAAATGAGGTTGATTAAGCGTGTTGCGCAAAAAACAGAAAAACACACGCCACACCCATAGAGGCCATTTTAAAAAAAGCCGACAAAACAGAAGTTTCTCCGCCCGATTCCTATGAAGCTCGACCGTTATAACAACAATCCGAGCGGCCGAACTACTGTTTTTTCAATGTTATGCCTCAGGGAAACGGCTGCAGCTACGGCTTTGTCTGTGTCCTGCATCCTGCAGCTTTACAGACCCCGCAACTCACCAAATCGCATTATCTGTTTTCAAATAAAGTCCGGATGCTGTGTGGATAATGAAATTTATTGTCCGCCTCCTCAATTGATCGAAGCCACGTGTAGCCCTCTTCAATCAACTGAATCGAGACAAAAACCACTTCGCCCTCGCGTCGGCACAATCCCGCCTTTCTCCAACCGGCAACAATTCGATCCACCCAATTTGGAGTGGCATTGATCACTTGGCTGCGAACTCGAATCGTCATGGGAACCGGCATTCGAATCCATTCTTTGGCGTTTTCCTTTTCAAGTGAACCGTAGTTAAGAGCCCAGGTAGCGGTTAGTGCCTTCAGCCTCAACACAGCGTCACCAAGAAAAAGGCAGGCAAAGGAAAGCCGATCAGAAAGCGCAGAGCACTCAAATTGCGCCACACACGACATGAAAAGCCGTTCATCTCGCCGCAGTAAGCTCAACAGCAGAGAACGAGGACAAAAACAAACCTCTGCCGTTGTCAGCGCAAAATACCTGCCGATGGCATGCCTTTCGGAAAAAAAATTAAGGTTGCCGGCCGCAATCCTGCCGGGGGTTGCCAAGCCCACGGCGTACTGAGAAAAATTACCGATTCCTCGAGCTGTCACACCGCGACAGACTATCGCCAGTTGGTCGATCTTTTGGTCTTTCGCAAAAAGGAGTTCTCCCGGTTCGAAATTTCTCCGGGCTCCAATGCGAAGAATCAGTGCCTCAAGCTTCGGATCCAACGCAGGCGTAATCCACGGCATGATCGGGAAGGTCGAGTCGAGCACAGACTGACCGCAGGACTGATTGCGGCTTTGCAAAATAGAGTCTTGCCAACGTTGCGACAATCTCGCCATGGGAATCCAACCTTCTGATTCTGCTTGCGGGACATCCGATAAGCAAAATTTTTGCTTGACGCACACGATGCAAAGCCGTCGCCGTTCACCTGCGACAACTTTGCCGATTCTTTTGAATGATTGTTCAGAAAATAACTGCGTCGGTGTACTTCCCCAGTATGCCTATGAATTAGGTATTTACCCTCATGCCCATATAAAGAATCGCCGCCCTTTCCCGCGTCAAAAACAGGAATCAAGGCGGCGACAAACTTCGCTGAAGGATTCTTTTAGCCGACGGTCACCGTGCCGTCAGTGGAAACGGTCACCTTGTCGCCCGTTTTGACGGCGTTAAGGAAATCCTTTCCAAGACTATCAATACAAATGATCTTGTTGTTGTCCCAAATATCGGCCATGAGAATGCCCGCAGCGCTCACGGTGTCGATGTGCTCTGCGTAGAGCATGGCCTTCGGACCAATCCCGATTTTTGCAGCGCACTGAATGATCATGCCGCCGGTTGTCGAACCGATCGTCGTCGGCAGGCAGATAATTTTTCCTGCAATTTCCTTTTGATACAGATCCGGATTGCCTTGATCGTGACAAATGGGGCTACGGCTTGCCATGCCGGCATAGTAGGTTGCGAGCGTATTGAATCCGCGCTTGGTAACAGCTGCTTCGCCGGTCACATTGCCCGCAATGATCACACGGCCCTTAAACGTCTTTGCCATTTTCCTTCCTCCTATCAGGCGGCCTTGGGGGCCTTGCCGGTGACAACGTACTCAAGCAGCTCGTCGTCTTCATAGAAACGAGCGGTCGAGTAGGTGCGAAGCTTGTTCGAGTTCGTAATGCACGGGTAGCTTGCACTCACCTTGTTGATCATGTACATAGCCCCGCACAGGAAGCTGATATGGATGCCGTTCTTCTGCATGCGAGCCTTCTGAGCCGGCGAGAGGCTCTCGATTACCAACGGCGAAGCACAGATGATCACGGGAATTTCCACTTTTTCTTTGCCCGCTGCCTTCAAAGCGGCGTCAATCCTAACGTCCCACTGGCTCAATTGATTGCGCGTGCAGTGCGGGCAGCCGATAAACGCATAACGCGGAGTGGCGGCAGGATCTTTCCAAAGAATCGGATAGCCTTTCCTGGTATCGGCAAGAACCTTGTCATCAACAACAAAAGTCTTTACATCTTTGGCAATGAGCTTCTGGCCAAGCTTTTTGGCTTCCGGCGTAACGTTTTCGATATGGAAAAGTCCGACGGCACCGTTGGAAGCCGTTGCCGCACCGAAATCCTTAAGCCAGTCGTCCACTTCAGGCGTAATCGTCGTCCCGAGGAACTTATCCAAACCGGTAATGTAGGGAACAGCTGCTCCGACTTTCATACCGACAGCCGAACCAAGGAGCATCGCATTCGGAAGCTTGTCGGTCTTCACTTCAATCTTCCAGACTGCTTTTCGTGCATCATCTGTCAAGAAACCGAAATAAGGCGTCTTGCCGGCCATTGAGCAAAGCATTTCCATCGGTCCGGAATTGCGGTTGCAACGGGCTCCGATGACACTGTTGGCATAAACCACTGCACTCGATTCTGCCCAAGCCAGTACTTCCCCATATTCGGGACGGTTGCCGACTTCCGGCAAATAGCAGGTGCAGGAGTAGCTCTTGCGAGCACCTTCGCGACCGCCGCGCACGCCAAGCTTAATTACCTGTTCATCCCAACGTTTCTGGAAGCAGTAAAGATCTGCGTTTTCCTTCTTTTCCTCTTCCGTGTATTCGATATTTTCGTAGTCCATCGGATACGGATCGATGGTAAACGGAAGCTTTGCCTTCACTCCGCCCTTGATCAACTGATCAGCCAGATCGTACAGGGCATCCAACCCTTTCTGTCCCATACCGGTCACCCAGTGTCCCGGGGTCTGAACATCAAGCAGGAAAGGAGCGTCAAACGCGTCGCCGAACGCAACGACAGAACGCATCACCTTGGCCATCGTGGGACCGTCGCGTCCGTTGAGAATGGCGATTTCATCATCCGTAAGCCCCATCTTGACACCCTTGATGTGCTTGCGGTTTTTGGTGTCAACAGGCTTGGCTTGAGCGGAAGTCAGACCGCACAAAATGAGCGGAGTCACGCTCGCGCCGGTCCCGAGAGCCTTGATAAAGGTCCGGCGGCTGAGTTGTTGTGCCATGATTTTCTCTCCTATTGGTAAGCGCACTGTTTGAATCCTGTGATTTCAGAACGATCAGATGCGCAGGGACAACGCCTTTCGGAGCGCATTGGACAAATACAAAACACCGCTTGTTTCGGCGCCTTACCGACAGCAACCGCCCGATAGGCCTTGAATCAATTGTAGGTTCCCGATTCCTGAAAAATTATTGGATGAGATACCGAAGCCATCTCTTTCCCCAGTTGGAAAACACCTTTCGGCAGGAACGAAAAACCAAAAGCCGATCTTCCCGCTCTTGCTGTCAGAGCAAAGCGATTTTGACACCCAACGTGCAAAGGTGGCGCGACACTAGCA
>OOAH01000304.1_pt1 | contig 60339 bp, 50 predicted proteins | sample 1671801 | NCBI WGS metagenome assembly OOAH01 (sample SAMN06348194, study PRJEB24527) | human gut metagenome | biome: human gut; feature: ankylosing spondylitis patient; material: feces | host: Homo sapiens | place: China | collected 2015-10 | reverse complement strand
TTCGTCTCCGACGCCAGCCATGAGCTGCGCACCCCGTTGGCCGCCATCCATGGCTATGCGGAGCTGTATAAGATGCAGCGCGATATGCCTGGTGCCTTGGAGCGTGCGGACGAGTCCATCGAACATATCGAACGGTCCAGCCAGCGCATGACTGTTCTTGTTGAGGATCTGCTGTCTTTGGCCCGTCTCGATGAGGGGCGCGGCATCGATATGACCGGCACGGTGAAACTCTCGTCGCTGGTCACCGACGCCGTCGACGATTTGCATGCGCTCGACCCGGACCGTGCCGTTCGCCGCATGCAGATTTCCCTCGAACCGGCGCGCGATTTGAACCATCCCGCCGAATTCAGCCTTGCCGAAGGCGATTGGCCTGAGGTCGTACTGCCCGGTGATGCCTCTCGACTGCGCCAGGTGGTGACCAACATCGTGGGCAACATCCACCGCTACACGCCTGCCGATTCGCCCGCTGAAGCCGCGCTCGGTGTGATGCCGGCCGCCATCGATCCAAGACAGCTCGCCCGCATGCCCGCCAGCGACGCGTCAATGCGGCGGTTCATCGACGCTGCCGAAGTAGGTGCCTCGATGCAGACCGGCTATCGATATGCCGTATTGCGTTTCGTGGACCATGGCCCCGGCGTGCCGCCTGAATCGCGCTCGAAGATTTTCGAACGCTTCTACACCGCGGACCCATCCCGTGCCCGCGAAAAGGGCGGTACTGGTTTGGGCATGGCCATCGCGCAATCCGTGGTCAAAGCACATCACGGCTTTATCTGCGCCACCGGCACCGATGGGGGAGGCCTGACCTTCACCGTGGTGCTGCCGATTGAGCAGATCGCCGCTCCTGAGCCCAAGCAGTCCACCGGCAAAACCAAGGACGCCAAACAGAAGACTTCTTGGTTCAGCTCTGAGCGTAAGACTCAGGCGACTCAGCCCAAAGCGTGAGGTCAAGCCCTGTGAGGTAAACTGTACCTTCGGTTTACTATTTCCATTGAGGATTAAGGAAGGTTCGCAATGCCCACCGGTCGAGTTCGTTGGTTTGACGCAGCCAAGGGTTATGGCTTCATCACCAGTGAGGAAGGCAAGGACGTGTTCCTGCCGGCTCAGGCCCTACCCACTGGCGTCACCACGTTGCGCAAGGGGGCCAAGGTGGAGTATTCCGTGGTGGACGGCCGTCGTGGGCCGCAGGCCATGGATGTTCGCCTGATCGCCTCCGCTCCCAGCTTGGTCAAGGCCACCCGCCCGAAGGCGGATGACATGGCCGCCATCTGCGAGGACCTCATCAAGATGCTTGATGCGGCCGGCAATACGTTGCGCCGTCACCGTTACCCATCTGCTGCCGACAGCAAAAAGCTGGCCACGTTGCTGCGTGCGGTGGCGGATCAATTCGATGTACAGGACTGATCTGATCTATGACTGATACCACCGAAACCATCGTGACACCGGACCCTCACGCCATCGCGCGCGCCGTGCTGCTCGAAGTGGCCGGCGAGAGCGATCAGGTGGGGGATTTCGTTACCTCATATGATCTTGAGGATCACGTCACTGACTTCCGCTTCGCCGCGAATATCCGTGGCTACGAAGGATGGCAATGGTCGGTGACGCTGTATCACGACGAGGAGATCGACTCTTGGACCGTCAACGAATCCTCCTTGATCCCCACTGAGGACGCGTTGATGCCGCCCAAGTGGATTCCTTGGAAGGATCGCCTTGAGCCCACGGATCTGGCTCCCACCGATTCGATCGGTACCGATCCGGATGACGAGCGCATCGAGGAAGGCGAAGTCGAGGAATCCTCGCTGCAGGATGTCAACGACGCCGTCGAGACCTTCCGACTGACCCGCCGTCACGTGCTGACCTCGCTGGGCCGCGCGCAGGCTGCCAAGCGCTGGTATGAAGGTCCGCGAGGCCCCAAAGCGTTGAGCACCAAAACCGCCGAAGGCAACCTGTGCTCCACCTGTGGTTTCTTCGTGCCGCTCGCGGGCGAGCTCGACCGTATGTTCGGCGTGTGCGCCAACAAGTGGAGTCCGGATGACGGCCGCGTGGTTTCCTTGGACCACGGCTGCGGCGAGCATTCCGAAATCGAACCTCCCGAGCCAAGCCAGCTGTGGGTGCAGTCCAAGCCTGCTTTCGACGATCTGCATATCGACGTGGTGGCCAACCGTCCGCGCAAGCAGGAGCCGGCTGCCCAGGACGAGGCCGAAGGCGAAACCGACAAGACAGGCGAGCCTGCCGGTGATGATATCGAAGCACAGAAGACTGTTGACGGGAACGCCGTCGATACTGAGCCCGCTGAGGAGGCGGCAGGCGACGGGACCTCGCAATCCCAGTCTGCCGGTGATGAGTCCGTTGCACAGAACGTATCTGATTCCGTTGTGGATGTTGATGCAGCTGATTCCAGCGACGATTCCAAGTCTGATGCTGACGACGAGGCCACCGAAGAGGATATCCTCAACAACACCGTTGCCGATGATGATGAGGATGATGAGATGGACGACGAAGAGGATAACGTTCGTCCTTCAGACGATGTGACTCCTGAACTCGAAACCGTCATCGATCTCATTGAGCAGCTGCGCCAGAACAGGGCGGACGAGGAATAAACTCCGAATTCCGCGAAAAGTAGATGGTGATGGGGTTGCAGGAATAAAGAATTCCTCCCTGCAAGCCCATCACCGAGGCGTGCGTTAGCACTCCATGCCGATTTTGGTGAATCAGTGCACCACGGTCACCGTGCATTCGGCGAAGTTCACGATCTGGCGGGACACCGATCCCAGGAAGTGCGCGTCCAGCCCGGACAGGCCACGCGAGCCGACCACCAGATGGCTGGCGTACCGCGAGGCCGCGATCAGACCTTTGGATGCGGGAATATGGAAGGCGTTTGTGCTGACCTTGACGCCATCGGGAATCCGGGCCTTGGCCATCAGCTCAGAGAGAATCTCCTCGGCGCGGCGTTGACCGACCTTCACCGGTGCCACGGCGTTCTCATAGCCCGGAATAACGCCCAAATCCTTGAGCTGCCAGCAGAACATCACATGCAGCGGCGCGTCGTGCAGTCGTGCTTCTTCCAGTGCGAAATCGAACGCACGGCGGGAAGTCTCGGAACCATCCACACCAACCACCACCGGGCGGCGAGCCTCCTCAACCACCGGCTGAGGCTGCGTGTAGTGAACGGGCTTGTCTCCCGGAGTCAGGGCGTTGGCAATGGCCTCGGTCACGGTCTCATCCTCGCTGCCGGCGATGCGCACCACGGTCACCGGCACTTCGGCGGCCTCGGCCAGCGAAGCGGACAGGGACCCCATGAACCAGCGGGCCATACGGCTCAGCGAGCGGCGGCCGACCACGATCTGCTGCGAATCATGGCCGATCTGCAGCAGGGCCGAAGTACCGGAGGCCTTCACCGAGGTGAGCTTCAGATTCGCCGGATCGAAGTCGATGCCTGCAGCGGCCTTGTCGACCCACACACGCAGCTCGTTGGCAATATCGTGGCGGACCTTGGCCCAGGCCTCGTCGCTGTCCGGTTCGGACCCCATATCCCAGGAATGCGTCCAGCCAAACACGGCGTTGACGCTCTGACCGGTTAACGAGGCCTCCTCAAGCGCCCACTTCAGCGCGGCAAAGGATTCATCGGAACCATCCACACCGACAACGATGTCGGGCTTGGTTGCAGCTTCACTCATTTCGAGCCTCCTTGTAATCGACTACGGGTGAATCTAGAACCAGCATATCGTTTTCTTCTCCTCTCACGGCGCAATTCGTGGAATCCGATGAATAAACGTCATCGTGAATCGGTAGAGTAAGACGGAATGTCAATTGAGGAAGGACAAGCATGTTCGAACGGTTTACCGACCGTGCACGGCGCGTGATCGTGTTGGCGCAGGAAGAGGCGAGGGCCCTTCAGCACAACTACATCGGCACCGAACACCTGCTGCTCGGCCTGATCCGCGAAGGTGAGGGTGTAGCCGCCAAGGCACTCGCCTCGAAGGGCGTGGAGCTGGATGCCACCCGCAAGCAGGTTGAAGAAATGATCGGCAAGGGCAACGCGGCTCCGAACGGGCACATCCCCTTTACTCCGCACGCCAAGCAGGTGTTGGAGTTTTCGCTGCGTGAAGCCCTGCAGCTGGGCCACAGCTACATCGGCACCGAGCACATCCTGCTCGGCCTGATTCGCGAAGGCGAAGGCGTGGGCACCCAGGTGCTCATCAAGATGGACGTCGATCTGGGCGAGTTGCGTAGCGCGACCATCGATATGATTCGCGGCAACTCCGGCACCGGCACCGGTGACGGCAAGGGCGACTTGGCCAACGCCGGCGGCGTGACGGACAAGCAGAACAAGTCCGGTTCCGCCATCCTCGATCAGTTCGGCCGCAACCTGACCGCCGAAGCCGCTGAAGGCAAGCTGGACCCGGTCATCGGCCGTACCAACGAGATTGAGCGCGTTATGGTCGTGCTTTCCCGCCGCACCAAGAACAACCCGGTGCTGATCGGCGAGCCCGGCGTGGGCAAGACCGCTGTGGTCGAAGGCTTGGCCCAGAAGATCCAAGCCGGCGACGTGCCGGAAACCCTGAAGGGCAAGCAGGTCTACTCGCTGGACCTCGGTTCCATGGTGGCAGGCTCCCGCTACCGTGGTGATTTCGAGGAGCGCCTGAAGAAGGTGCTGAAGGAAATCAAGACTCGTGGCGACATCGTGCTGTTCATCGACGAGATTCACACCATCGTGGGCGCCGGCTCGGCTGACGGCGCGCTGGGTGCCTCCGACATGTTGAAGCCGATGCTGGCCCGTGGCGAGCTCCAGACCATTGGTGCCACCACCACCGACGAGTACCGCAAGTACATCGAGAAGGACGCGGCTCTGGAACGCCGTTTCCAGCCGATTCAGGTGCACGAGCCGACCATCGCCGAGACCATCGAGATCCTGAAGGGCCTGCGTTCCCGTTACGAGAACCACCACCACGTGACCATCACCGATGGCGCGCTGCAGTCTGCCGCAGAGCTGTCCAGCCGGTACATCCAGGACCGTAACCTGCCTGACAAGGCCATCGACCTGATCGATGAGGCCGGTGCACGCCTGCGCATCAAGCGCCTGACCGCCCCGCCTGAGCTCAAGGAACTCGACGAGAAGATCGCCAAGATCGCCGCCGACAAGGACGAGGCCATCAAGGGCCAGGACTTCGAGAAGGCCGCCGAACTGCGCGACAAGCAGGAGAAGCTGGAAGCCGATCGCAAGCAGAAGGAAGACTCCTGGCGCGAAGGCGAGTCCGACGTCAAGATGGTCGTGGACGAGGACGTGATCGCCGAGGTCATCAGCTCCACCACCGGTATCCCGGTGTTCAAGCTGACTCAGGCCGAGTCCAAGAAACTGCTCAACATGGAAGCCGAACTGCACAAGCGCATCATCGGCCAGGACGAGGCGGTTTCCGCCCTGTCCCGCTCTATCCGCCGTACTCGCGTGGGTCTGAAGGACCCGAAGCGCCCGTCCGGTTCGTTCATCTTCGCCGGCCCCACCGGCGTCGGCAAGACCGAGCTGGCCAAGACGCTCGCCGAATTCCTGTTTGACGACGAGGACGCACTGATTCGTGTCGACATGTCTGAATTCTCCGAGAAATATGCGGCTTCGCGCCTGTTTGGTGCTCCTCCGGGATACGTCGGTTACGAAGAGGGCGGCGAACTCACCGAGAAGGTGCGTCGCAAGCCGTTCTCCGTGGTGCTGTTCGATGAGATCGAAAAGGCCCATCCGGATATCTTCAACACGCTGCTGCAGGTGCTTGATGACGGTCATCTGACTGATGGCCAGGGCCGCAAGGTGGACTTCAAGAACACCATCATCATTCTGACCACCAATCTTGGTACGCGAGACATCGCCAAGGCCGCCAACACCGGCTTCAACTTGGGTGCCAACACCGAGTCGAGCTACCAGCGCATGAAGGATCAGGTTTCCGCGGAGCTGAAGCAGCAGTTCCGTCCGGAATTCCTGAACCGTCTGGACGACATCATCGTGTTCAAGCAGCTCACCGAGCCGCAAGTGCGTCAGATCGTCGATCTTGACGTCAAGCAGCTCAATGATCGCTTGTTCGATCGCCACATGTCCCTCGAGCTTACCGACGCTGCCAAGGATCTGCTCGCGCAGAAGGGCTTCGACCCGCTGCTGGGCGCGCGTCCGTTGCGTCGCGTGATTCAGCGCGACGTCGAAGACGCCATTTCGGAGAAGATCCTGATGGGCGAACTCGAAGATGGCCAGCGCGTGAAGGTCGATGCGGAAGGCGAAGGCATCCTGGGCGAGTTCACCTTTACCGGTGAGGCGTTCGAAGAGCCAAATACGGAGCCTGCTGAAGGTGAAGTCGCAGCTGAAACCGAGGCACCTGCCGAATCGACGGAATCGACAGAACTTACGGAATCCGCAGAATCTGTTGAATAAGCAATCGGTGCGTAAGTAACGCGACACACGAAAGGCCTTGAAATCGTATGTAATGATTTCAAGGCCTTTCGTATGCCGAAAGTATTTCGAAACTTGACGAATTACAGTGTCAGCAGATCGAGATCGGCAGTGATTGACGTGTTACGGGTGAACAGTGTGCGACCCTCTCGTACCGAGCGAAGCACTTCGCAACGCTCGTATACGGCGTCGAACACGCTGGAAGCATCAAGCACAATGAAGTTTGCGGGCTTGCCTGCCTCAAGACCATACGAATCGCGCATGCCGAGCGTGGTTGCGCCGTTGACTGTCAGGAACTTCAACGCATCATCGATCTCTTCAAAACTCATCATCTGCGCCAAATGCAGCACATAATCGAGAATCAGCATCATATTGCCGTTACCGACCGGATACCAGGGATCTTGCATGGAATCCTGACCAAGCGACACATTCACCCCAGCTTCGGTGAGCTCCTTGACTCGCGTGATGCCACGACGCTTCGGGAACGTGTCTTGACGCCCCTGCAGATACAGATTTTCCGTAGGTGCGCAGGCGAAATTGATATGTGCGGCCTTCAACAGCTTGGTCAGATGGAAGAAATAGGCATTGTCGGCCGATCCCAAGGAGCAAGTGTGGCTTGCCGTGGTCTTCGAACCGATACCGGCGCGATAGGCGAGTGCGGACAGCAGTTCAAGATAACGTGAGTTTGGATCGTCGGTTTCGTCGCAATGCACGTCGATGAGCTTGTCGTACTTCGAAGCCAGTTCGACCACGGTGTGCATGGAACGTTCGCCGAACTCACGGCACTGCTCGAAATGCGGAATGCCACCGACGCAATCAGCACCCATTTTCAGGCCTTCCTCAACCAAATCCGCGCCGGATTCGCCATGAGGACCTTCATAGGAGTACATGCCCTCCTGCGGGAAGGAGACGATCTGCAGCGTGACAGTATCTTTCAGTTCCTCCTTAAGCTCCAGCAGAGCTTTGAGCGAGGTAAGATTCGGGTCGGTCACATCGGCGTGCGAACGAATGAACTGCACGCCATGACGCATTTCCTTGGCGATGCCGATTTTCGCGCGTTCCTTGATCTCGTCGACAGTGAGATCTGCCTTGGTTTCACTCCAACGCTGAATGCCTTCGAACAGGGTGCCTGACTCGTTCACCGCGCCGGGCTTGCGTGCGGTAAAGACGTAATCAAGATGCAGATGGGTGTCGCAGAATGGTGGACAGACCAGCTTTCCGCCCAAATCGACGACTTCCACGCTCGCCATATCTTTGCCTTGTGCTTCGAGTGTTGCTTTGAAATTGGGTGCAATGCTGATGAACTTGCCGTCTTCGACGAGAATATCTTGGATTGCCGTTGTCTCTGCTGCGGTGCTGCCCGGCATGCCGGTGGCGATGTGTGCGTTGATGAACAGTTGCGTGCTCATAATCACTCCTTCCAATACGAGTTTTCATGCGAGTTTTCGGGTTCCGGCAGACGTTTTGTCATATGTCCATTGGGTTACGGAAGGGAACCTTTGACGTAATCGTTGATGGTTATTGTCGGCGTATTGCTTTGCGGTCACGTTACTTGATGTGACATGTGTATTACTTCGGATTGGACGGTTTGTATGGCTGTTACGGTGAGGGAAGTGCTCGATGATGCCTTGGTTGCGACGGCGGAACCACAGGTTGAAGTTGCTGGCGATAGCTTGGATAATCCGGTGCGTTGGGTGTTCACCAACGAACGCGAGGACGTCGCCTCATTTCTGGCAGGAGGCGAGCTTCTGGTGGTGGAGGGGCGATCTTTAGTTGCGGACGGTCGTGAAAAACGTGCGGACGAATATGTGAAAAGCCTCGTGAATGCTGATATTGCGGCATTGATGGTCGAATTGGTTGAAGAAGTCACCCAACTGCCGAAAATGTTGGTGAAGGCAGCCAAGCATGAAGGACTTACGATTATTGGATTGCGCCGTCGCATTCCTTTCGTCGATATCTGCCAGAGCGTCAATACCATGATTGTGCGTGATCAGATGCGTATGCAGATGCAAGTGGACGTTATGTCAACTTCGTTGCGTTCTGAGCTTGCTCAAGCGTCCAATCCCAAAGCCGTTGCCGATGGCATTGCGAACCTGTTCGGCGAGGATGTGGTCATATTCGACGTGGACGGTCTTGAAGTCGCCCGAGCTGGACAGAACATCAATACCGCTACAGATTGCGGCATTGTACTTGCACTGGAGGAACAGAAACGGCCTTTGGGTGCTTTGGAGATCAGCCAGCGCAATACGGTGTTCGATGAAGCGATGTGCAGAAGGATCGAACAGATTGCCGCTCCGGTTTTGACACTGTATCTCGATGGGGGAGCGCGGGTCGGCATGGTGGCGCATCTGATTGCGGGGCCGGAAGATGGCGTGCATGTTTCGCCGATGGAGGCGCGTGAGGGCCATGCCATGCTTGATGCGTTGGGATTCGCCGCTTCGGGCGTGTATATGCCATTTGCCATGAAACTCAAGTCGGTGGCCAACGCCATGCCGGCAATCGTGTCGATGATCGACGATTTCGAATCCAACGGCGGTTGCGAATCGATCTGTTTGTTGGAAGGCGATTTAATGATCGGTTTTCTCGCGGCGCAAGACAGCGGCGGCGATGTGTCGGTATTTTCAGATCGGTGTTTGTATGCGTTGACGCAAGTCGCTGCAAACGAATACGTATATACCGTGCATGGACGCGCAGCGTTGGACACGATTTCATTGATGGACGCGTTCGGTGCGTTGCGCAGTGTGATTCGAACATGCATTTCGAACGATGCGGAATGCCCGTATGGAACCCTCGAATGTGTGGATTCCTCGTTGCTGGAACGCATGTTGGGAATGGAACGTACCGATGAGGCCGTGCGCATGGTGATCACGCAGACGGTTGGGCATGAGCTTATGCATAACGCCATGCTGATCGACACGTTGTGCGCCTGTTTCGACAATCTCGACAACAAGACCGGCGCATGCGAGCAATTAGGTATCCAACGGCAGACGTTGTACAACCGATTGGACAAAGTGACACAGATCGTGGGCATAGCGCCTACCGATAAAATCAGCTGGTCAATGCTGCTTTTAGGTGCGAAAATGGCGAAATCGCAACATAATCTCACCATATTTTCCACTTCGGCGCTGTAAGCAAGGGGAACTTGGCAAAACGTCAAAAACAAACGGTTGCGGTTTAACAATCAGTTCACTTTGGCGCAAATACTTCGGGCGATAGTCAGAGTCACAACGTTCGCCGGGTATGAAGAAAACGCGAACGTACAGACAGATTCAGCAGAAGAAAGCAGGTGACATGATGAGTGCCAGTGCAACAATCGCAACCGCCAACAGGGCTTCCGTGTCTGAACAGTCCGAAGAGCAGAAGATGGTCAAGAAAGTGGCCGTCTCGTCTTTCCTCGGCAACTTCATTGAATGGTTCGACTACGCTTCCTATTCCTACTTCGCGACCACCATCGCTTTGGTGTTTTTCCCGTCCGGCAATCACACGGTCGCCATGCTGCAGACGTTCGGCGTGTTTGCACTGTCATTCGTGCTTCGTCCGATCGGTGCACTGTTTTGGGGTAACTTCGGCGATAAGAAGGGACGCAAGGGCGCTCTTGCGATTTCCATCATGTTCATGTCGGGTGCATCGTTCCTGATTGGCTGCCTGCCGTCATATGCTGCGATCGGCATTTTCGCTCCGGCACTGTTGCTGCTGCTTCGCATGGTGCAGGGCTTCTCCGCTTCCGGTGAATATGCCGGCGCCGCAACCTTCCTTGGCGAATACGCGCCGACCAAGAAGCGTGGCATCTACTGCTCGCTGATTCCGGCATCCACCGCCATCGGTCTGCTCGCAGGCTCCACGCTCGCCACCGTGATGACCGCTTCGCTGAGCTCTGATGCACTGACCTCTTGGGGATGGCGTATTCCGTTCCTCATGGCCGGCCCGCTTGGTCTGATCGTGCATTTCATCCGTACCAAGCTCGCTGATTCGCCGGTGTATGCTTCCATGACCGAAGCTTTGGACGACAAGCAGCAGTTCGCTTCCACCACTAAGAGCGTCTCCCCGCTGCGCGAGCTGTTCCAGAACCACTTCAAGACTCTGGTCATCAGCTTCGGTGCCTGCGTGCTCAACGCGGTCGGCTTCTACACGGTGCTCACCTACCTGCCGACCTATCTGAGCGACACGGTTGGCATGGCTGCCGCACAGTCGTCCACCATCACCACCATCTGCCTGGTACTGTATGTGGCTTTGGTGTTCGGCATGGGTCACATCTCCGACATGTTCGGACGCAAGAAGGTGCTGATTGGTGCATGCGTGGCCTTCATCGTGCTCACCGTTCCGGCCTTCATGGCGCTGAACACCGCACAGTTCTGGCCGGTGCTGATCGTTGAGCTCGCCATGTGCGCCACCCTGACCGCCAACGACGGTACGCTTTCGAGCTACCTGACTGAAACCTTCCCGACATCGGTTCGTTTCACCGGCTTCGCATTCAGCTTCAACCTTGCCAACGCCATCTTCGGTGGAACCGCGCCGTTCATCGCAACCTGGCTGATCTACACCACCGGTTCGAGCATCGCTCCGGCCTGGTACATGGTGGCGGTGTCCGCCGTGGCACTGGTCGCCATGATCCTCTCTCACGAAAACACGGATAAGGATCTGAGCCGCATCTGAGAAGAAACGGTTTTTACGAAACAATTCCTCGAAACAATAAACGCCGTCCCTGAAACATCGATTGCAACATCGATTCGCGGGGACGGCATCATCGCAATCATTATCAATTGTTGAAACGCAAACCAACAACAGCACATAAAGGAGCAATCATGAGCAGCAGCCGTCGGATGGACCATATGACCTGGCCGGAAATCGAAGCATCGAAATCAAAGCCGGTTATTGTGCCAATCGGCTCCACTGAACAGCATAGCCAGCATCTTCCCCTTGGCGTGGACGCCATGATCGCCAGCCATGTGTCTGAAGACCTCGCCGAACGCATCGACGGCATCGTGGCACCGACCATGAACTACGGGTACAAGTCGAAGCCGCTTTCCGGAGGCGGCCCATTGTTCCCCGGCACCATCGACATGAACGGTGTGACGGTGATCAATCAAATGCATGATGTGCTTGGCGAGCTGATCGCGGACGGTTTCACCAAAATCGTGGTGATGAACGCGCATTTCGAAAACGAGGCATTCATTATCGAGGCAATCGATCTGATCACCCGCGAAACCGGGGGCGTGTCCACCATCGTCGAAACCAACTGGTGGGATCCGCTGCCGGAGAACGTGGTCGAGCAGGTGTTCGACGGACTCGTGTTCCCCGGTTGGGCGTTGGAACATGCCGCAGTGACGGAAACCTCATTGATGATGCATTACGAGCCGGAATTGGTGCATATGGACCGTGTGATCGACGAAGGCAATGCTACACCGAAGGCTTACGTGCGCTACCCTGTGCGCAAAGGCGACGTTCCGGATTACGGCGGACTGGCCACTCCTGCAGGTTCCAGCGCCGAACGAGGTAAGCTCATCGTCGATGCCTGCATTGATGCGGTGGCCGATATTTGTACTACCGAATTCGGTGAATGATAGTTGAATATTCTGTATGGTGATTGCGCATGTGAGAACACGTGCGATCATACGAAGAAGGCTGGTATGTAACGGATGTCGTTACATACCAGCCTTCTTGATTATGCCTGAGTGAAGTCCAGCTGATATTTGACCGCATCTCTGTGGTGCAACCAAATATCAGGATGTGCGACTTACTTGATGGCGTTCAGCCACTGTTCCTTGGTGGCCTTCTCGGATTCGAGCTTGGCCTTCTTCTTCGGATCGGATTCCGCGGCGATCTTCTGATCAAGCTCAGCGAGCTGAGCGTTGAGCTGTTCTTCGAAGGAGGACTTGCGGGCGTCGGCTTCCGGATCGGACTGCTTCCAAGCGGCATCCTCAATGGCCTTGATCTGCTTGTCTACAGCATCGAGACGGCCTTCGATGCGGCGCACTTCGTCACGCGGCACGTAACCGATCTGGTCCCACTCCTCCTGAATGGCGGCGAGAGCCTGACGGGCCTGCTTGGCCTCTTCTTCGCTCTTGACGGGAACCAGCGCCTCGGCCTTGACCAGCAGCTCTTCCTTCTTGGCAAGATTTTCCTTCTCGGAGGAGCTGATCTGATCACGATCGGCCTGACGTGCGTTGAAGAAGGTGTCTGCGGCGGCGCGGAAACGCTCCCACATGGCATCATCGTCACGACGACCGGCACGACCGGCCTTCTTCCAACGATCCATCAGCTCGGTGAACTTGCGGGAGGTTTCAACCCAAGCGGTGGAATCCTGCAGCGCCTCGGCCTCGGCGATGATGGCTTCCTTGGTCGCCTTGGCGGAATTACGTTCTTCGTCACGGTTCTGCACCCACTTGCGGCGGGCGAAATTGAACTTGGTGCGGGCCGCGGAGAAACGAGCCCACAGGGCGTCCGCATCTTCCTTGTCGATGCGGACGTTGTTGCGCTGATGCTCCTGCCACTGCTGGAAGAGCGAGCGGAACTTGTCTGCGGTGGAACGCCAGTTGGTGTTCTCGTCGAGGGAATCAGCCAGCGCCTCGGCCTTCTCCACAATGGCGGTGCGCTCCTCGACGGCCTTGGCGATAGCGGCCTTGCGTGCCTCGGTCAACGCGGTCTTCTTGGCTGCGCCTTCCTCCTTCAGCGCCTCGAACTGGGCCTTGAGAGCGGCCAGATCACCCACCACTGCCGGCTGTTCGGTTTCCGCGGACAGCGTCTTGATGGTCTCGTCGATTTCGCGGGACTTCACATTGTTGGACTTGAGCTTGTTCGCGAACAGGTCCAACTTGGCCTTCAAATCAAGGTAACGGCGGGCATACAGAGCCAGCGCCTCTTCCTTGGAGGCATCAGGGAACTGACCGACCTCACGTTCTCCTTCGCCGTCCTTGACGAACACAGTACCATCGTCGGCGACACGGCCGAATGCTTCGGCGGTCTTCACATCGGCATCGGAGAAGCCGGTGGATGCGGCAGCCGGAGCGGTGTGCTGTGGAGCTTTCTTGGCGAAGGCCGCGGGGCTCGGAGCATGGGGCTTCATCGAAGCCGGGCTCGGAACGGCCGGTTTGCTGGCCTTGACTGCGGGCGTCGTTGCCTGCTCGGTGGTTTCATTGGTGTTCTCGGACGCGGTGACATTCTCGTCGGCCATGGCCAGCTCCTTTAAGTAAGCTTCATGTAGTGCAGGGGATGCGGATCGTGCGAACGTGCTTTCAAAGCCTGAAAAACGCGCTGCATTTTCCGCAACCTCATTTATTATAGGGAATCGTGGCAAAAGGCGCATCTATTTCAGGATTTCCAGAGTGGCTCCCCTCTGAACGTGTTGTGGAGCAGCGTGTTATCGACACGCTCCGTGAAGTTTTCGAGCTCAATGGCTTCATTGGCATTGAAACTCGTGCTGTTGAGCAGGGTTCGAGTCTGCTCAAGAAGGGCGAAACCAGCAAGGAAATTTACCTGCTGAGCCGCCTTCAGGAGGTCGGTCATGAGTCCGACACTCCGATTGAGGACCGCCTTGGTCTGCACTTCGATTTGACTGTTCCGCTGAGCCGTTATGTGGTCGAACATTCCGGCGATTTGGCATTTCCTTTCAAGCGTTGGCAGATTCAGAAGGTCTGGCGTGGCGAACGCCCGCAGGAAGGTCGTTTCCGCGAGTTCGTGCAGGCCGATATCGATGTGATCGGCAACGGTGATCTGCCCGATCATTACGAGGTCGAACTGCCGCTGGTCATGGTATCGGCATTGGAACGTCTGCGTGAGTTCGGTTTGCCGAAGGCCACCGTGCATGCGAACAACCGTAAGCTTTCTGAAGGTTTCTACCGTGGTCTTGGCTTGACCGATGTCGAGGGCGTGCTCCGTGAGATCGATAAGCTCGACAAGATCGGTGCCGACGAAGTGGCCAAGTTGCTGGTCGAAGGCTGTGGAGCCGACGAGAATCAGGCGCGTGCGTGCCTTGAGTTGGCTGAACTGACCGCAGCTGACGGCGCTGAACTGTCCGGCAAGTTCGACACGCTGTGCGAGAAGCATGGCATTGCCAATGATTCCGAGGCGTACGTGCTCGCACGTCAGGGTCTTGACACGTTGGCGATGATTGTTGACGAGGCCGCTCGTATTCGCCCGGGCTCCGTGATCGCAGATTTGAAGATCGCGCGTGGTCTGGATTACTACACCGGTTCCGTGTATGAGACGTTCCTTGACGGTGCTGCCTCGCTCGGATCCATCTGTTCCGGCGGTCGTTACGACAATCTCGCATCGCAGGGCAACAGGAAGTATCCGGGCGTGGGCTTGTCCATTGGCCTGTCCCGCTTGGTTTCGTACATGCTGCACACCGCCGGTGCCCACGCGAATCGTGTGTCCCCGGCTTCCGTGCTTGTGGCCGTGTGGAACGAGGAGGACCGTTCTGCGTCCAACCTGATTGCCAACCAGCTGCGCGCCCGTGGCATCGCCGCTGACGTGGCTCCGACCGCGGCCAAGCTTGGCAAGCAGATCAAGTATGCCGACAAGCTCGGCATTCCGTACGTGTGGTTCCCCGCAGACGATTCCGCGCAAGACGCTTCGGACGAGGTCAAGAACATTATCACAGGCGACCAGCAGCCGGCCAACGCACAGTCTTGGGAGCCGGATACTGTGTATGCCCAGCAAACCGTTACCGTAGAAGCCTGAAATCGCAAGACTTCAATCATTAGAGAACAAGGAATAGGGGAAGCATGAGCCAGACGGCTTATAGAACACATCATGCAACCGAAGTGACCGAGGAACTCGTCGGTCAGAAGGTGACGCTCTCCGGTTGGGTCGATCGTCGTCGTGACCACGGTGGCGTGGCCTTTATCGATCTTCGTGACAACACCGGTCTTGTGCAGGTAGTTATCTACGACGAAGACATGGCACGTCCGCTGCGCTCCGAGTTTGTGATTCAGGTGGTGGGCGAGGTCCGCCTGCGTCCGGACGGTAACGAGAATGATCATCTGGCCACCGGCAAGATCGAGGTTGTGGCGGAAAACATCGAGGTGCTCGCCAAGTCTGACGCGCTGCCGTTCCAGGTGTCCACCGCGTTGGAAAACGAGTCCGAAAACAAGCTGCCGGGCGAGGAAGTTCGCCTCAAGTACCGTTATCTCGACCTGCGCCGCCCGTCCATGCAGCGCAATCTGAAGCTGCGTTCCCAGATGTCGAAGGCTGCTCGCCACGCTCTGGAAGAGATGGGCTTCGAAGAGGTCGAAACCCCGACCATGATCAAGTCCACTCCGGAAGGCGCTCGCGATTTTGTGGTGCCGGCCCGCTTGGTGCCAGGTTCTTGGTACGCGTTGCCGCAGTCCCCGCAGCTTCTCAAGCAGCTGCTGATGGTTTCCGGCGTGGAACGCTACTACCAGCTGGCCCGCTGCTACCGTGACGAGGATTTCCGTGCAGATCGTCAGCCGGAGTTCACCCAGCTCGATATGGAAATGGCGTTCGTGGATCAGGAAGACGTGATGGCCATGGCCGAAAAGGTCATCGCTGCCATCTGGAAGTCCGCAGGCTATGAGATCCAGCTGCCGATTCAGCGCATCACTTGGCAGGAAGCCATGGATAAGTACGGCTCCGACAAGCCGGATCTGCGTTTCGGCAACCCGCTGATCGAGCTGACCGACTACTTCAAGAACACTCCGTTCCGCGTGTTCCAGGCTCCGTACGTTGGTGCGGTGCTCTTCAAGGGTGGCGCGGCCACGCCTCGCCGCCAGTTCGACGCTTGGCAGGATTGGGCCAAGCAGCGTGGCGCCAAGGGCCTCGCCTACGTGGTGTTCGCTGAGAACGGCGAGCTCAAGGGACCTGTTGCCAAGAACCTGTCTGAAGAGGAGCGCGCTGGCCTGAAGGAAGCCGTTGGCGCAGAAGACGGCGATGCCGTGTTCTTCGCAGCAGGCCGTCGCACCTCCGCTCAGGAGCTGCTGGGTGCCGTGCGTGTGGAACTCGCCGATCGTGCCGGTCTGCTCAAGCCCGACGATTTCGCTTTCACTTGGGTTGTGGACTTCCCGCTGTTCAAGCCCACCGACGATCCGGATGACGACGATGTGGCAGTCGGCCACTCCAAGTGGACCTCCATGCACCATCCGTTCACCATGCCGTCCAAGGATTGGATCGACACCTTCGACAAGGATCCGGAACACGCCATGTCTGATTCCTACGACATCGTGTGCAACGGTAACGAAATGGGCGGCGGTTCCGTGCGTATCCACCGTGATGACATTCAGGATCGTGTGCTCGATGTGCTCGGCATCACTCCTGAAGAGGCTGCCGACAAGTTCGGCTTCCTGCTTGACGCTCTGCAGTTCGGTGCTCCTCCCCACGGCGGCATCGCCTTCGGCCTGGATCGCATCGTCACAATGATGGCCGGTGCTCCGTCCATCCGCGACGTCATCGCCTTCCCGAAGACGCAGCGCGCCCAGTGCCTGCTCACCGGTGCTCCGAGCCCGGTCGACGAAAAGCAGCTGCGCGAACTGCACATTCGCCTGCGCAACGAACCGAAGAAAGACTAAACCTTTCGACGGTCTCGGGAGGAGCTCCGGCTCCTCCTACTAAGGCGACGCCCGACGAAGCCTCGGCTTTGCCGGGCGTTTCCGTACATGCAATCGGAAACAAAATCGAGCCTTCGAAACTGCTTCATGCCGTTATACTTCTGCTCGACAGAATTCTTTGACGTTGATTTCAGACAGAATCTGCGTTTCCCTCGAAAGACAATGGCCCTCACTACCACCAAACAGCGCCGAGCTATCGGAGAGCGACTCGCGCAAGAGCGCCGCCGGCTCAACTACACAGAACTGCAGATTGCACAGCTTCTTGGCGTGCAGTCCGAGGTCTACGCGCAGTATGAAACGGGCGAAGCCGATCCCGGGATTTTCAGCATGCAGCGACTCTACGCAATCGGCTTCGACGTCATGTTCATCATCACAGGCGATCGTTACCGTCCAGTGCAGGAAGAAAGCGAGCTGCTGCGGCGATTCCGTGAGCTTTCGCTTCGAGGCAAAACCTCGGTCTTCATGACGCTCGATGCGCTCGAGCGACTTGCCCCGAATCTCAAGGAAAACATCAAAAAGAAGATTCGCGACACGCTTCAGTGACGGAGTTTCATGCAATTAGCGTCTTGTACTCCTCCTGCACCATTGCGTTTTCGAGTCGTTTCCACCTTCGGTCTGCACCCCAAAAGCAACATTCGACATTAAAGACCGACTAGAGCGCGCCGAGTTCCATCAAATATGGCAAACTGATGTTCTATTGAGCTCAACGGTCATGCTTGTCCTTTCTTCTCTACCTCGTATTGCCCGCTTGATTGCGGCTGCGGTTGCTTTGCTGATCGTGTTGGTGGTTTTGGCCATCGGCACGCTCTTTTACGTGCTTGACGAACAGGCGGTCAAAAACACAATCGACGCCTACGCCAAGCAGGCTCTGAGCGCATCCGTCGAATACGAAGGAAAGATCTCCGTCAAGCATCTGACGGCGTTGCATGTTCAAATTCCCGCGCTGCAGTTTCGCGATCTCGAAAGCGGAGAGACCGTCGGTTCGATTGACGGAGCTCAGGCCGAAATCGCCATGTGGTCGGCTCTGCTCGGCGCAGTCAACGTCAACTCCATCGCTATCGACGGTGCTCGCCTGAAGCTTAATATTCCTCGTGCAAGCGGCGACGCACTCTTTGAAGACACGTTCGGCTCCGTCAACTTCCCTGAAAATCTGCGTGTTTCGCAGTTCCGGCTCAACAACGCCGAAATTGATCTCACGACCGGATCGGGCGAAGCGTTGCGCAACTGGAAAATTTCCGCGCTAACTCTTTCAAGCGGACAACTTTCACCCGAGATGAAAGCTCCGTTTGAAATTTCCGCTCATTTCGAAGCTCTTGGAGCATCCGTTCATACCGAGCCCGCGGCCGGAGAATCGGCAGTTGCTCCGGAGCCCGCAGAGGAAGTCGCTCCGCAGTCGCCGACAACCGAAGCGGAAAATGCGGATTCTCCGAAACCCTCTGCAACCGACCCGATTCCCGCTTCGCTAGAGGCTGTCGAACCAACCCAGGCTCCTCAGGAATCGACTGAGGCCGACGCACCGGCAGCAGTCGAACCTTCTGCCGAGTCTCAAGCTGCACAGCCCACGCTCGATCAACCGGCTGCCGACGAAACTGCACCGCAGCCCGAGTCTGTAGCGGAACCGCCTGCTGCACCCTCAACCGAACCGCCGAACGAGAACAGTACCAGCGCCTGGAGCATCCGCTTCATTGAAGAAGCTTTTGCGCAGGATTCGCTGTCGGAAGCCGCCGCAACATTCGAATCCTTTGATCCTTCGGCCGTTGCCGGCGATCTTTCCGCCAAAGGCACGCTGACGATTTCCGTCACGGACCGCTTCGTGCAGGTCGAAGACGTGAGTTTTGCAGGCGAACTCAGCAACAAAGGTATCGCCTGGACAACCGTCGCTAAAGCCGACCGCGTCCGTTTCAAGGGCAGCGAAGTCTCCGGAAGTAATCTCACCGCTTCGCTTTCGCGCCCCGACGACACCACAGGCGACATCCATCTGGGCGCCGTCGACTTCCGTGTGCGTCCCGGAGTGCTCGAAAGCCCCGAAATGCGCTTTTCACGCACTGAAGAACGCGGCTCACGCGTGAGCACTTTCGAGGTTGCCAGCTCCGTACGCGCCAATTTCGACAAGCGCACGGCCGACTTGGACAACTTAACGGCCCGCGTGGCCATCACAGGCGACACAGCTCTCCCGACGGACTTCAATGCCGCCGTGTCCGGCTTTATCAAAGCCGACTTGAATGCGAACTCGGCGCAAGTCGGTCTTTCAGGCGACTTTGCGGGGGCTCCCCTGTCGTTTAACGGTACAGTGCGCAACGCACTGACGCTGCCGGAACTCGAAGGCGAGCTGATGGTGGGCGAAATCAATCGAGACACTCTGCCCGGCGAAGAAATGCTCGCTTGGATGCGTCATTTCGACTTCTCGGGAGCTGTCCGGATCGGTCGCATCTCCGTCTCCGGCATGACCGGCACACAACTGAGCGGCACGCTTTCCATTAAAAACGGCAAAGCGCTCATCGACTCGCTCGTGATCAATACGGCCGAAGGGCGCCTTTTCGGAACATTCGAGCTTGCAGAAGACACATCGTGGCTCTTCCACGGCCGCATTGATGGAATTGCTCTGGATAAGTTCATTGCTCCGATTGCCGGCGCCTCTCCGGTTGCCGGCGTTGCCAACGGCGATTTGACGCTTTCAGGCAAAGGCTTTGCTTCTGAAACCCTCTCGGGCACATCGAAATTGCGCGTTCTGCGGCCTGCTTACATCGGGTTAGACGCCAACGCGGTGCGTAGCCATCTGGTAAGCAATGCCGACCCCGCCCTCATCACCCGCCAGGGAGCCCGTACGGACTTGGATGAGGCAACACTTTCTCTTACCCTCAACGGCAATGTGATCTCGCTCAAGAACATCGTGGCACGCTCCGTGTATATCCGAGACCGCGCCGACGTGTCGCTCGACTTAACCTCCGGTCTTATTGAAGGCTCTTCGAGCATCACATTTGCCCCGCAGCAAGGTATCCCGTCAATTCATCTGACGGCCGCCATCGGCGGCAAAAGCGCCGCACCGACCTGGGCGTTCGACTGGCAGAAGTCCTCCGAAGCGTTGCGCCGCGCTCAAGGCAAGCCCGCATTGCCGGAAAAGAAGCCTGAAAAGAGCATTTGGCAAAGCGTGAAAGATTTCTTCAGCTTCTAGCCTGAAAGCCTTAGGTTGCAAAAAGCCGCAGCGGCTTTCCGTCTGCGGCTTATGATTCGCCTGCTGTGCTCCGTCGACTCAAACGTCGACCGATTCACGGTTCCGGTCAATCGGAACCGTTTCTCAGTAGTCGCGAGCGGCGTACTTGTCTGCAAGCTTATTGAGATATTCGATCACTTCGGGGCCGGTCCAGTCCACAAAACCACGGACAAAGCCCACAAGATTGCCCTGACCGTCCAGCACGAAGAAGCTCGGCACAACATCAAGCGGAACATCATCGCCAATCACCTGCTTTGTGTCGATAAGCGTACTGAAGCCATCGGTCAGACCATGCTTCTTGATGAACTTCTGCACAGGCTTGACCTTCTCATCCACGGAAACGGACAGAATGTGAATCTTGCTCTTGGGATCGTTGTTGAACTTCTTTTGCAGGGCATGCATAGCCGGAATCGTACGGATGCACGGCTCGCACCAGGTTGCCCAGATATCAACGACCACAAGCTTGCCCTTGAAGGAATCGAGCGCCGTCATCTTGCCGTTCAAATCCGGCAGCACGGCCTTTGAAAAGCCGCGGGTGTGGCGCATTTCCAGAAAATCGCGCAGTTGACCGGGCTTACCGGCAATCGGTTCACCGTTTTCAACAATTTTCGTCTGGAAAGCCGGAATATGCCCCGCATCCGGAGCTTCAGCGGCAAAAGCCGACAAAGAAAGACTCGAAGCCAGAGCCAAAGCAAGTAAAAGACGTTTCAATTTCACACTCCTGAAGCAAAAAAATCAGACTCAAAACAAATTAGGAATTCGACGCGGTCTTGCCGCGGCGGCGCGTACTGCGCCAGAAAACCAGAACCCCCACGACGACGGCAATCCAAGGAGCCGCCCACAAAAGGAACGTCGTGGCGTTGAAATCGGGCTGATAGCGAACGGCTTCGCCGTAACGCTCGGCCATATAGTCCAGAATTTCGGAGCGCGTCTTCCCCTCACGGAGCTGCTGATAAATCAAGGCCTTAAGTTCGCCGGAAAGCGCCGTCTCGGATTCGAAAAGTGTATTGTTTGCCGAGCTCGGATCGCGCAGTAGCTTTGAAACCGCAATGGCTTCGTCGTAAAGCGCACGCCCTTCAAGTCCCGCACTCCTTTTCTGCTCGCTACCGGTCGGTTGCTCCTGCGCATAAGCCGAAGAAACCGCAAAATCCGACAAAATCGGCGTCTCAAGAGCCACCGAGGTAATCACAACGGAGCAAGCCGCCGCAGTCAGAACCAGCTTAAGCTTAGTCATTTCCTCAAGCCTCCTTGCGTCGACGCACGCACGAAATCACGCCGGCAGCCATCATCAAGGCTGCCGCCAACCAAAGCCAGCTGGCAAGCGGTTTGACCGACAAACGCACCAACCATTCCGTATCGGAAAGCTTGTTGCCCATCGATACATACAAATCGCGCAGTGCACCGTGTTCGATGCCTGCCGCCGTCATTTGCATGCCGCTCGAAACAAACGTCTGGCGCATCGGGAACAAATCCGTCAAATGGCTTTCATCGGAAGCCTTAAGCACTTCAATGTGCGCAGCATCACCGAAATACGCATGCGTGTTGACTTTGTATGTGTCGCGGTAAACGAAAATCACGTCGCCCACAGGCTTGCCCGCACCCGGTCCCATGCGCACCAATGCTTCCTGCTCGTACTGCGCAATGCCGGCCGCCCCCACGATCGCCACGGCAATGGCCGCATGGGCAAGCACAGCCCCGAAAGCTGGTTTTGCGAAGCCCTTCATCACCAAAGGAGCAACACTTGAAGCCGCAAGCCATCCGGCACAGGCAAACGCGGCAAACGTCATGACGGGTTCCTTGGGATCGGTCCAAAAGGCAATGCTGCCGCAAGCAACGGCTACGACAGCGCAAACAGCGGCCGTTGCTTTTGCGTTCTTGAGAGCGAGCAGCTGAGCGCCACCCGCGGCTACAGCGGCAAAAAGCGTCATCGGCGCAAAGAAGCTGTTGAAGTAGGGTGCCCCCACCGTAAGCGTTCCGAGACCCGCCATATCGTAGAAAACCGGGTAAAGCGTGCCGACAAGCACCGCCGCCGCCGCAACACACAACACGCAGACGGCGAGCGTGAGCGCCATATCGAAAGCGTCAGGATCACTCACCTCTCTGGCATCGACCGCCTGAACGGCATCAATACGCAGCGTATACAGCACCAAGGCGGGGATCATCACGACAATGCAGGCCAAAAGCAGTACCGCCCCGCGTTCGGGATCGGCGGCAAAGGCGTGCACCGACTGCATAAGGCCACTGCGAACAATGAAAGTTCCGAGCAGACACAATGCAAAAGAGATGATGCACAGCATCACCACCGTCTTAAGCATGCGGGCCCGCTTTTCGTAAAGAATCAGCGCATGCAGCAACGCTCCGACAGCTAGCCACGGGATGAAAGAAGCGTTTTCCACCGGGTCCCAGAACCACCAGCCGCCCCAACCGAGTTCGGTATAAGCCCACCACGAACCGAGTGCATTGCCGGCCGTAAGAAAAATCCAGGTAACAATGCCGGTACGCTTGAGTGCGGACACTGACTCGGGTGTCATGCGCTTCATCCACAGTACCGCCATCGCAACGGCAAAAACAACCGCAAGTCCGGCATAAGACGCAAAGATAACCGGTGGATGCAGGATCATTCCGATGTCCTGCAGAATGGGATTCAGATCTCTCCCCTCGGAAGGAACCGCCGGCAGATTGCGCAAAAACGGATTGGCATGAGTAAGCAGAAACGCACTGAAGACACCTATGACGGCAAGCATTGAGCATTGAATGCGGGCACTGAAAGCTTCGTATCGATGCAAGGCAACTGCCGCAACGCACGAGCCCAATGCCATAAAAAGAATCCACAGCAACATCGAGCCTTCGTGGCTGCCCCACAAAGCCGCAGCTTTGTATACGGCGTCAAGTTTGGTATTGGAGTGATCCGCTACGTATGCAACGGAAAAGTCGTCGATCAAGAAGGCTCGCAGCAAAATGCCCGTCGCTGCAAGCAAGCACAGCGCAACAACGGGCGTGCATACACGCCACAAACCGGCGGCAGCCTCCCTACCCTTTACGAGTCCCGCCCATACGGCAACTGCGCCCAAAAGCGAGCACATCGCCGCCAAACACAACAAGAAGTGACCGAACTCCGCAATCACGCCGCAAGCACCTTTCGTTACCGTGCGTCCGCCAGAAGAGCAGACACACATTATTTCAATCGTCAGACTTTACTTGGATAATCTTCGCCGCCGCTGAAGACCTCAGAATCGCTTGCCCGCGAAAATCATGCGGGCCACCGCAAAGAACACCGCTGCCCAGGCAGCAAGCACTGCAGTCAACGTCCAGACCGGCACCGTCGTCTGCACCGAACCGAAAAGCGACTGGTTCAGAAGACGAAAACCGCTTGCAGGATTGGCAAGCATCAGTGCGTTGAGTACGCCGCGCGGCAAACCGCCGGTAAAAGACACAGCCGCCACCAAAAGACCAAGATCGTACAGCAGCACCGCCGCAAGCCAAACCAGAATAAGAACAGCAAGCGCCTGCGCCTTCGTTCGCACGACAAGACTCACGCAGTAGGATGCAAACATAAAGACCAATCCCAAGACCCAGGCCGATGCCGCCGTCACAACCAACGCTTTGACAAGATCCGTCACGGGATAGGGCACCGAAGCAAAACTTGCCGCAATCGGCATCACAGCGAAGCCGGCCGTCAGCACCACCAACAGCGCCACTCCCTGTCCAAACGCCTTACCGAGCAAAAAAGCCGTTCGCGTCACCGGATAGGTGAGCATCAGAATCAGCATTCCGCCTTCTAGCTCCCCGACGAAAGCATCGTAGGAAAGCAGAATGGCGAGCAGCGGAAGCAAAAAAACCGTGAGACTTACCAATGAATTCATCACGACGGAAAGCGGCGGGTAGGAAAAACTGCCGCCGATAGCCGCTGTGCCATAAAAAACAGCCAGAGACAAAATGGCAAAAAGCAATCCGCCCGATACAAGCCAACGGCTCTGCAGGCAGTCCGAAAATTCCTTCTTCGCAACCAGCCAGACATTTCTCATGCCGCATCCTCCCGGGTGGCCTCAGACGTGCAATAGGCCCGGAAAATATCGGACAGCCCGGCCCTGCGGATATCAAAGTCGAAATCTTTCATTTCTTCGGTAAGCACTCGAACCGCTTCTCCCACATCCTTGTCGGGCACCCGAAGCACATCGTTCGAGAGGAACTTTTGCAGAGCCGAACTGCGAACAGACTCGGCGTCGAATCCCGTAATCACCGCCGGAAGATTGGCTGACTGACGCAGGGCGGCAACCGAACCGCTCGCCCGTAATTTCCCACCCGCAAGCATCAGCACAAAATCCGCAAAAGGCTCAATGAGGCTCAGTTCGTGCGTACAAACGATCACCGTGCAGCCGAGACTTCTCAATTGAGCAAGCTGAGCGTACATCCAGGAAGATGCCTGCGGGTCCAGTCCCACGGTCGGTTCGTCGAGAATCATGATCTTGGGCTGGGCCAGAAGCGCCTGTGCAAGTCCCAGACGCTGCCTCTGTCCCTTGGAGCACTGATTCATGCGGTTGCGTCGCACATGAGACAGCCCCAACGCTTCAATGAGGTCATTGACGCGGCTTCGGGGTACAGCCTTCAGATCGGCAAAGTACTCCAAATGCGCCTGCATGGTCATTTGCTCGTAAAAGCTGATGTTTTCCGGCAGGTAGCCGATACTGAGCGGATCGCTTCCGGGGGCCTTCCCCAAAACCGTCACCTTGCCTTCGGCAGGCTGAATCAAACCCAGAATCGTCTTGATGAGCGTGGACTTGCCGGCACCGTTATGTCCGATCAAAGCCGTGAGAGTTCCCGCGCGCAGCGAGCAGCTCACGTTGTCGAGCACTTTACGGCAACCGCGCCAAAAACCGACACCCTCCACGCAGATGGTTTCGTTTTGCATTTCGCTCATTGCGCCGCTCCTTTGATTACGGGCGCATTCATCAGCGGATGGCTGTCCGTTACGCCCTTACCTCGATCAATTTCCAGACGAGCGGCAAACCATCGCAGCAGCGCCGTCACCGGGCTTTGCATCAAAAACCTCGCTTCCGGATAAATCCAAAAAATACGATCCAGGCTGTCGTTGGGCTGGTAGGGCGTATCGGCTATTCCGTTTCCATCGGCATCCCAACTCATAAAAGTGCTCCAGTAATTCCCCCGCCCGTTTTCGCTCCACTCGAGCGGAGCTTTTCCAACATAACGCACCTGAATCGTGTTACGGTCGAATACGTTTTCCGTCACAACGGTCTTCTCGCCGCCCAACGCGACGCCAATGCCGATATCGGCCCCCGTAAAAGCGTTGCCTTGCACTCGGCTGGCACCCGGACCATAAATAAACAGCCCCTTGCCCTCGGTATCGAGCGCGGCCTTTCCCTTCGGGTTATGCACGCCGTCGACTAGGTTCGCCTTCACGGTGCAACCTTCGCAAACGTTAAGGAGTATGCCGAATTCGACATTGTCTTTAGCCGTGTTGTCGCGGCACATGATCCGCTTGCTGCTCATGAGCGCAAAGCCGCCCACGGAATTGACGGTCACATTGTCGTAGCCCGTATCGTCGCGGGTGTACATCCAGTGGATGCCGTACTGGGTATTGTCGAAGTGATTGCCGACCGATTCGGTGCCGTCGGTGTTTTCAAAATAAAAGCCGTCGCGAACGTCCTTTACGGTATTGCCGATAAGTTTGGAGTGCTTGACGTAGTTGAGAAAAACACCGTCGCCGCGGTCAAGAATATGGCGGCGAGCTCTTCCCGTGATTTCACAGTCGCGGATTTCGAGCTTTTCGAGTCGATCGGCTCGGATGCCGAAACCCGGCCCCGAAAGTTTGAGGTTGACAAGCCGCACATTCATGCAGCCGTCCATCACTCGCACTCCGCTGTCTCGTTTGTAGAGATCACCGCCGTAGTTTCGCACGGTCAAATTTTCCACAGACGTACCCGAACGGCGAATCGTGATGCCGCTGCCCTTGCCGCCGGCATCGATCACGGCACCGTCTTCGCCCCGAATGGCAAGCGGTTCCGTCAGCAACAAATTGAGCTTATAGACCCCTTTGGCAAAAATAATGGAATCGCCCTCTTCGGCGTTCTCGACAATATCCTCGACATCGTCGGCAGGCGTCACGCGCCACACCGCAGCATTGGAGGCAGTGATGTTGGCGGCAAAAAACAACGCCGTCAGGAGAGCAAAGCGATCGGCAGCCATTGGGTGTTGCAAGTCTATTTATCAAGCAGCTCAAGCGTTACGTCTTTGTAAGCGTAAAGCTTGCCGCCGTGCTTTTGAATGAAGCTCTGTGCCTGATCCGGAGAAGCGAATGCGACGGGCTCATTGCCCATCACGCCGTCGATATCGTGGCCATAGACATAGTAGGCCTTGGTTGCATCAATCAACGCTGCGTCAGCCGGCTTATCCCACTGAGTCTTACCCATGTCGTGGATAAAAAAGCCGATAAGACGCCGCGCATTCTCGGGCTGCAGCGCAAACGTAAATGCATCGCGGCCGGAGCAGAACTTCACCGCCTCGCCTTCGGCGCCTTTGATGAAGATCTGAGCCTTCGGGCCGGGGTAGTGCGCAATCACCATGCCGCACATTTTGCAGCGGTCGTGGGCATCGAAAGCAACCGCCTTGACGGTCTGCGGCTGCTCTTGTGAGCAACCGGCAAGGAGCATCAGGGCGGCTGTCGCAAACAACAAACGGGAAGCGATATTCATCAGTACTTGGCTCCGCAACCGAGCGCTTCAGGCGTCAGATCGGCAAAGCGCATCAGCTTGCCGCCGTTTTCCCTCTGGAAAGCTTCGGCTGCCTCTTTGGTGGCAAAAGGCGCAAGCGAGGGGCCCATCACGGCCTTGACCTTGGACCCGTAGACAAACCAAGCCTTCGTTGCGTCAATCAATTTGGAATCGTCCGGATTCTTCCAATCCGTTGCACCGGCATCATGCATAAACACATGCACCACACCGGATTTTTTCATGGCCGCAGCATAACCGCAGGCCGTCCCGCGGGCCGAACAGAACTTCTGCACCGAGCGGTCTTTAAGAACAATCAGTCCCTTGGGACCGGGGTACTTCTTGATCACCATACCGCAGGAAGCACACTGATCCGTATCGGTAAAGGTAGCGGCGGAGACACCTGCAGCAAACCCGGTCATCATGGCGGCAGTCGTCAAAACAATCATTTTCAGGGCACTGATGGTCATGTTTTCCCCAGTCAAGGAACTTGTGAATAGCAAATTGCCGCCTGAAGGCGGCTGTCGCGAGACTATCGACTGTCTCGTTCTCTTTATGCAGAGATCGAACTGCGGCGGAGAACATCCGCCGCAGTTTCGAAGGACTCACGTCCCGGTCAATCCTAGGATCAGAGACCGTAGGTCTGGCCGGCGTAGAGGATGAAGAGTCGCAGGCACATCATGCCGACGACGCTGCACAGACCGGTCAGGTAGAAGACACCCGAACCCTTGGCCTTGCAGAGCACGACCGGAATGATGAAGCCGATGCCGACGACACCAACCCAGAACAGCGTAACCCACGTGCCGGAGCAGAAGGCCTGAGCTGCGTGCTGAGCAGCGGCATTGCCGGTAAACAGCGCCACGGCAATCATGAAGATGCACAGAGCTTCGGAGGCCATAATCGGCCATTCCGCACCATGCAGCAGCTTCTGATCGGCGCTGTGTTGGTCTTCACCAAACATGCCGGCGGCAACCATCTTCGCTGCGGCCGTACCGGCGGAAAGACCGGAAGCCACGAAGAGAGCCGGAAGCACGGCCTGGTTGATCAGCGGGAAGCGGATCAGTGCGCTGATCAGGAAGCCCGTGTAGGCGCAGATCGTCAGCGCGAACACAAGCGTAATCCACTGCAGGCCGCAGCGGTGGTTGTCAAACCAACCGATGAGACCGTCAAGGAACCCGATCTTGAAGCTGTCACGAAGCGCAACCAGCGTCAGGATGCACACCAACGGGATGTAGAACAAGAGCGCGATAACGCCCAGACTCATCACGGAGGTGAGGTTGTAGTACACCAGGATCCGCCAGAACCACAGCGGATTGGTCAAGTCGCAAACCAGGCAGACCATACCGAGAATGATGGTTACGGCGCCGATAAGCGACGCAGCCTTCAGGATCGGGGTGTTCTGTGCGGTCTGCTTTTTGTACAGGTTGAGCATGATGGCAACGGCCACCGCACCGCCCGAAATACCTGCCAAGAACAGGTAGACGGCGATCGGCCACGGCCAGCTGATGCCTTGCGTCAGACCAAGTGTAAAGTTCATGGTGATATCCATCTTTACACTCCTTTCTTCACAATGGGAATGTAGCGAAGCTGCGGCTCAGTGCCGAGTTCCGGGCGAATGCGCACGGAATCCTTCACGGCGAGCAACTTGCTCACATACGACTTCGGGTCGTTGATGTCGCCGAAAATCAGCGCATCGTACTTGCAGCTTTCCACGCATGCCGGCTGCTGGTTCTTTTCCAGGCGGGTATGCAGGCAGAAGTCGCAGTTGTCGGCGACCTTGGTCTCTTCATTGATGAAGCGCACGTTGTAGGGACATGCCACGATGCAGTACTTGCAGCCGACGCACTTGGAAGTGTCCATCGTAACGATGCCCGTCTTGGGATCGCGATGGGCGGCGCCGGTCGGGCACACTCTCACGCAGGGTGCGTTCTTGCACTGTTGGCAGGAAACGCGGATATAGCGGCGGTTGGGCTCGTAGCCGCGATCGGCCTCGAGCTTGCTGCCCTGCAGTTCCAGTAACAGACGCGAGCGGCCCTTGGGCAACTTGTTGGTCTCGTTGCAGGCAATTCTGCAGTCTCTGCAGCCGACGCACTTGTTCTGGTCAAAGACCATCACATATTGCGGCCGGTTGCCGCCGTCGGACTTGCCAGCAGCTGCCGCCCCACCGAGAGGCGACAGGAGCAGCGAGCCGGCTCCGGCACCTGCGAGGAATTTTCTCCTGTCAATCTTTTCGCTCACAATATTCTCCACAGACAGAACCGTTTTCCTAGTGAAAAGGGTTCCGCCGATTAGTCTTGCAACCGAGCCCTAGACTCGGCATTGGCGATGGCATTTCTGAGCGCTCTTTGCTGAGCAGGCGCAACGCCTGCGTCAAGCAACATCTTCCAGTGGCTGACGGCTTCGTCATAACGCTTGTGCATAAACGCATCCTCTCCGAGGAGCATCCGCGTCTGCACGTCCAGCGCATTGAGCGACAAAGCGCGCTCGATCACACGGCGAGTCTCGGCAGTTATGACTCGTGCGTCGCGATAGTACATCGCTCGTGCGAGTCTCCCAAGCGCCTCGGCACTCTCACCGCCAACCTTTAGAAGTTCATTGAACACTTCAACGGCTTCGTCATATTGACCGGCTTCGTAGAGAGCCTCGGCAAGCTCCGACTGCGCCTGCGCATTGCCCGGCATGTTTTTAACCATGCGGCGCGCTTCTGCAATCTTTGCCGCGAGCATGTAGTTCGTCTCAACCCCCGTTTGTTCGTTCTGCCAGTCGGCGTACCTGCCGAAACCGGCGTAAACGACAACGCTTGATGCGAACACAAGAACCGCAAATCCCGCCGTAAGCGGTACAGAACGAGTCTTACTGCGCAGTGCGTATGCCCCGAGCATTGCTGCGAAGAGCACGGCGGCTGCTGCAATCAAAACGTCCAGACCGTTCACGAAAATGCCTTCACTTTGTTAAAGAGCTTGTTTGTTTGCTCAGAAAGTCAAATCGTCATCGCCCGGCACAATTACTTATGCGGGTTGGGCATGCCGTTGATAACGGTTTTGCCCATGCCTTGGTGGGCTCCGACTTTCTCGACCTTGATCAGTTCCAGTTCAAAGACCAGCGGAGATTCCGGGGGAATCTGACCGGCACCGAATTCTCCATAAGCAAGGTTCGCAGGAATCGTGAAACGGAACTGCGCACCTTCCTTCATGAGCTTCAGACCTTCTTCCAACCCGGGAATAATGCTCATCACCACGAAACGGGCCGGCTGTTTGGCTTCATACGTGCTTTCAAACACCGAGCCGTCCATGAGTTTGCCCGTATAGTTGACAGTCACCACGTCCTCAATTCTGGGCGTAGCGCCGGAACCCTTTCTGAGCACTTCATACTGCAGACCGCTCTTCGTTGTCGTCACGCCTTTCTTCTTGGCGTTTTCGGCAAGGAACTTGGTGGCCTTCGCCTTGTTTTCCTTGGCGAGCTTCTCATTGGCAGCCGCTTCGAGCTTGTTGAGCTTTTCAGCACGGCTATTCAGGTACTTGAGCATGTCGTCTTCGGAAATTTTGCTCTTTCCGCGGATGGCATCCTGAAAGCCCTTTTCAACGAGAGCCATATCGGCCGACAAGCCGAGCTTGCCCTGCTTGTAGATCTGATCAGAGATGTAGTTTCCGACAGATGCACCCATGCTGTAGGCTTCCTTGGCCTGCTGAGTGTCGAGTTCGCCTGCAAAGGCAACGGTACCGGCACACACCAGAGCGGAGGCCGCGAGCACGATTTTCTTAAGGGATCGCATTGTGGTTTCTTTCTTCAAAAATACAGTTCTCTGCAGCGAGCCCTATAAAGACTCGACTGCGCAAAAGCTTGCAAATTTACTGTCTTCCCGGCTTAGGGAAGCTCAAACTGCCGTCCGGAGAGCTTCCAACCGTAGATGCCATCGGGCATCTGCCACACGTTCGTGTAGCCGAGCTTCATCGTTTCATAAGCTGCGATCTGGCTGGAGCTGCAGAGGCGATTTGCACAGTAAAACACTATCAGCGCGTTCTTATCCTTGGGCAGAAGTTTTTTCCAGTTGCCGACGTTGAAAAACACGGCGCCGGGAATATAGCCCTCGGCCCAGAGCTCAAGCGTGTTGACATCAAAGATGTGCACGCCGGGCTCCATAAAGAGTTGTTCGGCCTCAGGAATGGAAACTTGCCTAACTTTGTAGACATATTCCTCGGCCGGCTCCAACGGAGCATCCCCGCCGGCATAACCGACAACGGGAAGAGCAAGGAGCGCACAGACCGCAAGTTTTTGCAGTTGGTTTTTCATTTCGTGTTCCGATGAACCTTCATTCGCCGATCCCCGAGGCGAAGGGAGCTTCGAAGCATCCCTTCGCTCGAGAAATAGGAGATCAAGGTTTACAAGTCGCTTAGATTACTTCTTGGCTTCAGTCTTGATGAGCGGGAAGTTGCCGTTATCAAGAATCTTCTGAGCCTGCGTCAGATAGGCATTGGCCGTATCAACGCGCTGCTTGAGGTAATCGGGAGCGTGAACACCCCAGGAACCGTCTTCTTCAACCTGCTTGGTGATGTCGGCAGCCTTGTCGACGAGCAGCATGATTTCGGTCTTGGCTTCAACGGTGAGCTTGGTGACTTCCAGAAGCTTGTTGATGCGTTCAAGAGCAGCCTTAGCGGTCTTGAAACCGTCCTTAACCGGGTTCTGCCACTTCATGACTTCACCGTAGATGACCTTCTGATCACCGTACTGCAGGCCCTTTTCGAGCTCGGACAGGAACAGGCTATGGCAGCCCTTGTTGTCCATCACGCCCTTTTCAGCGTTGGCCGTACGAGCGCAGGACCACATCAGATCGACGTAGCCGTGGCCTTCTTCGTCACGAGCAACGTGCCAACCCTTGGAGTTGGAAGCACGAGACTGACCGGCACCCGGGTTCATCATCTTCTTTTCAGGATCAACGGCGATCTTGAAGAGGTGAGAACGACGGACGGCGTCGAAGCCAGCCATGTCAGGACGCTGAATAGCCGTGAAGTTTTCGCAGCTCATCGTGAACGGCATATGGCAGTCCACGCAGTCCATCTTCTTGTGGGTGTTGGTGTTGGCAACAACGTCGGCCTGGGTCTTGTGGCAGTCCTGGCAGGTCTGACGGATGGCGGGCTTGGTGTAGTAGTCCTTCCAATCGTTGCTGGTCACTTCGTGCGGATCGTGGCAGGTCACGCAACGCATACCCTTTTCATAGTGCTTGGACATCATGAGCTGAGAACCTTCCGTACCGCAGGACGGGCAGGAAGACTTCGTCTTGATGTTGAAGCCCTTTTCAAGCTTGCCCTGAGCGGACGGAAGCTTGTAGTCGCTTTCGACGAAGTTGGAGCGCTGGTGGCAGCGTTCGCAATTCGTCTGGAAGCCGTTGGATTCGGCACCAACCAAGTGGCCGCCGGCACCGTGGCATTCTTCGCAAGAAATACCGCGAGAAATCGTGTGCTTCTGCAGTTCTTCAGCGTTGCCGAGAGCTTTGAAGAATTCGTCCTTGGACTTAAAGTCGAACTTAAAGGAGTGGCAGACTTCGCAGTAGGAAGTTGCAGACTGGAACAGCAGCGTCTGTTCGTACGTGGAACCGTAAGAGGTCATGCCCCACTGGTGAGAAGCGGACGGGCCAAACTTGCTCAATTCAGTCGGGAAGTCAGGAATAACCTTCTGGATTTCCTTGGCCTTTTCGGGGGTCAGCCACTGAGCCCAACCGCGGGAGAACTGGTTGCCGCCGGCAACGACAGTACCCGTACCCTTGCTCAGCAGACCATCACGGACGTGATAGGAACCGCGAACCAGCCACTTATCGATGAAGCCGTACTTCGTACGCGGCGTACCGACCGTGACGTAGATGTCTTCAGGCATGATGCCGTCAGGCAGGATGGAAGCCTGAGAGCCGTAAAGCTTCTTCTTCAGATCGTTGTCGACTTCGGGGTGTTCGCCCGGGAAGCGCAGCGTCTGAGCATGACGGGATCTCTTCCACTTCTGGTACTGAATCGCGTGGCATTCGCCGCAGCGTTCCGGACCAACGAAGCGATTCGGGAAATCAAGCACAGATTTAGCGGCCAAACGGTACTGGGAAGCGCTCGGACGACCGCCGGCGAGCTTCGAATAGGTCTGAGCATTGCCTTCCGTCAAGAATTCCGAACCACGGGTCGAAATCTTGTACACACCCTTAATACGGCCTTCTTCAGCGTACTTGAAGATGGGGTGGTTCTTAAAGAGCCAGTCCCACATGTCCTTTTCCTGGACGATGTAGTCCTGAAGGGTCTTCACCTGGAAGGTTTCTTCAGTGCCAGACGGATTGTCCCAAACCTTCTGCGTGATCGTATTAACGGTCTTGGTGCCGAGCCCGGGGCCAGTAGCAGCAGCCTGAGCACCGGACGCAACCAAAGCAGCGGAGCAAAACAGCGTTGCAGCCGCCGTTTTGATCATTTTTGTTGCCATCTCAATCTCCTAAATATTTTTTACCTTTGCCGTCGGGGGAGACAGCAAAAGCGCCGCAAATGCCGGAGGGCATTGCGAGCACTCAAAGCCTACCTTAAGACTCTCTTCAGGTACCTTGGAGTTTTGTCGCATTCGCGAGGGAGATTGATCAATGTCGATACCGCAGACAAGAACTTTGCCGTTTGACGATAATCAAACAAACAGTAAGAGCTAACAGAAAAATATACCACTAAAGAGGTAATCATAGTGATGATTCCCCTTTTTGGTTCGTTGAGCCTTCGAATTAATCAGGGTTATCCCAAAAACATGGTCTAGGGCAAAGGTCCAGAATCAAGTAACCAATTATCCGAGCTTGTTTTGATTTACATCAAAAGTCACGGCGGCGAATTTCTTCCACAACAACCGCATCCTCCACCGTTGTTGTCCGCTTGATACCCGTGCGAGCCGTACCGGCCTTCAAGTCCTCTTTTTCAGAGGACGCCTGCCTCACTTCTGCCTCTTCGGAAGCCGCCCGGCGACGCAGCATCTCCTCGGCCTGCTTCTGCATCCTTGCAAACGGATCACCGTAGCGCCAGCGGCAGTACATTCCGTAAACCGCCACACCGGCAATCAGCAGCAGCACCAACAAAAAGATGCCGCCGATCACTGGCAACAACAGTATGCCAAGTCCGATGATGCCCGCGATCACCGCTGCGGAAACCAGAAACGTAACAATAGGGTTGACGGGGCGGCCGTTAATGTAGAGAGCCATGCTCGCAGTTCCTTCTTCATTCAGTCTGTTTTACCGGAGTGTACCGAGGCACGCCGTACGAGTGCGTATGTTTGTTCTGCGGTTTGGCAACCGTTTGTATCGACGTCCTGCTCCTTCTATATGAGGTCGGAATTTTCAATTTTCCATATGTCTGCGATTGCACAAAACAATTCTGGACCTGCAAAGCCGACAGAATCGGTCATACATCCTTCACAAATCCTTTATCATTCGCAGTTCAACGAATTTTTCGGTTCGACAGACCTCGACCGTCTAACACGCTGCGCGTCGGCTTGCGAATACTCCCGCAGGCACCACTTTCCCAGCTCGGCACCCCGCCCGGGAGCACAACGCCGACCAACAAGAACAAAAACACGCGGCGATAACGCATTGACTCAATTATTAATATGGACCAGACAAGTAATGTTCTGCCCGACGTACAGAATTTGATCGACGGGCGAAATATTCCGATTGACCGCGTCGGCATCCGCGGTTTGACCGTTCCGCTCCAGGTGCAAAGCATCAAAGGCGCGCAACCGACGGTCGCAAAGGTATGCATGTGTGTCGGACTTCCGGCCGACAAGCGAGGCACACACATGTCCCGCTTTGTCTCGCTCATTGCGGACAACCATGATCCGCTTTCGAGCGAGATGATGCGCTGCATGCTCGAGCAAATGCTCGAACTGCTTGAAGCCGAGGAAGGCTACATCGAAATCAAGTGTCCCTTCTTTGTGACGAAAGCCAGCCCTGTGTCCAAACTCAAGAGTCTCATGAACTATGATGTGCGCTTCATCGCCGAACGCTCCCAGGGCAAAACCCGTGTTGTGCAGGAAGTAACCGTTCCGGTCACAAGCCTGTGCCCCTGCAGCCGTGAAATCAGCGACTACGGCGCTCACAATCAACGTTCGCACATCGTCATCGCCTTGGAGCTTTCCGCTCCGCTGCCTCTTGAAGAACAGATTCGGTTTGCCGAAACGTCGGCTTCCTGCGAACTCTGGAGCCGCCTCAAGCGCAACGACGAAAAGTACGTTACCGAGTTCGCATACGACCACCCGAAGTTCGTCGAGGACATCATCCGTGACGTCTGCAAGCAGCTCAATGCCGACGATCGTATCCTTTGGTACCGTGCCGAAGCCGAAAACTTTGAATCAATTCATAACCATTCGGCTTACGCAACCATCTCGCGCGATAAACGCATCGCGTAAAATCTAGGAACGTTTCAAATAAACGGGCGGTCTTGAAGGGCCGCCTGTTGCTATGTCTGCGGCTGATTTTCTCCAAAGGCTGCACTCTTACAAAATAGACGAAAATGATCGAAGACCAGAAACAGGCTCTCACCGAATTGCTTACCCGTGCGCTTTCCGTCTGCGGCCTTGCGCAGGAACCGATTCGCCTGGAACGACCCAAGCAGGCCGACCACGGCGATCTAGCCAGCACCATTGCATTGCAATGCGCCAAGAAAGCAGGCAAAAATCCCCGTGAACTTGCCGCTTCTTTGGTTGGAGCGATGAAGCGCGACGAGGCCTTCAGCAACATTCTCTCCGACGCAGAAATCGCAGGCCCCGGCTTCATCAATTTCCGCTTCTCGCAAGAAGCTAAGGTTCGCCCGGTGCGTGATGTCTTGCGCGAAGGCGCCGATTACGGCAAGAGCAAAGCGTTTGAAGGAAAAAGCGTTCTGCTCGAGTATGTCTCTGCCAACCCCACCGGTCCGCTTCACCTCGGTCACGCTCGTCAAGGAGCGTTGGGCGACGTGCTCTCGCGCATCATGGCTACGCAAGGCTATCGAGTCATGCGCGAGTTCTACTACAACGACGCCGGCGTGCAGATCCACAATCTGGCGATCTCTGTGCAGGCCCGCGCCAAGGAACTCGCCGGTGAACAGACCCCCGAAGCCTTCCCCGAAAACGGCTATCACGGCGACTATATCGTCGACATCGCACACGACTTCTGCGAAAAGAAAACCGTTGTGACGACTGCGGGCGACACGATCGAGAGCACCGGCGACACAAACGACCTTGACCTCATCCGCCGTTATTCCGTTGCCTATCTGCGCAACGAACAGGACGCCGACCTCAAGCAGTTGGGGGTGGCCTTCGACAACTTCTACCTGGAAAGCTCGCTTTATACCGACGGACGTGTTACCAAAGCCGTTGACGCGATCGTGAAAGCCGGATATACGTACGAAGCCGACGGCGCTTTGTGGCTGCGCACGACAGACGAAGCCTTCAAAGACTTCAAGGACGACAAGGACCGCGTCATGCGCAAGAAGGACGGTTACTACACCTACTTCGTACCCGATGTGGCCTATCACCTTGCCAAGTTCGAACGCGGGTTCGATCGCGCCATCAACATCCAGGGCTCTGACCACCACGGCACCGTCGCCCGTGTGCGCATCGGGTTACAGGCTGCCGCAAAAACAATGGGGCTTACCATTCCGAAGACCTTCCCTGAGTACCTGTTGCACAAGATGCTGCTCGTCGTAAAGGACGGTCAAGAAGTGAAGATGAGCAAGCGTGCGGGCACCTACGTCACGCTGCGCGATCTCGTCGACTGGGTCGGCCGCGATGCCGCACGATTCTTCCTCGTGTCGCGCAAGTCCGACGCCGAATTCGTCTTCGATATCAATTTGGCTTGCTCGAAGTCCGATGAAAACCCGGTTTACTACCTACAGTATGCGCATGCCCGCATTTGCTCCGTGCTGCGACAGGCCGAAGAAAAGGGTTTTGCAGTTCCGTCCGAAAGCGAAGCTGCGCAAGCCGACCTTTCGAGTCTGACGGGGACGGCCGCAACGGCTCTGGCCGCGAAGTTTGCAGGCTACGGTGAAACGCTTTCCGTAGCTGCCCGCGACCTGGCTCCGCATCTCATCTGTGTGTACCTCAAGGAACTGGCCGCCGATTTCCACGCGTTCTACAATGCCGAGCGCGTGTTGGTCGACGACGACTCCGAACGCAACGCACGTCTGGCACTTTGCCTGGCTGCGCGCCGCGTGCTTGCCAACGGGCTTGAAGTGCTGGGCGTCTCCGCGCCCGAACGCATGTAAAGATCTGACGAGATAAAACGACAATGCGTAAATATTCCGGTGCTGCGCTTTTCTGGTCGTTTACGATGGGTGTCGTGACGGCGCTCATCATTACCGCGGCCGCCTTTATCATCATCACCAACGCTCCGATCCCGTTTGTAAACAAAATCCAGCAGGTGAGCACCAGCGTGGATGAAAAGCTTCTGGACGGCAAAACAATTGACCCGAACTCTAAGCTGTACGCTGCCGGTCAAGGCAGCGAACAGACCGAAAGTCAGGTCGCTGCAGTGAATGCCGGCGGAAGCGACACTTCGGAGGCCGTCGCCACCGACCACTTCTGGGTGAACGCAGGCACGTTCTCGGAGCTGCCCGACGCAGAAAAAATACGGGGACAGATTGCCTTCTCAGGGTTGGACGCACAGATCGAATACCGCCGCGAAGCCGGCAAACGCGTCTATCGCGTTCGCCTCGGCCCGTTCGACAGTGAAACGGCTGCCGAAGAAATTCGCCAGACTCTGGCAGACAACGGTATTCAGGGCACCCTGATGCATCAATCCAATTGACTTTTAACACAAGAGACGAGGATACTCGACCATGATTTCCCGCCGACTTCTGATTTCTTCAGCCGCTGCCGCCGGTGCAGCTGGGTTTGCTGCTCCGCTGTTTGCTGCCGCCCCCGATCCCATTTTGGGCAAGGACTACACCGAAGTCCGTCCGCCGCTCGAATTTCCCAAGAAGCCCGTGGTAGTGCACGACTTCTTCGCCTATACCTGCCCGCATTGCTTAACTTTTGCACCGGTGATGCAAAAGTTCATCGATTCCGTCAAGGACAATCCGGAAGTTAAGGTTGTCCCCGTTCCGGTTGCTTGGAACGAGGATTTGTCGATTTTCCCGCGCGTGTACTTCTCGTTTGAAGCACTCGGCCGCATGAACGATTTGCACATGGAATTCTGGTCCTGGACGATCCGCGGCGAGCACAACTGGAGCTCCGTCGAGGATATCGAAAAGGACGTTCTGAAATGGGTCGCAGAGCATGGCGTGGACGCTGAAAAGTTCCGTCAGATGCTCGGCAGCTTCTCGGTTGTCAGCAAGTATCGTCAGGCTACCCGCATGTGGAAAAACTACGGCGTGGACGCCACTCCGTGCGTGGGTGTTGCCGGCCGCTACATCACCGCTCCGCACCTTGTCGGCACTCGACAGGGAACGGTCGATACGGTTCAGTGGCTCATCAATAAGGTCCGTCAGGAAAAATAAATGCGCGTTTTCATCACGGGGGCTTCGAGCGGCATCGGCGCCGCAATGGCCAAGAAGTTCGACGCTTTAGGTGCACAGCTCGGGTTGGTCGGCCGCAGTCAGGACAAGCTTGACAATGTTCTTGCGGGTCTGCGGCATGCCGAACAGCATACGACCTACGCTTTGGATGTCACCGACCGTCAGGCGCTGTTTGCCGCTGCACGCGACTTCGACGGCAAGGCTCCCGTGGACATCGTGCTAGCCAATGCCGGCATTTCCATCGGTGTGAAGACTGAGTACGAAGAGGACCTTGACGTACTCGAAAAGGTCTACCGCACCAATGTCTTTGCCATGGCTGCGACCTTTCATCCCTTCATCGAGCCGATGCGAAAGCGCGGAGGCGGACAGTTCGCCGGCATCGGCTCGGTCGGCGGCATCCGTGGGCTACCCGGTAGCGAAGCCTACTGTTCAAGCAAAGCCGCCGTCATCAGTTACTTGGAAAGCTTGCGAAACGACGTTCGCAAGTACGGAATTTCCGTCACGACAATCTGTCCAGGGTTCGTGCGCACGCCTCTGGTAGCGAAGAATCCGTACAAGATGCCGTTCATTCTTGAGCCCGATGAGTTTGCCGCGCGTGCCGTCAAGGCGATTCTCGATAAAGACTCCTACCGTGTTATTCCATGGCAAATGGCTTGGGTTGCCCGACTTCTGAAGGTGCTTCCCGATGCCGTCTTTGATTGGGCTCTGAGCGGCCGCGGTGAAAAGCCTCGAGCCAAAGAGCTCGGCCTCTGAGAAAAGAATCCGCAAATCACCTCGGCTTCATAGAAAAGCCGAGGTTTTTTAGCTCGACTTGTCCGCGCCGAGCATTCGATAGAGGTCATCGCGCTTTTTGCCGGTCACTTTGGCCGCTAAAGCGGCAGCTCGACTTTTCGGCATTTCTTCGGCAATGGCTCTGAGCCACTTTTGATCTCTTGCGTCAAGTTCATCATTTTCTTTAGCCTGCATGTCGACAACGACAGCATATTCGCCGCGCGGTTCGTGAGCACGCGCCCACGCCTCCAATTCTGCGGCAGTCATGGCATCAAAAGACTCGAATTTTTTGGTGAGCTCACGGGCAACGACAACCCGGCGCCCGGAATGTAGGACGTCCGCCAGATCGCTCAGAAGCTCACGTATACGGTGCGGAGCCTCGTAAAGAACAAACGCTTCTTCTTTTTGAGCCAACGCCGAAAGCGCAGCTCGTCTTGCCTTACCTGAGGACGGAACAAAACCGGCAAACGTAAAACTGTAGGAATCGAGTCCGGAAGCCGACAGAGCCGTGACAACAGCGCTTGCACCGGGAATGGGCACAACGCGGTAGCCTGCCTCACGGACACACTGCACGGCTTTAGCGCCCGGATCGCTTACCGCAGGGGTGCCGGCATCGGTAACAAGCGCAATGCGCTTGCCCCGAGCAAGGTATTCGATGAGCTTTTGGGAGGCCACTCGCTCGTTGTGCTCATGTACGCTGATGGTCGGTGTTGAAATCCCGTAGCGATCCAGGATTTTGCGTGTTTCCCGCGTATCTTCACAAGCTACAAGGTCACATATGTCCAACACCCAAAGCGCACGCAGCGTAATGTCGGCTGCATTCCCGATCGGAAGCCCTACAATATAGAGCGCTGACTGCGGAAAGGTCTGCTGAGCTGTCTGTGCGCTCTGCATCAAGGGATCTGCCGCAAACTGCGACATTCGTTGCACTTGTACCAATTCATCTGTCTTTGAAGTGAACTGCATCGTGAAAAATCCTGCCGTTGCCGGTCTTTTTTGCGCTCTTTTCTTAATAGCACCCTGTTTGCCAGCGCTGGCTCAGGAAGCTCCTGCTGCCGCAAACAGCGAACTGGAGGCGGCACTCGAAACCGTACCCGCGGCTGAAGCCGCCGCAACCGCCCCAGCTTCGGCTCCCTCTGGTTCTTTAGAGGAACAGGCCGGAGCTCTCGAGGCCCCCTCGACTGAGTCCATATCCGGCGATGGAACATCCTTGCCGCCTGATGCAGCGATTCTAAATGCCGAGCCTGTCGAAGAAGAGCACTACGGCATGAGCATGGCATTTCTGCTGCCTGCCGCCGATTCGCCCTTAGAAGGACCGACCCAGGCCGCACTTCAGGGGCTGCTAGCCGCCAATTATGCATCAGAGCATCCGGTTCAAGTCCTTCTGGTGCGTCCCGGCGCCAACGGCTCGGCCGTGGATCAACTCAAGGCTGCCGCTCGAGCGGGCGCACAGGTTGCTGTCGGTCCGCTTGACCGCCAGGCAATTGATGAGATTGCAAAGCTGCATTACCTTCCGCTTCCGCTCGTCACGCTAAATGAAATTGACCTCAATTATTCTTCCCCCATGTCCGAAGAGGAAATCGTGGAGGAACGTCGGCTGCGCGCAGCCAGGAAGGATGCCGCCGAGCTTGAAGCAATCGAAGAGCGGCCGATTGAGGCCGCTGCCGAAGCGCAAACTCACGAAGAACAGGACACCGGCGGTCGAATTTCTAACAAAACCAAAGTACCCGGGCTAGTCCTTTCCGAAGACATCGAACTTCCCTTTGTGCGGCAGGAACCGCGTCAATTCCCGCGCAACATGCTGATGCTCGGAATGTCGATGGAGCACGACGCCGAATATGTTGCTCGCCTGGGCATTGCTGCTCTTCCTGAGACAACAGAAGCCGGCGAGAAACCCAAGGTTCTGCTCATCGATCACGATACGCCGCTGGAAAAACGTATTTCGGCCGCCTTTGAACAAGAACTCATTCGACAGGGATTTACCCCCGATCGACTAACGGTAGATCTCAAGGAATTTACGCGCCTTCGCAAATTCTTCGAGCTGGTCGTTGAAAAGCTCAATGCGGACGAATTCGACGAGGTCCTCATCAATCAAGAAGAAGATCCCGTCGGTTGGCGTCAACAACAAATCCGCATCCGCCAGCTGCAGGCGGCCAAACGTGCGCGCGTCGCACTTTCCGAGCCGCCGTACTATGCTGCTTTTCTCGCCATGGATGCCAAAAATGCTTCGCTCGTGCGCTCCCGCCTTCCGATCCGAACCCGCGTATGGGCTACGTCGCTTACCAATCCGGGCGAGACAAACACCGACTCGGCCGCACGCGCCATGACCTATGACCTACTGCAGGTGGGACTTGTGGATGCGCCGATGATTCTTAACTTCAATCCGGAAACTTTTGAAGAGACTTATCGAGTTCCGGTACCGGAAACAACTCTCGACAAGCGTCTCTTTGCACTCGGTGCCGATGCCTATGCCTTATCTCAATCCGTTGCCCACGGCATTTCCTCAGGGCAGGTAAAAGGGCTTCTCGGCACGCTTACCTACAACCTCGACTACACACCCCTGGTAGACCGCAGGTCTCAGACCGCAATGATTCTGGGCGGAGCCGTCAAAACGGTTTCCGAACAAGACCTCGTGGACTTCGAAGTACTGCGGCAAAGCCGTCGTTTACGTGCGCAGAGCCGTTCGCTTGAGCGGCTTACGCGCGAAGCCGAGCAGGCGGCCGAAAAAGCCGGCACGCTCGCGCCGCGAGAAAGCGATCTTGACGGAGATCTTCTGCCTAATACCGACAACTTACCGGCAGAAAACGAATCTCCTGCCGCCCCGACCCAGCTGTCGCCATCTCCCGCTTCGTAGTCCAGTCCTATGCCTTTTCTTACAATCGCAGATGCGGAGCTTGCTTGGGGTGATCTACCCCTGCTCGACCGCGCACAAATGCAACTCGACGCGGGAGAACGCGTCGGTCTTATCGGCCGCAACGGTACCGGCAAGAGCTCGCTTTTATACATCATCGCCGGACGCGACAAACTCGACGATGGAATTCTGACGAGGCAGGACGGACTTACATCCGTCTACCTCGAGCAGGAACCGACACTCCCGGAAGCACCGAGTCTGCGTGAAAGCCTCATTTTGCGCGGCGGTCTCAACAACATTTCCGATGAACGTGAGAAATGGACGGCCATCGCGCGTCTGGACGAATACCTTCACCGCCTGCATGCCGCAGCCGAACAAAACCCTTTGGCAGCCTCCGGCGGCGAAAAGAAAAAAGCGGCACTTGCCTTAGCGTTGAGTCTAAAGCCCGACCTGCTTCTTCTGGATGAACCTACAAACCACCTTGATGTCGAGACAATTGAGGCTCTGGAAAGTATTCTCACGCAGGAATACCGCAGCAACCGATCCTTGATGGTGATCACGCACGACCGTGCCTTCCTCGACGCCGTCTGCACCCGCATTCTTGAACTCGACCGCGGCATTCTGCGCAGTTATCCGGGCAACTTTGCAGCATACGAGTCTCGCAAAAATGAAGAACTGGCCGCCGAAGCCGTCGCTAATCGACGCTTCGACAAATTCTGGGCGCAAGAAGAAGTTTGGATCCGCAAGGGCATTGAGGCGCGTCGCACCCGCAACGAAGGCCGCGTACGTCGATTGGAAGCACTAAGACGCGAACGAGCTGCCCGCCGCGAACGCATAGGGCGCGTGTCCATGTCCATAGATGCAGGAGAACGAAGCGGAAAACTCGTAGCCGAAGCACAGGGCCTCACCAAGGCATTCGGCAGCAAAACCGTCGTGCGCAACCTTGATTTCCGACTGATGCGCGGTGACAAACTGGGGTTAGTCGGCCCCAACGGGGCCGGCAAATCCACGCTCATCAAGCTTTTGCTCGGCAAATTGGCTCCTGATGCCGGCAACATCCGACTCGGAACAAATCTCAAAATCGCTTATTTCGATCAGCTTCGCGAGCAGCTTGACGACACGAAAACCGTCGCCGAGACCGTAAGTCCAGGGAGCGAATGGATCGAAATCGGAGGTGTCAAAAAACACGTCATGAGCTATCTGGGCGACTTCCTTTTCGCCCCGCATCGCGCCGAAGTTCCCGTTGCCAATCTGTCGGGAGGCGAACGCAACCGTCTGCTTTTAGCGCGTTTGTTTGCGTTGCCCGCCAACCTGTTGGTGCTTGACGAGCCCACGAACGATCTGGATATCGATTCCCTAGAGCTTCTGGAAGAAACGCTCGAAAATTATCCGGGCACCGTGATCTTGGTAAGCCATGACCGACGCTTTCTGGACAGCGTTGTGACACAGTTGCTCGCTCCGGTCAACTACCGCACTCCCGACGGTCGGTGGATGGAATTTGCCGGCGGTTACGACGATTGGGTTCGACAGCGTCCGCCTGTTGAAGAGCCTCAAGATTCGATTTACGAAGAAAAACCCGCAGTCAAGAAACCTCTTCGCCAACGCGCCGAGCGCATGAGCTGGAAGGAAAACAAGGAACTCGAAACGCTTCCCTCAACCATTGAAAATCTGGAAGCCGAACAGGAGGAACTCATGCTTAAGATGAGTTCGGCAGATTTCTTCAAGCTTCCGGTGATTGATCAGCAGACGGCGAGCGCTCGTTCGGAGGCTGTTGCACGCGAGATAGAAGCCGCCTATGAACGTTGGGAATTCCTCACCCAGAAGGCGGAGTCCTGCGCCAAAAATTGAGCGCAGCAAACCGGAGATTGATGTCGTGATCAGCAGTTTGATCCATCAGGAGTTCTGGATCGCCCTTGCGGGCGGCGCTGCCGTGCTGCTTCAGGTATTTCTGACCGCGAGCGTTATTCTGCGCGTGATTCTCACCCGACATCCGCCCGGAAGTTCTTTTGCATGGATTCTGCTCACCGTTATTCTTCCTTATGTCGGATTCGTCCTGTACGTTTGGCTGGGTGAACGCCCGATCGGTCGGTGGCGCGCGCGGCGGCTGCGAAATCTTCTCAAGCATTGGGAGGAAGTGACCGATTCCGGCTACGCAGCGGCTGGAACCGTTCCGACACAGCAGCACGGTCAGCGTCACAAAGGGCTCTCTCGACTTGCCGAGCGTTTAGGCGACATGCCGATGACAACGGGCTCTAAACTTGAACTTCTGCCCGACTCAATCGAAGCACTCGCTCGCATCCTTGCCGACGTTGAAAATGCGCGAAAAACCGTCTCAATGGAGTTCTACATCTGGTCTGTGGGCGGTTGGAGCGACAAGATCTCCATGGCCGTAATACAGGCGGCCGGCCGCGGATGCAAATGCCGCATTCTTGTCGACGACATCGGTTCGAGAGCGTGGCTTAGGTCCACATGGCCTGCTCGAATGCTTGCTGCCGGCGTACACGTTTCCCGTGCCTTGCCCGCTAACCTGCTGCCGCTTACCAAAGGCCGTGCCGATCTGCGTCTGCACCGTAAAACAGTCATCATCGACGAGTGCATCGGCTACACGGGAAGCCTCAACCTGATCGACCCCGAAATCTTCCATAAAACCGAAGGCGTCGGAGAGTGGGTCGATGCCATGGTGCGGGTAGAAGGAACGGCCGTACGCGACCTCAATCAGGTCTTTCTCTTTGACTGGGCTCTGCAGCCCGACATCGAGGGTGAGCGGGTCTCGCTCGAGCAGATTCCTCCGGTTCCTGCTGCGGGTACGGCCTGTGTCACCGTAGTGCCGTCCGGCCCCACGACCGTTGACGACGCCAATCAGCGGTTGATTCTGGAAGCAATCAGCTGCGCACGCGAACGAATCTACATCACGACGCCCTATTTCATTCCGGGAGAAACGTTGATTCTGGCATTGCAAAACGCCGCCATGCGAGGAGTTGAGGTTCGCATCTGCATTCCCGACAAGCCGGACTCGCAGTTTGTGCGTTGGGCGAGCCGTCGCTATTTCAGCGACTTAATGAATGCCGGCGTCAAACTGTCATTTTTCACGGACGGTCTGCTGCATACCAAGGCAATCACGGTCGACGACTCGTTCAGCCTTTTCGGTACGGTCAATCTCGACAAGCGCAGCCTGCATCTGAATTTTGAAATGATGCTCCTCATTTTCGATCCGAAATTCGTCTCGGATATGACGGCGCTGCATCAGCACTACGAATCCCGCTCATCGGCCATCGATCCGGCGCGTTGGCACAACCGTTCCCTTTGGCAGCGCTTTCTCGAAGGATTGACCTATCTTTTAAGTCCGCTGCTCTGAAAAAACGAGCGCAACTCGCTCGATAGAGTTGCGCTCGTTCGGATCTGGTCTCTCGTACGTTTTATCTAAGGAACGCCAGAATACCACCAGCGTGAACCGATGGGAGAAAGTCAATCCTTGAACCGCACAAGCGAGCGGCCCGTCATGGCCTCAGGAGCAGACAACCCCATCAAATCAAGCACGCTCGGCGCCACGTCGGCCAGCACGCCCGCCTCAACGGAGTCGACACGGTCGGACACCACCACGATCGGCACAGGATTGAGCGAGTGCGCCGTATTGGGGGAGCCGTCAGCGTTGACCGCGTTGTCGGCATTGCCATGATCAGCAATGATGACAACTTCGTAGCCGGCATCCCGAGCCGCATCCACAACGGTCTTCACGCATGTGTCGACAGCCTTGACGGCCTTGAGAATAGCTGTGAACACGCCTGTGTGCCCCACCATATCGCCGTTGGCGAAATTCAAGCACACGAAATTGTATTTGCGTTCGGCCAAGGCCGCCGCCAGTTTGTCGGCCACCTCATAGGCGCTCATTTCCGGCTGCAGATCGTAGGTTGCGACCTTGGGACTCGGCACCAAAATGCGATCTTCTCCCTCGAACACGGCCTCACGGCCGCCGTTTAGGAAGAACGTTACGTGTGCGTACTTTTCCGTTTCGGCAATGCGCAGCTGCTTCAACCCTTGCTTTGAAACCCATTCGCCGATCGTATCGGGCACGTTCTCCTTGGGGAAAAGCACATGCAAACCCTTGTACGTCGGGTCATAGGGCGTCATCGTCGCAAAGAAAAGCTCCAACGGCTTCATTCCTTCCATTTCGGTTTGCGTGAGAACCGTAGTGAGCTCTTTGGCACGATCGTTGCGGAAATTGATGAAAATAACCGCATCCCCAGCCGCAATTCGCCCGATCGGATTACCGCCGACATCCACCCGCACATGCGGCTTCATGAATTCATCGGTCACACCGCCTGCGTACGATGCAGTCACGGCTTGTTCCGCATCCACAAAGGGCGTTCCTTTGCCGTTGACTAGCAAATCGTATGCTTCACGCACTCGTTCCCAACGCTTGTCACGATCCATTGCGTAGTAGCGTCCGACAATGCTTGCAATCGTGCCGGCAAGCCGGCCGGAGTTCATTTGCTCCTCAACATGCCGAACGAAACCCAGTCCGCTCTTCGGATCGGTATCTCGCCCGTCCATGAAGGCATGAACGAAACACTTCTCAATGCCTTCGCGCTTGGCCAAAGCGAGCAACGCTTCAAGATGCTCCAAAGACGAATGTACGCCGCCGTCGGAAAAAAGCCCCATCAAATGCAGTGTGCAGCCGGTCTTCTTCACGTGTTCGATCAGCGCACGAATTTCGGCATTTTTCGAAAGCGCATGCGGTTCATTGTCGTCGGCTCGGCAGGCGCGGTTGATCTTGACGAGATCCTGATAGACGATGCGTCCCGCACCGATATTGAGATGTCCTACCTCCGAATTGCCCATCTGTCCGTCGGGGAGCCCGACGTTTTCACCGTCGGTGCGAAGGCTTGCATGCGGGTAGACCTGCATCAGAGCGTCTAAATTCACCGGTTGTCCTGCACGAATAGCATCCGCCTTGCCGCCATTGCCGATACCCCATCCGTCAAGGATCATCAATAAAACATTGCGAGTCATGAAAATTCCTCTGAAATGGACTAGCGCCGCCGCAGAATAAATGAGCCGAGAGCATCCGCACTCGGCTCAGTCGGAAATTTCTGCAGACAATTCGCTTGAGTGTGCGAAAGATGATAGCTGATTCAGCTTTGTCCTTTCGTCACACACAAGCAACGGAGCCTGTTCATCAGGCCGCCTTAGGCAGGCTTTCGCACTCACTTTGCACGTAATCCTTCCAAACCTGCTCGGCGCTCGGCAACTGCCAACTTCCGTCGGGATTGCGCTCGATTACTTCCTTCAGACGCGAGACGCTTGCGCCGCAGGTCCACACCTTGAAATTGCGCATATGCGTGCAAAGACAGCACTTAGAGTGTTCGGGAATCACGTCTGCGGCAACTTTTCCATGTCTGGCAAACCATTCCTTGACGTACGAGCAATCTCCCTTTTGCAGTAAATATCCGTAGGCTTCACAGTTGGGACGAATGTCGCTTGTTTTGGCTGGCGAATCCTTGAGCATGCGCATCGGGTAGCCTGTTGTGGAAAAATGATTAACTTCCACATCATCATCGGTTGCATTGATGTATCGCTGCTTGACAAGATCCGGAAGACCGCTTTCCGTCGTAACGGCAAAGCGTGTGGCAACCTGTACGCCTGCCGCTCCCACATCCCGCACAAAGTGCACCGCATCCTGCGCGGAGAAAATGCCCCCCGCCGCAAACACGGGAATTTCAAAGCGATTGTCGGAGAGCCACTGCAACACACCGCGCACGATGTCCTCAAGCGAGTACTTCTCCCAATCGTCGCCAAAGCCAAGATGGCCTCCTGCAAGCGGTCCTTCCACCACGATGTAGTCGGGCAGTCTTCCGACAGCTACCGCGCGCTTCATGAAAATCTGAAGCGCCCGAGTGCTCGACACCACAATTCCGATGAGCGCATCATGAAATCTCGGGTTGTCCTGCATCAGCTTCAGACTCGACAGATGCAATCCCGCCGAGAGCGTAATACCGTCGATTCCGCCGTCAAGCGCCGCATTCAAACGCACTTTGAGTGTCTCTGCACTGGCGTTCATCGTGAGTTTTTCCATGCAGTTGATCAAAATCAGCCCGTTGCCCGTTTTGCGGGCCATCACGTCCGCCACATAGTGCCGCGTCGCTTCTGCAAGCTGACCGAGGTCAAACCGAATGGCCGTCTTGTCGCTCACATCGGCAAGATCCTTGAACCGCCGAATTTTTTCTTTGCAAAACGACGTGCCGAACTGCTTATCGGCAATCTGCATCAACAAAGCGTCGGACAGATGTGCGATTCCACCGAGCTTTTCCACGGCAAGCGCCAGTTTGTCATTGGAAATATTCACGCCCATGCCGCCCACCATCAACGGCGCGTACGAGCGTCCATGGAAAATAACGGGGAAATCTGAAAGTCGATCAGTCATCTTCGGTTTCTTCCTTGCTATGCGATTGTGCTTGAGCAAAAGTGCAAGGGAGATTTTTTCGCGTTTGCAAGTTCTTGAGACAACACGAAAAATCCGAAGAATTACGCAATTTTGCAAGTCCCAAAATCAGATGATTTTGTGCTAAGACAACTTTGGTTTTCGAAAAAATTTGAGCCCGAGATTTCTCTCGAGCTCTTTTTATTTGATTTTCAAATTATTTTTAATGCTAATTTTTATTTTGCTTCGAAAACAACCCGATAGGCCTCAACAGCTGCCAACACATCAAGCCGATCCGGATGGGTTTCGCTCTCTTTTCGCCTTGCCTCCCGCTCGGGCGAAACCTGGCCGCCCGACATTGCCGTCATCCGCTCGAAAATTTCCGGCGAGATACGACCGCGGCAAAGGAATTCAAGCTTCAGAACATTATTTTCTCCGGCCTGCGTAAGAGCCAGTGATGTTTTGTGCATCCAATCCTTTGCTTTCGTACTGTCGGGATTTCCTCCCAAAGTCGCAAAGCACGCGATGTTTTTTCCTTTGATTCGCTTAGCGGCAGCAACCGCATCTTCCGGCGCCATGCCGCGATCACACCAAAAGCACAGCACAATCGGGTCATAGTGCTCCAAATCTGTCGGCAGGCTCGCCGCTTCCACATAGCCGCATTCGCCGATCGCATCTTGCAGAGCTCGCGCAATAATCCTCGTATTTCCCGTCCTCGAACTCACAACAACCAAAGGCTTCATACGTTGTTTCCTTTCATGCAAAAAATCAGGTGCCTCAATCGTGCCGAGCATTTAGCACATCAAGCCAATCACATCCGACGGTGTCCGGTACTTCAACGGTCACTTCAATCTTTCTGCTCGTCGCAATGCGGTGCGCGACGGCGTAGGCAGCCGCCTGACCTGCAAATTTTGCATCGTTGTCGGCAAACACCACCAGACGCTTTACGGCAGACGGAATGCGGATAAAACTCTGCAAATTCGTACATCCGAGCGTCGCCCATACAGGTATATTTCTCAGCATCATGGCCGCCAAAGCCGTTTCGATTCCCTCTGCAAGTCCCATCACTTCTTCCACTCGACCGCCGAAGTGCACGGCGCCATCCTTTACCGCCCCAGCCATTAACTTCTTGGGATTGCTTACCTGTGCCTTGCGGCCGCAGTCGTCGAGATAAGTTCGGTGCAGATTGATCACCACGCCACGATGGTTGAAGACGCGGGCAATCATCGCCGGATGCCGCGTTAAGGTGCCGTCGTCATGACGGTATTCGAGCGCCTCATGAAACCGTACTTCATAACCGGCCGCCTTAGGCTCGAGTCCCCGATTGGACAAATACTTCCACACGGGGTCCCCCGGAACAATCGGCTTAGCCTGAGCCCAAAGCTCCATCCGTTCTCGCGCAATCTCCTTTTCCTGCTGCTCTTCTTGCGTGAGCTGTACACAGGCATAGGCCTCGCTGCTCTGATATTGCCGTGCAATGCCGCAGAATCGCTCGACAATCTCGAGCGCTTCTATAAATCCGCATCGGCAGTAGCGGGAAATCAAATCGAAACCGTCACCCGAACCGCATCCGCGACAGATGAAGTTGCCTCTTTTCCAACGGTCCGTGAATGAAAAGCGATCCGTCCCGCCGCAGACCGGACAGCTTCGCCCCTGCTTAGCGAAATGCTCCCGGGACATTCCGCAGGAAACGAATATCTCGGGCCAATGCCCGCGCGCTGCGCGCACAGCGGCATCGGTGCGCAAAGGCAGCGATTCTGCGATGTTTTTTGTCATCTATGCTCCTGCGCTTTAGAACCCCAGGAACAGGTTAACCCGATCCTGCTTCCACGGATCCTGCGTCACTTCCATCGACTGCATCACGCCGTTAACATCGAATTGCGGCCAAACCGCCATGTCAAAGCCGCCCGGCGCCTTATAGCGATACATCCAGGCGTGCTCGTCAACCAGTCGAAATTCATACTTTTGCGCGCATCGCCCCCACAGTGCCCAAACGTCGTTTTCGGTCGATTTGCCGGGCGTAAGCATACTGAAGTACTTCTCCTGCAGTCCTTGTTCGCGCGCAACGACTTTACCGTTTGAGTCCACAAACAACCACCAAACCTCCTGCCCGAAAGGCTGAATGCTGTAGGTATAGCGTACGGTCCCATCAGGCATTGCCGTCTTGGCCTGGGGTTCACCGAGATAGGCGATCACGGCTTCTTTGCTCTCACCCATCTCCACGAGCTGAGGATGTGCACAACCGACCAACACCGCCGCTGCGGAAAACCATACTGTCAGTGCCGCTTTTCGAATCCAAATCGACATTTGTAGTTCCTGAAAGACGATCGGCCCTGACCTTTGGAAAAATCAGAGCCGATCCGCATGAAATTGATGTAGTTGAACAAACTCAGTCAAAACTGTCGCCGTCGTTAAGTTTCCAAGGATCAAGCGTCGTTTCCATCGACTGCATCACCCCCTTAGCGTCAAACTGCGGCCATACAGCCATATCGAATCCGCCCGGAGCCTTGTAGCGATACATCCATGCATGCTCGCCCTTAAGCGGGAAGTTGTACTTCTCAGCACACTTTCCCCATAGAGCCCAAACGTCGGCTTCCGTCGACTTGCCGGGCGTGAGCATGTTGAAGTACTTCTCCTGAAGCCCCTGCTCGCGCGCGACAACTTTTCCGTTTTGATCTACGAAAATCCACCAAACATCCTGTCCAAAAGGCTGGCCGCTGTAGGTGTAGCGGACGGTGCCGTCGGGCATCGGTGTTCTGGCGGCAGGTTCCCCCAAATAAGCGACGACTTCATCCTGCGTCGTCCCCATATCAATGAGCTGAGGATGCGCACATCCGCCCAACACGACGGCACACCCGAGCACAACTGCCGCCGAAATTTTCAAACCAGAAAAAGCGTTCATTTTCTTTCTCCTCGCTCCAACTCGGGGCCGTCGGTCATTAAAGCTTGTCGAGATGATGCTCCACGGCAAACACAGCCGCCTGAACGCGGCTCTTGATGTTGAGCTTACGCAGCACACTCTGTACGTGCACCTTGACGGTAGATTCCGCCAAATCGAGCGTGCGCGCGATTTCCTTGTTGGACACGCCTCTTGCAAGCCAGGCCAACGTTTGTCGTTCCCGAGGCGTAAGAGACTCAATGTCGGCCGTTGCGGAACTCGTACGGTATGTTTCGTTCCTGAGCTTCATCACAAGTTTGCTTGTCATCTCGGGCGAAATCACCGAATCCCCCGCCACAGCATGACGAATGCTCTGCAACAAGAAATCGGCGTCGATTTTCTTCAGAAGATAACCGACGGCGCCCAAACGCATGCATTCGGCCAAATCGTCGCCGTCCTCGCTTACCGTAAGCATCAGTACCTTCATCGAAGGGTCGATTTCAAGAATCTGGGCAAGCGCCTCATTTCCGCTCATCGTCGGCATATCTAGATCAAGCAGAACAATGTCGGGTTTGATCTGTTCAACAAGTTTGACACCTTCAAGCCCATCGGCAGCTTCACCCACGATTTCAAAATCGCTCTGGCGTGATAAGAGCGCCTTGAGCCCGCTGCGAAACAGCGTGTGGTCGTCAATGAGCGCAATACGGATCTTCTTTGCGGTTTCTTCTGCAGTCATACGCTAAAAATTTTTGCAATTCATTGTCCGAAGGATCTTTCGCCAAATTTTGGTTCGACGAAACCATCGATTGAGGTTAGCGCATTTTGGGGCATCTGAACAGCCCCCTGCGAAGGAGATGAAAAGAAAAAACTATCGAGTAGATACGAAAAGGTCCGCAACGGTCAAAAGAACCGGAGCGAACCTTTTCGGTCAAATGGCCGGCTGTGATCTCGCCGGTCTTTGAGAGATGGTTTTAAGCGTTGGCTTCAGGGGTAGCCGCGGCCGCACTCGTGCCGTTGGCCTGCTGCTTCTGAGCCTGTTGAGCCATGCGCTGCTGGTAGAGGCCTTCGAAATTGACTTCGGGCATGTGAACCGGCGGGAGTCCCGTGCGGTTGATAAGGTCGGCCAGGTTGGCACGCAGGTACGGATAGATGGTCCCCGCGCAGAGCACGTTGAGAATGTGGTGCACGCCTTCCTGCGGGATGCCGCGAATTTCGAAGATGCCGGCCTGCTTGCCTTCAACAAGGAACATCGTCTGCCCCTTGACGGACACGGTGATCGTGCCGCGCACGATCACTTCGAAGGTATCGGGAATCTGCAGCGCACGCTGAGACACTTCAAACTGAATGTCGACGTTGGGCTGCTCTTCCGGCGTGCTCATGAAGATTTCGGGAGCGTGCGGCATTTCGAGCGACGCGTCCTTCATGTAGCAACGAACTAGCTGAAAGAACGGTTCGTTCTTAGCCTGGGCTTGCTGCTGATCCTGAGCGGCGGTGTTTTCGGTGTTGTTTTCTTCTGCCATTTTGGCTGACTCCGTGATGGGTTTCTAAAAAACGATTCGTAATTAGCGGGCAAACGGCGTGCCGGAACGGCGCCACGCATTGAGACCGCCCTGAAGAACGTAAACCTGCTTGCATCCGATGCCGCGCAACAGAGGCGAAGCCATGCGGGAGCGCTTGCCGTCATCATCGACGAGAAGCACGGGCTTGGTCTTGTCGATCTTATCGAGTTCGTAGTGAATGCGGTCGGCGGGAATATTGACCGAACGGGCAATGCATTCCTTCTTAAATTCGCTCGGATCGCGCAAATCGATGATTTGTGCGCCCTGATGATTGATCAGATCGGTCGCCGAAGCATTGTCAACTTCGGCGAAACGGCGGCGATTGACATAAGGCGCCGCCAACGTCACCACGCACACAAGAATGATGACCAAGAGCAAAATGTTGTCGATCAGAAATTGGTTCACAGCCGTAAGTTCCTGTTTCTTTCAAATAACTTGCCGAGGCCGGTTGCGTTTTGCTTCATAAAAGGCCGCCCCGGGGGATATGGGGATCAAAAAACGGTTTTTCAAGCCCGATGCCGCATTTATTCTCAAACGAGAAGCCGTGATTATAAAGGTTTACGACCTTCCTCCGATAGAGGGACAAACGGGCTCTCGCACAATGCCCGACTTGACTAAAATTAGGGCGTCTCGCGGCAGTTCTCGACACTACGGCGAGCTTTCGTGTTGTCCGAAGGTTTTCCCCTATCCCTTTTTCCGATGCTTTTCGTGCGTGCTGCAAAACTCTTTGCGATTGCGATTCTGTCTGCGGCGCTTTGTGCCAACGTAGCGCAAGCCGCTGCCGATAAGCAAAAGAGAGCACCGAACAAGCAGACAAGAAGTTCGTTGCAAAAAGAGCAACGCTCCATCAAGGGGCAGATCTCCACGATCAAAAAGGACATCTCGGCAAAAGAAGCAAGCCTCGATAAAGTCAATGGTGAGCTTGCCGCATCCGAAAAAGCTATATCGCAGAGCAACCGTACCCTAAAAGAGCTTGGAAGCAAAAAGCAGGATGTTGAAAACCAACTCGAGGATCTCAAACGCGAGGCAGGCATCGTAAGCCTGCACGTGTCGGAAGCCGAAGACCTCATTGTCAGCATCAGCCAGGCACAGTTCGTCAATTCCCGCCGACACCCCTGGCAAACGGCGCTTGCCGGCAGCAACCCCAACGACATTGCGCGCATGTCGGCGATTCTGCAGTACATGGCTCGCGAACAGGATCGCACAATCGATCGTTTGGCCAATCGCCGCAAGAACATCGAAATCGTGACGGCAAAGACAAACGAAACGCAAAAAGAGCTTATCCGCATTGAAACGGCCGAACAGAAAAATCGATCAGAACTCGAACGCGAAAAGTCCCGTCGCGAAAGTGCCTTTGCGCAACTCAAAAAAGAATTGAGCACTCAGAAGGCCCGCTACGAACAGTTGGTTAAAAACGACCGCCAGCTCACCAACCTGATCGCCGACATCGACAAGCAGATCGCAGCGGCCGCTTCGCGAGAGCGAGCCAAAAAGGCGGCGCTTGCTGCAGCGAAAAAACGAGAACAGGAAAAAGCCCGGTCCAAGCGCCGCGCGCAGACGGCCAAGGCATCACGTCCCGATACCCGGCCCACCACGGTAGCTCCGGTCACCGGCAATTTCGGCAAGCTTCGCGGCAAACTCACAATGCCGACAAAAGGAAAAGTGGTAGCCAAGTTCGGGCAGAAACGCGCTGGTGCGGCCTCAACGCTTGCCTGGCGCGGCATGCTCATTCGTGCCAAGCAAGGTCAGGATGTCGTCGCAGCCGGTCCCGGCACCGTCGTCTTCTCCGATTGGATGCGAGGCTTCGGCAACCTGTTGATCGTCGATCACGGCTCAAACTATTTATCGGTATACGCCAACAATGAAACGCTCTACAAAAGCGTCGGCGATTCCGTTAAACAAGGCGAAACAATTGCTAGCGTCGGCAGCTCGGGTGGCGAAGATGCCCCTGGCTTATACTTTGAGCTCCGCTACAAGGGCAAACCTTTTGATCCGGCGCGGTGGATCGCCAGAAACTGATCTTTCCCCCGGAAATGTGTGAATATTTTTCCGACTGCCACTCTTGAGACAGCGTAAGAAAACCGATACAGAGCGGTTTATGTTTGCTGCCTTTTTTAAGCGTCAGTCGACCACCGGAATAAACAACACTTATGACTTTTCGACTCAAAGGCACCGCTTTTGCCTTCCTCCTAGCCGCCGGTTCGCTTTTCGGCAGTTCGAACTACGCCGCAGATGCACCTAAGGAAGCGCAGGAAACCATTCCGTTGGAAGAAATCGGGCTTTTTGCCGACATTTTCGGCACGATCAAGAACTACTACGTAGATGAAGTGCCGAGCAAGGATCTGATCGAAAACGCTATTCGCGGAATGGTTGAAGGGCTTGATCCGCATTCGTCCTACCTCGATTTCAACGACTTCAAGGACATGGAAGAATCCACCATGGGCGAATTCGGCGGACTCGGCCTTGAAGTCACCAAGGATGCACAGGGTGTGCGCGTCGTCAACCCGATCGACGATACGCCGGCGGCTAAAGCCGGCGTCATGGCCGGCGACCTGATCGTCAAAATCGACGGCAAATCCACTGCCGACTTGAGCCTCAACGAAAATGTGAAGCTCATGCGCGGCAAACCCAAAACCTCGATTACGCTGACCATCGCCCGCAAAGGCGTTGCCAAGCCGATCGTCGTCAAGCTCGAACGCGACATCATTAAGATTCAGTCCGTGAAGTCGAAGTCGTTGGGCGACGGACTTGCCTACATCCGAATTTCCCAATTCCAGGAGCGCACAGGGACAGACGTTGCTGCGGCACTTTCAAAACTCAACAAACAAACCCCGCTCAAGGGCGTCGTTCTTGATCTGCGCAACAATTCTGGCGGTCTTTTGAACGCCGCCATCGGCGTCTCCGCCGCTTTCCTGAAGCCCGCTAGCCTTGTTGTCTCCACCCGGGGCCGCAATGCAGAGGACGAGCGCAAATTCAATGCCGTCGAAAAAGATTACTCCACCGGCAAAACCAGTCAGGACAGCATTGCCCGGTTGCCGGAAATCACCAAGTCGGTTCCCGTTGTTGTTCTCATCAACTCGGCCTCTGCCTCGGCCTCCGAAATCGTTGCGGGCGCCCTGCAGGATCATAAGCGCGCAACAATCATGGGAACACGCAGCTTCGGCAAGGGCAGTGTTCAAACCATCATTCCGATCCGCATGAAAAAGGATCAGACCACTGGCGTCAAGATCACAACAGCGCGCTACTACACCCCTTCGGGACGAACCATTCAGGCTAAGGGCATTACGCCCGACATCGCCGTTGACGACACGCCTGAAGGAAACTATCCCTCGTTTTCCATTCGTGAGTCGGAACTGGCGCATCACTTGGAAGTGAAGGACGACGCCAAGAAAAAAGACGAAAAGAAGGCTGACGATCCCAAGGAGAAAAAACCTGAGGCCGAGCTTGAGGAAGAAACCACCATGCCGAAACTGCGTTATGTCTTCGGCGACGACAAAGACTTCCCGCTGCAGCAGGCCAAAGCGTTCCTAAAGGGTGAACACGTCGTCACGCACGAGGAAACACAGGCCAAACTCAAAGCCGAACGGGCTAAACAGAAGGCTGAAAAGGCCACCAAAGACAAGACCTCCAAGAAAAACGACGAGGCAGGCAAAAAGTGACAATCGACGAGCGCTACAGCAGGCACGTCCTCCTTAAGGAGATCGGCCCCGAAGGCCAATCGCGCATTGCGCAGACCCGCGTATTCATCCTCGGCGCAGGCGGCGTGGGCTGTCCTGCCGCGCTCGCTCTCGCCGAAAGCGGTGTCGCATCGATCACCATTGTCGACGCCGATGCCGTGGACATTTCCAATTTACCTCGCCAGATTCTGCACACAGCCGAGCGTGTCGGCATGAACAAAGCCCTGAGCGCCCGGCTGACTCTCAATGCGATCAATCCGAACGTCAAAGTCAATGCCGTAGCGGACTTCGTTGACGAAGAAAAAATTCGTGTTCTGGCCGACAGCTGCGACATCATCATTGATGCCTCAGATAATTTCCGCACGCGCCACGCATGCAACCGAGCCGCCAAAGCTCTGAGAAAAGTATTGGTTTCCGCTTCCGCTGTACGCTACAGCGTACAGCTCGCGGTGTTCGACTTCCGCAGCGGCAACCCTGCCTGCTATCAGTGCGCCTTTCCCGAGGACGATGCGCTGGACGTGAAGGCCGCTCAAGCCGGCGTTTTGGCTCCGGTCACTTCGATTGCAGGAATGATGGCCGCGGAGGAGACGCTCAAAATTGCCGCCGGCGCTGCAACGACTTCCGTAGGCAGTCTTCTGCTTCTCGACACGCTCTCTTGGGAATTCTCACGCCTGAAGCTGGCGAGCGATCCGGCCTGCCCGGTCTGTGCCCAATACTCCCAGTCCCAGCCAAAAGCTTGCTGCTGAGCGCTACCAAAGTCGTCCCCAGTAGAAAGTAACGGAAGAGCTCTCGCCAAAAGTTCGTCCCGCCACCAAATACATGGGTCCAAGCCAGGTATCGCTTGCCACAAAGAGACTTGCAGCATGCCTCCAGGGCGTTTCCTCATCGTTCATCGCCGCATTGATCGTCCCGTTCCAAACGCGGCCGATCTCAAAAGTCCCGCCGAGATAAAGCGGCATGCGCAGCTCGCGCATGGTGCGGCTGACGTCGTGATAAAGCATCACCCGACCAAACGCCAGACGATCGCCCGTGTACCGACCGTAGGGAGAACCGGACAAGTTAAACACGCCGCCCAAATTGAAATTGCCCGCGTCGCTGGCCGATCCCACTTTGCCGCTTAGTAGCATCGTCGTGCGCTCTGCGAGCGGAATCGGCAAGCCCGCCCGCACTTCGTAGCGCAGCTTGTCGTCGTCACCATCGATTCCCTGTGGATTGAGGGCATAAGTCAATACACCGTCGAAGTAAAAACCTCTTCGCGGAAAACTGGCGTCGTCGAGCGTATCGAAATTGGCCCGAATTGCAGCAAACGTCGAATCCTCCTGATACTTCAGACTTTGCACGAAAACCTCAGTACGAATTCGGTTGTCGTACCAACCGCCTCCTACGGAAATACGGCCCAGCCGCGGGAATTCATAACCCACAAAGAGCCCCGTTTCCAAGGTTTCCGTTCTGAATCGTCCGATGGGATCCTTGTCGTGCTCGCCGTACACATCAAACGGCTCCCACTGATAGCTCACCCGAGGCAGCACAAACCAACGGCCGTCAACCCCCAAAGGTTGCTGAAACTCCGACTGAAAGCGCTTAATCTCCCCAAGCTGGATTTCGTTTCGCCATTCACCGCCCCAGTCGTTAAGCCATCCCCACGTGTGCGCAAGCAACACATTGAAGGTATTGGACGACTGGAAGTCCGATTGGATGTTGCCGCCGAATCGCAGCGTGGAATAACCGACCGCTTTCTCCTCCGGCTCGAACACCAACACTTCGGTGCCGTTCGGCCCGGGCTCGAAACGGAAGGGCACGTTCTGAAAATTCCCCTCGGCCCAGACGTCTCGGGCGGATTCTGCCGCTTCTTCGTTCGTGACAGGTTTGTCGGTATCGATGTCGGCAACAGCCAGCACGTGCTGCGGATTGACTCGTTTGAGTCCCGCTACCCGAACTTCGGAAACGTGGTGCTCGGACGTTACGACCGTTTTTTCATAACGAGCCGCCAGATAGGTTCGATAGCTTTCCTCATCTTCGGCGTAGGGAGCAAAGAGCTCCTTGTTGTCCATGACCGCTTTGTAGCCGGCGGCTATGATGTCACCGGCCTTCATAAAATCGGCCGAGGTGAAGTCCCCCAGATCCGGCGCAAGGTAGATGTCCTGCGAAGTAAGCGAGGCAATTGACTTTCGAACGTTTTGCTCCGTGAGAATGTTGACCACCTGCCCCATTACGCCGAACACACCGTGAATGTGCTCTCGAGAACCCAGCGGCGTTCCGACATTAATCGCAACTACGCGCTCAGCCCCCATATTGCGGGCCACGTCGACTGGCAGATTGTCGATAAGGCCGCCGTCAACCAGAATCCTGCCTTTATATTCGGCCGGTCGAAATGCTGCAGGAACCGACATAGAACAGCGCATAGCCTGCGCAAGCGAAATCTCTTTCTGCAAAACGACAGCCTGCCCGGTTTCCAGATCCGTTGCTACGGCCGCAAACGGAATATCGAGCTTTGAAAGATCAAAAATGCTATTGAAGGGCTGCGTGGAACGCTGCAAAAAAATGTCGAGTTCCTGCGAAGGCACGACCTGTCCGGGAAATTTAAGTCCCTTTTTGCTCACACCAATCTCAAGCGGCCCGAATCCGCGCCGATCGTCGTCCTTGCCTCTCCAATCCAGTCGATCGCGATCCGGCCGCGGCGAAAACATGCGCGGCCAATTGACCGCCAACGTGATGTCTTCAATCTGCTTGGCACTGTAGCCGGCGGCATACGCTCCGCCAACCATTGACCCCATGCTGGTGCCGGCCACCACATCGAATCGCACGTGCAGCTCTTCAAGCGCTTTAAGCGCACCGATGTGCGCGAATCCGCGTGCGCCGCCGCCGGAAAGCACAAGACCGAGTCGAACCTTATCGCCGCTGTTCGACGGAATCTGCGCCGCTACCGCCCCTCCAGCAACAAAAACAGCCGCAACCGACAAGATGCAGAGCTTTCGGCAGCCAGACGAAATCAGTTTCTGAAGTGTTTTTACGGCAACCATTTCCAAAAAGCGGAAAATCCTGAATGACCAATCAATCGTTCGATTCTATCGTGGTCCTCCGAAGATCTGCGTTCGCAAGTGTTTTATCTATCTCCGACTTGAAAGCGGCACCACACCAAAAAACACTGACGCGTTTTTCTCCAATACCTTACAATTGTGCGCTACGCTTGAATTTTGAGCGAATTTTTTAGACAACCGCAAAAAGAGGCCTTTTTCCCATGCCGATGATTGAAATTAAAAACGTAAGCAAGTGGTACGGTTCCTTCCAGGTTCTGAAGAACTGCTCCACGTCCGTTGAAAAAGGCGAAGTGGTTGTCGTCTGCGGCCCGTCGGGTTCGGGCAAGTCCACGCTCATCAAGACCGTCAACGCGCTTGAGCCGTTCCAGCAGGGCGAAATCCTCATCAACGGCATCAATGTGGGCGACCCCAAGACGGATCTGCCGAAGCTGCGCAGCCACGTCGGGATGGTCTTCCAGCACTTCGAACTTTTTCCGCATCTGTCCATTACCGACAACCTGACACTCGCGCAGATGAAGGTGCTCGGTCGCTCGCGCGAGGAAGCCACCGAGCGCGGGCTGGCGCTTCTGGATCGCGTAGGGCTTTTGAAGCACGCCCCGAAGTTCCCCGGGCAGCTTTCGGGCGGTCAGCAGCAGCGTGTGGCAATTGCTCGAGCTCTTGCCATGGACCCTGTGTGCATGCTCTTTGACGAACCCACTTCGGCGCTCGACCCCGAAATGATCAACGAAGTGCT
>OOAH01000299.1_pt1 | contig 60948 bp, 56 predicted proteins | sample 1671801 | NCBI WGS metagenome assembly OOAH01 (sample SAMN06348194, study PRJEB24527) | human gut metagenome | biome: human gut; feature: ankylosing spondylitis patient; material: feces | host: Homo sapiens | place: China | collected 2015-10 | reverse complement strand
TTCAGCTTGCAAGCCGTTACACGGTTGCTCGTCTTCTTGAGCGCGACGATTTTGCCAAGCGTTTCTCCGAACAGCTGCCGATTGCCGTGCACGAACTGATCTATCCCTTGATGCAGGGCTATGACTCGGTGGCCCTCAAGTCCGATCTGGAGCTCGGCGGCACGGATCAGCGTTTCAATTTGCTTGTCGGTCGCGAACTGCAGCGTCAGTACGGACAGGAGCCGCAGTGCATTCTCACGATGCCGCTCTTGGTGGGCCTGGACGGTGTCAACAAGATGAGCAAGTCCAAGCACAACTACATCGGCATCACGGAAAGCGCTGACGAAATGTTCGGCAAGGTGATGAGCATCTCCGATACGCTCATGTGGGATTGGTACAACCTTTTGAGCCTCAAGAGCAATGTCGAAATCGCGCAGCTGAAGAGTGAGTGCGACAACGGCCGCAATCCGCGCGACGCCAAGGTGCTGCTTGCCAAGGAAATTGTGGAGCGCTTCCACGACGCTAAGGCGGCCGATGCGGCGGAGGCCGAATTCAACAACCGCTTCCGCGCGGGCGCCATGCCTTCGGATATCCCGGAAGTGACGGTGGCTGCTCCCGACGGCGAAATCGGCATCGCTCGCCTTATCAAGGAGGCCGGTCTTTGCCCGAGCACGGGTGAAGCCAACCGCAACATTGAGCAGGGCGGCGTTCGCGTTGACGGCGACAAGATTTCCGACCGAGGACTCAAGCTCAAGCCCGGTCAATACACGCTTCAGGTCGGCAAGCGCCGCTGGGCGAAGGTGACGGTAGCCTAATGATCGCTTTGTTGCAGCGCGTCGCGCAGGCCTCTGTTTCGATTGACGGAAAAACGGTTGGCGACGTCGGACACGGCTTGTGCTTGTTGGTTTGCGCCGTTAAGGGCGACACCGAGGAAAAGGCGAGAGCGCTCGCGCAGAAGGTGCTCAAGTACCGCATCTTTGAAGATGATGCGGGCAAAATGAATCGCTCGGTTTCCGATATCGGGGGCGAGTTGCTTTTGGTGTCCCAATTTACGCTTGCGGCGGATACCTCCCGAGGCAATCGGCCGAGCTTTACTCCGGCCGCTGCTCCCGACGAGGCAAAACGGCTTTTTGACGTGTTCGTTGAGGAGTGCGGCGCAAGCGGACTGAAAACGGCAACCGGCGAGTTCGGCGCACACATGGTCGTCAATATCGTCAACGACGGTCCCGTGACGATTTGGTTTAGCAACAATTGATCGGACACAAAAAGAGCGGCGATTTTCCGAGAGAAACGCCGCTCGAATTGTATGTATGGCCGGTACCCGGCCGCGGGAAGCGGCCGAGTACCGATTAACGGATTAGTCTTCTTCGGCCTTCAGACTGAACTTGGAAGCAAGCTCGGCCTGCTTCTGAGCCGGGACAGGCTGATAGCCCGACAGATCCATCGAGAACGCACCGGCGCCCTGCGTCAAAGCGTGAAGGCGAGTGGCGTAGCTTTCAAGTTCGGCGAGCGGAACCTGAGCGCGGATTTCCATCATTCCGCCGGGCAGGTTGTCCGTGCCGACGATCTGCCCGCGACGGCTGGCAAGGTCGCCCGTGATATCGCCCATGTACGCATCCGGAGCCGTGATGATCATTTCAACGATCGGTTCCAGAACCTGCGGGTTTGCCTTGGCAAGCGCATCAAGCATAGCCTTGCGGCCGGCCGAAACGAAGGCGACTTCCTTGGAGTCGACCGGATGGTATTTGCCGTCGTAGACCGTGACCTTGATGTCCTGAATCGGGTAGCCGGCAATAAAGCCCGTCGCGAGCACGTCGCGCACGCCCTTTTCCACCGCCGGGATCAGGTTGAACGGAATCGCGCCGCCCTTGACTTCGTCGGCAAAGACAAAGCCTTCGCCGCGGGCAAGCGGTTCGATGCGCAGATAGACTTCACCGAACTGACCGGCGCCGCCCGTCTGCTTCTTGTGGCGGGCATGACCTTCGGCCGACCCTGCGATGGTTTCGCGGTAGGGGACCGACGGCGTCTTCGTCGTCACTTCAAGCTTGAACTGATCCTTCATGCGTTCAAGCACCGTGCGCACATGCATCTCGGTTAAGCCGCGCAGCACCGTTTCGTTCAAAACGACGTCGTGGTCGACCGAAAGCGTCGGGTCTTCGGCAAGCATCTTGCCGAGCACTTCGCTCATGCGGCCTTCGTCGCCGCGGCGGGCCGGAGCGATGGCAAGACCGAGCATGGGCTTGGGGAAGGGCAGCGGACGCATCTGGATTTCCAGATTCGGATCCGAGTGCAGGATGCAGCCGTAGGTGAGTTCGTCGATCTTGTTGAGTGCACCGATGTCGCCGGGGTGAAGTTCATCGGTTTCAAACGTGTTCTTGCCCTGCAGAATCAGCGGACGAGCCGCCTTGATGGGCTTTTTGAGGTTGTCGACGTAAAGCGTAGAGCCGGCGGTGATGCAGCCCTGGTGCACGCGGAAGACGCCGATTTTGCCGACGAACGGGTCGCTCACAACCTTAAACACGTGCGCCACAACCGGCAGATTCTTGTCGGGCTGCGTTTGGTAGGGGTTGCCGTCGCGGTCGATGAAGTGTGCGTCGTTGGCTTCGCTCGGAGAAGGCAGATGGCGGATGATCACCTTCATGAAGTCGCGGATGCCGATGAGGTTCTTGGCGGACGTGAAGCACACCGGAATCACGTGAGCTTCGCGCAAGGCCTTCGTTACTTCGCCGTGCAGCGTCGAGGGGTCTGCGTCGCCTTCTTCGAGATATTTTTCCATCGTAGCATCGTCGACTTCCACAACGCGTTCGATGAAGGCGCGGTGCACGTCGCTTACCGTCATGATGTCGGCGTCGCCCGAATCCTTGTCAAAGCAGTCGATCACGCGCGTGTAGCCCTTGGTCGGAAGGTTGATCGGCAGCACGCCGTCGCCGAACGCTTCCTGCAGTTCATGCAACAGTTCGCTCAGGTTGACGTCCGGAGCGTCGATTTTGTTGACGACGATCACGCGGCACAGACCGCGTTCTTCGGCCCACTGCATCATGCGGCGGGTCATGAGTTCAATACCCTTGGTGGCGTCGACGACAACCGCAACCGATTTGACGGCGTCCAGAGCCGAGAGTGCCTGACCGACGTAATCGGGGCCCCCCGGGGTGTCGATGACGTGAATGCGCACGGGAGTCAGGTCGGGCATGGCGGTGTCGATGTGCGCCACGGCCATACGAAGCGAATGACCGACCGCTTTTTCCTGCGGATCATTGTCGCAAACGGTATTGCCGCGTTCGACGGAGCCGGCTTCGGCGATGGCACCGGAACGAACCAGCATGGCCTCGACAAGACTCGTCTTGCCGGAGGCGCTGTGCCCGACCAAAGCTACAGTACGAAGGTTCTCGGTAAGGTAATTGGACATCGCAGCCCTCCTCAGTGTTTTATGGTGATTCCTGCATTTTGCTCCCGCGGGACGGCAAAACACAAGCACGACGGTCGGCAAAAGCACTTTTCGACTTGAACCAAGCGCCTGCTTGTCTGACAAGGCTCAAAGCCTGCGGCCGTCTTTGCATTTGTCTGCCGCATGTGAAATTTGCGGGAAAATCTGAGCAGAATTGCTTAGGCGAGACGGCTATTTTTCCTTGAAAAGCGCGATTTGCTTGAGTTTTTTGATGTCGGCGTGGTACTGTCCGCTCTGAAGGGCCTTTCCGCCGGCCCGTATTTCGGCAACGCATGAACGCAATCGGTTCGGATCAGATGATGCAAGCGGCAGTCTTTATCCTCAACGGCATCAAGTTCGCTTTTGCAGCGCGCTTGCAGGCCTGCCGCGTGTTCCGACTGCGTCGAATGTAACCGAAAAAATAGGACTGCTGCCGCGCAGCATCGGCGGAAGGGAAAATTCCGTCGAGAGCATTGCGAAGGATTGGCAACGGAGGTGGAGAGCACGATGTCTCGCCTCCGTTTGCGTTTTCTTGAGCTTGTTCGGCTTCCGACCGGAAGCCTTCCGCCGACAGAGTCCGCCCCAGAACTAAAGGATGAAGGGCGTTGAGGGAGATTTGACGCCGAAGTCCTGACAACAAGGAAGAACCAAATGGACCTCATCAAAAATTGGAAGCTTCATTTACTGGCATTGCTGATCGTGATCGTCGCAGAATTGATCGGCATGCAGCGCTTCGATCTGATCATTTTCCTGCCGCTGTTTTACGCCCTGATCATCGGCGGCATCATCAGCTATCCGAATTTCAAGCTTCTCAAGCTGCCCGAAATGGAACGTGCTTCCCGCGTACTTTCCATCGGCATGCTTATCCTCGTGACCAAGCTCGGCTTGGATATCGGTCCGAATCTGCAGCAGCTGATGCACTCGTCTCTTGCGCTTCTCGTGCAGGAGTTCGGCCACTTCTTCGGCACGCTCGTTTTCGGTCTGCCGGTTGCCTTCCTTGTGGGCATGAAGCGAGAGGCCATCGGCGCCTGCTACTCGATCGACCGTGAACCCAACATCGCCATTATTGCCGAGCGCTATGGTTTGGACTCGCCCGAAGGCCGCGGCGTGATGGGCATGTACATCTGCGGCACCGTGTTCGGTGCGCTTTGGGTGTCCGTCTTGGCCGGCGTGATCGCTCAGATGGGTATTTTCCATCCGCATGCTCTGGCTATGGGCGCGGGCATCGGCAGCGCCTCGATGATGGCCGCTTCCACTGCTTCGATTATTGCTTCTCATCCCGAATGGGCTGAAACCGTTCAGGCATACGCGGCTGCCGCCAACCTGCTCACGACGGTTCTCGGTATTTACTTTGCGCTTTTCATCTCGCTGCCTGTCACCGTCAAGGTCTACGGCTGGATGGATTCCCTGCGCTCCAAGAAAAAGGCCTGACGTGCCGGTTGATTCAAAAGAACACGCAAAGTATTTAAGAGAGAAAAGATCATGATGAAAATTTTGAATGAAATGAAGGATATGGTTTTCATCCTTCTGGTGACGGGCGTTTTCAGCTGGGTTGCAAACCTCATCAACATCCATCCGGATCTGGGCGGCAGCGCCATCGGCGTTTTCCTCCTGGTCGTGTTGGCTTCTCTGGGCATCTTCATTTCCAAGCTGCCGGGCTTTCATAAGCTGCCGATGGTGTTCTGGGTGTCGATCGTTGCCGTTGTGGTTTCGATTCCGGGTTTCCCGGGCGGCGACGTTGTTCTGAGCTACACCAAGCAGGTTAGCTTCCTTGCGCTCACCACGCCGCTTCTGGCTTATGCGGGTCTGTCGGTCGGCAAGGATATGGAAGCGTTCAAGGCACTTTCCTGGCGCATCATTCCCGTGGCTCTGGCCGTGGCTGCCGGCAGCTTCATCTGCGCAACCATCCTGGCCGAGATCATGCTGGGCCTTGAGGGTGTATTCTGACGCCTGATAAAGCGAAGGCGGGCGCAAGCGGAAATCCCGGCTTGCCGGCCCGCCTTTTTTCTTAAGCGTTTTTGTTCACTGCAAAGAGAGAAACATGACTAAGGAAGAGCTCAAGCGCCGTGTCTGCGAAGCCATTCGCGCCCGCCGTGCCGATATCAAAGCTATTGCCGAAAACGTTTTTGCCGAACCCGAACTGGGCTTCAAGGAAACGAAGACTTCCGCCAAGGTGAAGGCCGAGTTTGAAAAGCTCGGGCTCACATGCGAAACCGGCTGGGGCATCACGGGCGTGCGCGCCCGCATGAAGGGACGCAACAGCAAAAAGACTGTGGCTTTGCTCGGAGAACTTGATGCCATTGTTTGCCGCGATCATCCGCATGCCGACCCCAAGACGGGCGCTGCGCACTGTTGCGGTCACCATGTCCAGCTTGCCAACATGCTTGCTGTGGGCATGGCCTTTAAGGACGCCGGCATCATGGACGAACTCGACGGCGATCTGATGCTCTTTGCGGTGCCGGCCGAGGAATATGTTGAAATCGACTTCCGTAACGGACTGCGCAAAAAGGGTGATCTGCGCTATCTCGGCGGCAAGCAGCAGCTCATTGCCGAAGGTGCTTTCGACGGCATCGACATTGCCATGCAGATGCACGCCAACATCACCGATGATCCGAAGGGCTTCTACGACCTCGGCGGCAGCTGCAACGGTTTCGTGGGCAAACTTATGACTTACCGCGGCCGTGCCGCGCACGCTGCAGGCGCTCCCGATAAAGGCATCAATGCTCTGAATGCCGCCATGCTCGGCGTGATGGGCGTCAACGCCATTCGCGAACGCTTCCGCGAGGACGATTTTGTGCGTTTCCACCCGATCATTAACTCGGGCGGCGACCTTGTGAACGTCGTTCCCGACTATGTCACGATGGAAAGCTATACGCGTGCGGCCAATGTCGACGCGCTGTTGCGCTACAACACGGACATCAACCGCGCCCTGCGCGCCGGGGCCGATGCTGTGGGTGCTACGTGCGAACTGCAGGATCTGCCGGGTTATCTGCCGTTGCGTCCCGATGAGACGCTTCGCAACGTGCTGCGCGACAATGCCGTGGCGCTCTTCGGTGAAGAGCACGTGGCTGTCGGTCCGCACAACGCCGGCAGCACGGAAATGGGCGACGTTTCGCACCTGATTCCGGTGGTGCATCCGTGGGTCGGTTGCGCCAAGGGCGTATTGCACGGGGCCAACTTCGTTCTTGACAACGAAGAGGTTGCCTACGAGAAGTCCCCCGAAGTGCTTGCCATGACCATCATTGACCTTCTTTACGACGACGCCAAGAAGGCCGAGGAGATCTGCGCCAACTTCAAGCCGGTCTTCACGAAGGAAACCTACTGCGAATTCCAGGACAAGATCGCTTCCGGCCAGTAATCGACCGAACTTGTTTGCCTTGCGTTCGGTTCTTGATCGGGCGCAAGAAAAACCGCGGAAAGCGTTTACTTCGCTCCGCGGTTTTTCGTTGGAGAACCCGAAAAATTACGCGTCGGGATTGATGGTGTTGACGAACGGATACGGGCCGCTGAAGTCGCTTGCAAACGGAAGTTGCCCGAAGTGGGTCACCCAACCGTCCTCAAGGAACGTGTGAACGGCGTACCCAGGCGTTTCAAACACGAACTCGTCGCCGCCCTTGGGCGTGAGGTCAAGAAGCATCTGAAGCGACACCGAAGGCGCCGTGACGACCATGAGCTTATTTTTGGCCAATGTGGCAACGGGACGATGCAGGTGGCCGGTGCAAAGTCGTACATTGGGCTGCGCGGCGAGCATGTCGATTAGGCGATCGCCGTTGCCGAACGGTTCGTCCATGTAGCCCATGCCGGGCTTGACGGGCGTGTGGTGGCAGAGAACAAGCGTCGGCTTATCGGTTTTGGGCAGTTCGCCTTCGAGCCAGTTGATGACACCGTCCGGAACAGCGCCCCAGTGAATGCCCGGCTGAAGCGTATCGAGCATGAAAAGCCGATACTCGCCCAGATCAACGGCAAAACTCAGATTTTCAGAACTGTAGACATTCGGGCAGAAATGCGAGAGGCATTCAAGGAACGGTTTTCTGCGGTCGTGATTGCCCGGAACCATGAAACAGGGCTTCGGGAGCGCGCGGAAAATGGCGTCGATCAGATGGTAGGAATCGATGTTGCCGTCGCAGCTTAAGTCGCCGGTGACGGCCACGGCATCGTACTCGTTTTCATGCCTGGCAAGCCACTCCGTGAGTTCAATCATGCGGCGAGCGGTGTTGGCTCGGGCGTAGGCGAGCTTGCCGACCGGTTCGACATGCAGGTCGGAGATTTGCAGAATCTTCATCATTTGGATTGGTCCTCTTCCTTGTCGGCAAAGACCATCAGGTCGGAACCGGCGATCACCATGGTGGCCTCATTTCCTGGCTCAAGTCCCGCAGGGACCTCGGTCATATTGACCTTCATGAGCTTGGTGTGGGATTTAAGTTCCACCGAAATGCGCACGAAGCTTCCCATAAAGTGGAAGTCGCGAACAATGACGGGAACGCGAAGTACGGCTTCGTCATGCGTAGCGGCATTAAGCTCGAGACTGGCCGTTTCCGGACGTACAAAGGCACGAATGTCTGCCTGCTTGAGATCCTGAAGACGTTGGCGGCTCGAAGGCGCAAGGTCGGAAACGGCAATCGTGCCGCCGTCGATTTCCAAAACACCGTCGTTGAGTTTGCCCTTGAGTTTGTTGCTGTTGCCGACAAAGCCGGCAACGAAATCGGTAGCCGGGTTGTCCCAAACGTTTTGCGGCGTATCGGCCTGATGAATGACGCCGCCTTGCATCACAACGATCTTGTCGCCGAGCACCATGGCTTCGTCCTGATCGTGGGTCACGATCACGGCCGTAATGCCCAGACGCTTCAAGATCACGGCGAGTTCCTCGCGCACTTTGTGACGCAGAAGCGCGTCAAGCGCGGTGAGCGGCTCGTCGAGCAGCAAAACACGCGGGCGAATCGCCAGAGCACGTGCCAGAGCAACGCGTTGGCGTTGGCCGCCCGAAAGGGCTTGCACGGGGCGATCGGCGTAGGGCTCAAGGTTGACGAGTTCCAGCATTTTGGCAACCGTTTCCTTGATGGTCTGGGGATTTTCCTTGCGCACCGTCAGACCGTAGGCGACGTTTTCCGCAACGGTCATGTTGGGAAAGAGCGCATAGGACTGAAACATAAAGCCGATCTGGCGTTTTTCGGCAGGAACCGACGTGACATCCTTGCCGCCGATCCAAATTTGAGATCCTTCGTCGGGCGTTTCCAGTCCGGCAATCATGCGCAGAAGCGTCGTTTTGCCGCAGCCCGAGGGGCCGAGCAACACCGTGCGGCAGCCTGCATCGAGCGTGAGCGAGAAGGGAGTAAGCACCAACGTGTCGCCGTAGTGCTTGCTGACATTTTTCAGTTCGATCGAGACGGATTCCTGTCCCGGATTGAGGTTTTGATCCATAGTCTGTTCCAACACTTATTTGTGTTTGAGCGCACGGCGCTTGCTCAGGCGCTCCGGCAGCTTCTGCATCAACGTGAGAAGCGGCACCAAAATGACGAAGAAGATGAAGGTATAGGCGCTGCCCACTTCCAGCCGCATGGAGGCGTAGCTGTCGGCCAGACCCACGGGAAGCGTCTTGGTGTAGGGCGTCTGCAGCATCCAGGAAATGTTGAATTCGCCGAGCGACACCGTCACGACCATCAGGGCGCCCGCGAGAATTCCGGGCATGGCTACGGGCACGACAACGCGTCTGAATGTCGTCCAGGCCGAGGCGCCGAGCGTGGCTGAAGCCTCTTCATACTGCGAGAGCGGTTCGACGCGCAGCACGGCTGTGACCGAGCGCACCATGAAGGGCAGACAGAACATCACGTGTCCGGCAAGCAGAAAGAAGATGCTCTGACGGAAGTAGGAAAAACCGCCCCAGATGAGCAGAATGCCCAAGCCGACGGCAAGTCCCGGCATGGAAAGAGGCAGAATGAAGGCTTCTTCGATAAAGCCCGCCCAACGCTTTCTCTGCTCGCGCACGAGCACCCAGGCGGCAGGGACGCCCACAATCACGCACACCACAAGCGTCATTAACGCCAAGGCGAGACTGCGCAGGATAGTGTCGCCGTAAAGTTCCAGAACTTTGACGAGCCACTGCGTGGTAAGACCCGATTTGATGCCGCGAAAGGCGTTGACCGTAAAGGCAGTGATCACCATCTGCACGACGGGGATCATTAGAAACAAAAGCGTAAGCCCCGTAAGAGCCGCTTCAAAGCAGACGGCGCCGTTAAACGGTTTTTTAACTGTCATCGTTTGCTCCTTTTAAGCGGCGCCCGTGACGGCGGTGGAACCCGAGAACCAACGGGCAGCTACGAGCATCACCCACGTGATCAGTCCCAATACGACCGAGAGCATGGCTGCAGAGGCGATATTGGCCGACAGCGTGAATTCGGTGTAGATCGTGATCGGCAGGACGTTGATATCGGTGGCCAACGTAAAGGCTGTGCCGAAGGCGCCCATGGATGTCGCAAAGCAAAGCGCGCCGGTTGAGAAAAGAGCCGGAGCCAAAGCGGGCAACGTGACGTCCTTCAGAATGCGAAACGAGGAAGCGCCAAGCGTTCGGGCGGCTTCTTCATACATCGGATCCATCTTTTTGGCTGCAGCCATGACGGTTGTCACGACGCGCGGGATGGAGAAGTAGAGGCAGCCTAAAAAGAGGCCCACCATGCCGTAGGCAAAAACGAGTTTTCCGGCACCGAGACCTTGAGTGAACATGCCGATCAAACCGTTTCTGCCGCCGAGCATGATGATCATGAAGCCCACGACAACGCCTGGAAACGAAAGCGGCAGCGTGATGAGGCCGACAACAGCGTCGCGCCCTGCAAAGCGATGACGCTCCAGAAAGAGCCCGGTGAGGCCGCCCACGAAGAGGCTTGCGAGCGTAACTAATATGGAAAGCACCACGGTCGAAGCGACGCTGGTGCTGTAGCGTGGGTTGGTGATGATTTCGAGATAAAGCCCTAATCCGCTTTCCGACGAAACTGAAGCGGGAATAAGCCTCACCACCGGCAGCACGAAGAATGCTGCCAGGATGATGAGCGCCGGAAGCAGATAGAGCCACGTAGAACGAGACTTCATACGGTGACTCTCTGAAAGGAGGAATTAGCCTTTGGTGGCCTTCAGATAGGCTTCGCTAAAGCCCTGCTGCACGGCAGCCATGCGGGCGTAGTCGATGCCGATGGCACGCTTGTATTCGCTGTTGGGCAGGAACTTTTCCTTTGCGGAAGCGGGCAGCTCGCCTAGAACCGGACGCAGGTAGTTTTCAGCCCAGAACTGCTGGCCTTTCTCGCTCAGGACGAAGTCGATGACGGCCTGACCGTTGGCGCGATGCGGAGCGTCTTTGACCATGCACATCACGTACGGAACCTGAATCGTGCCTTCCTGCGGAATCACGAATTCGATCGGGGCCTTGTCCGTGTACTTGGCACGGTAGGCGTCGAAGTCGTAGTCAAAGAGAATCGGAATTTCGCCCGACAGACAGCGAGCATAAGCCGTCTGCTTGGGGATGATCGGGTGGTTTTCGAGCAGCTTCTTGTAGAAGTCGATGCCGGGCGCGAAGTTGTCGAGCGTACCGCCGAGAGCCTGGTTGGCGGCAACGGCGCAGGCGTAGCCCACAAAGGCAGAGGAGGGATCCAAAAAGCCCACCATGCCGTCGTACTTGGGATCGAGCAGATCCTTCCAGCTCTTGGGTACGGGAACGTCTCCCAAAGCTTCCTTATTCACCATAAAGCCGACGGTGCCGGCGTGAATCGAAACCCAGTAGCCTTCGGGATCCTTGAGATTGTCCGGAACGGCCTGCCAGCCTTTGCCCTTGTAGGGTTCGATGATGCCGGCTTTCTTAGCGTTGATGGCAAAGGAAATGCCAAGGTACATGGCGTCGGCCACAGGGTTTTTAGCCTCGGCAATCACCTGCGAGACGGACTGACCGGAATTTTTGTTATCGATGGGAACATTGATGCCGGTTTCTTTGGCAATGAGCTTGAGCATGTTGCCCCAGCCTGCCCATTCGGCCGGAACGTTGTAGCAGATGGCGGTTTTGCCAGCTTGCGCAAAAGCGTTTGAAATTCCGAAGCCGCTCATCATGAGAGCGGAACCGAAAACCATTTTGCCGAAGTCACGGCGATTGATCGTTGCAGTCATTTTTATTCCTGAGTTTGAGGTCTCTCTGTTAAAGATGGCGCAACGATAGGAGCGGTATATGTTGACTTGGTGATGCTTTTGTGAACAAGCAATGACAAAAAGACGAAACGGCAAGAAAACGCGACAAAAAGCAAAAGCCGCGAAATCCTTACAAAGAATTTCGCGGCCCGGAAGCAGTCGGATGTCTGATTAGAGTTTGCCGACGAGTTCGGCAGAAGGCTTCAGAGTCTTGGCACCCGGCTTCCAACGAGCCGGGCAAACCTCACCCGGATTGGCAGCGACGTACTGAGCCGCCTGCACCTTGCGCAGCAGTTCTGAAGCGTCGCGGCCGATGCCGCCGTCGTGAATTTCGCAAACGACGATCTTGCCTTCAGGGTTGATCACGAAGGTGCCGCGGTCGGCGAGACCGGCTTCTTCAATCAAAACGCCGAAATTGCGGCAAATCACGCCCGTCGGGTCGCCCACCATCGGGAAGCGAACCTTGCCGACGGCCGGGCTCGAGCCGTGCCAGGCCATGTGCGTGAAGTGCGTATCCGTGGAGACCGAGTAGATTTCGACGCCGAGCTTCTGGAATTCCTCATAATGTTCGGCAAGGTCTTCGAGCTCGGTGGGGCACACGAACGTGAAGTCAGCCGGGTAGAAGAAAACGACCGACCACTTGCCGTGCAGATCGGCTTCGGAAACGTCGACAAAGTCGCCGTCCTTAAACGCAGTGGCTTTAAAGGGGAGAACTTCGGTGCGGAGAAGGGACATCGGAATGACTCCTCAAAAGTAAATCGAATCAAATGGAAGCGGGAGGAGACTTAGGCCTCAACCCTGGTGAGGAGCAATGTAGCAGAACAAAAGGAAAATGAGATCGATTCTCAATAAATCGCAAGCCGGAAGACTTGTTGCGACCAATTTGGGTGCGTGCAATGCCTTGTTTTTGAATGAGAAGATTGATTTTGCGAAATGAATTCTCTTTTGCTCAGTCAATGTCATGAATAGGACATCTCTATTGCGCACAATGCAATAAATTTCCGTGTAACAGAAACTTAACGTCAACACACTATTACTATTGCTTTCGGTACAGCTTTTTCTTCGGAGTTTCGCATCGTGTCTGCCACTTGCTACTGTCTGCCTGCCTCGCAGCAAGAAATCGACCTTTTTACGCCGTTTGTTTTTGAGCTGCTGGAGGCCTCCTTTGCTGAAATTGCGCCGCGCTTTCTGCGCGGCATCGAAGTCGACGACAAGGACAACGGAACGCCCGTTACTCAAGCCGACAAATGTGCGGAAGCGGTGATGCGCAAACTCATAGAAGAGCGCTTCCCGAAGCACGGCATTTTCGGCGAAGAGTTCGGCATCAAGGAAGGCGAAGAAGACGAAGGTGTTCGCTACCGTTGGATTTTGGATCCGATCGACGGTACGCGCAGCTTCATCACGAATAGCTTTCTTTTCGGCACGCTCATTGCGCTTGAGCGCGACGACGGCGCGGGTTTTCGCCCGATTCTTTCCTCGATCAGTCACCCGTCGGCCCGCGTCAGAACGATCGGGACATTGAGCGGCACGACGCTCTACTACGACAATGGACTGGCACCGCTTGTGCGTCCGCTTAAGGTTCGATCCTGCTCCAAGTTGGCCGACGCTACGTTGCTCGCCACCAGCCATTGGAGCACGGACGAGCAGAAGGGCGACGAGCGCGTACAAAAGCTCATTGATGCCGTCAAGCTCTACCGCACCTTCGGCGACTGCTTCGGGTACTTTGCGGTGGCTTCGGGAGGCGCCGACATCATGATCGATCCGGATCTGAGCTACTGGGACATTGCAGCGCTTTTGCCCGTGGTCGAAGGCGCAGGTGGTACGCTGACTTCGATGACGGGCGGCAATCCGCTAAAGGACTTGTCAGCTGTGTGCACGGCGGGCGGCATTCACGGAGAAGTGATTGCACTTCTCAATAGTTGAGACTCTGCAGGCACGGTAAGCGGCTTGCGTTTTGCGGTTAGCCCGCAAGCCGTTTGATGTCTTTGATCGGAGAAGCACCGAAGGCGGCTTTGTAGTCTCGTGTGAACTGCGTGGCGCTTTCGTATCCCACCTTATAGGCAGCCGAAGCCGCATTTGCTTCACGAGCAAGCAGGATCCGGCGAGCTTCAAAGAGCCGTACCTTTTTCCTGAATTGCACCGGAGACGAACCCGTCACCTGCCGGAATTTACGATAGAACGTGGCCAGCGACATGTTTGCTCGTTCGGCGAGTTCCTCAACCGAGCAGGCAGAGGCGTAGTTTTTTCGGATCCAATTGACGGCTTTTAGAACGGAGTGACCTGCCGAACCGGCGCTTGCAAGTGTTCTCAATTGATTGCCGCAGGAAGAATCCAACAACAAGGCATGCAGCTCACGAATTTGCAGCGGAGCACGGATGGGGATCAGTTCGGGACGTTCCAGCAGCCGCAGCAGACCGAGAAAGGCAATCGCCAAGTCTTCGTCCGGACGAATGACAAATACACCGCCTAAGACCTCCTCCGAATGTTTTGTTCCGTCAAGCATCCCTGCGTATTCCATGAGAATCGACAAATCAAGCGACACGGAAATGGCCAAAAAAGGATGCTCGGGGGATGAATCGAGCGTATGAAATTCCGAGGGAGAGGCAATGCCGCTTACCAAGCTCTCGCCCGGACCGTATTCGAGAACTTTGCCTCCGATTGCGGTTGATTTGCGGCCTTGAATGATGAAGGTCGATAGAAGCTCTCCTGCCGAGCGCTCGATGAACGTTTGGGAAGTAATGCGATAAAGCGTCAACCCGGGTACGGGACTCGGGAAAACGCCCGGCCCCGGCGTGTGCTTCAAAACAAGCCGAGTCGCGGCTTCAAGAATTTCATCCGAAGTCATGACGATCGGCGAGACGCCGGCGCTACTCAAAGTTTGCAAATCCATGTCGACTCCTGTTGCCTGACGATTGTACGGATGCGATTCGAGGAAGGTTTTTCGTTTGATAGAAAAAGGCAAGATTTTGAACGAATATTGACTGAAAAAGAATGTGAGTGATCCGAAAATAGTGTTGTGCAACACTCGCGGGAGTACATCAAATGTCAATCAAATCGCTGTTTGTCACTCTTGCCGTCGCGGCGACGGCAGTCTCTTTTACCCAATCGACTATGGCTGCAGAAAAAATTACTCAGACGGCTGGGCGCACCCAACTGGGCACGCTTGCCCCGGCATTTGCTGCGTACAACGATGACATTCTCTTCGGAGAAGTGTGGAATCGTCCGGGCTTGAATCCCCACGATCGCAGCATGATCACCGTGACGACGTTGGTGAGCAAAGGAATTATTGATTCATCCCTCAAGCACCATCTTGAGTTTGCGAAGAAGAACGGCGTTACTCGTACCGAAATTGCCGAGCTTCTGACGCATGTCGGGTTCTATGCCGGTTGGCCCAATGCCTGGGGCGCCTTCCGTCTGGCAAAGGATGTTTGGAGGGACGCCGATGCCGCCAAGGATGCCCGTTCGGCTTTTGAGCAGGAAATGATTTTCCCGATCGGCAAGCCCAACGATGCCTACGCGAAGTACTTCATCGGCCAGAGCTATCTGGCTCCGGTTTCGGGCGAACAGGTCAAGATCAACAATGTGACGTTTGAGCCGGGCTGCCGCAACAACTGGCATATCCATCACGCCAAGAAAGGCGGCGGACAGATGTTGATCTGCGTGGCCGGCCGCGGATGGTATCAGGAAGCCGGCAAAAAGCCCGTTGAAATGCGACCGGGCGATGTGATTCATATTCCGGCCAATGTCAAGCATTGGCACGGTGCTGCGGCCGACAGCTGGTTTGCGCATCTGGCCTTTGAAATTGAGGGTGAGGGAACCTCCAACGAATGGCTTGAGCCCGTCACCGACGCCGAATACGCCAAGCTGAAATAAGTTTTCTACGGCTCGGCTTTTCCTTTTTCGATGTGTTTCGCGATCAGGAAAGCCGGGCTTTTTTTACGACTGGAACAAAAAAATGACTCAGATTTTGGTTATCAACGCTCATCCCGATCCTGAGAAATCCACAGCAGGAAAGGCCATTCTCGAGGCATTCACAAAACTGTGTCCGCAGGCGGAGGTACGTAATTTGGCAGAACTCATCACACCCGCGGGCTTTGACGTTGCTGCAGAGCAGGCTGCTCTTGTCAAAGCTGATGTGGTTGTCTGGCAGTTCCCGTTCTATTGGTACTCGGTGCCGGCGATCATGAAGAAGTGGATTGACGATGTTCTCACCCACGGCTTTGCGTACGGCACAGGCGGTACTGCCCTGCACGGCAAGCGCTTGCTGCTTTCGTTTACCACCGGGGCGCCTGCGTCCGAATACGCGCATGGGAAATCCATGAACTGGCCGGTTGAGGACTTTTTGCCGCCTCTGCTGCAGACAGCCAAACTGTGCGGTCTTGAAACTTTGGCTCCGATCTGGTCGACCGGCATGAGTTTTATTGCCGGCGTGCACACGGATGCGGATCGCGAACGAATTTTGAACGAAGCTCAATGCCATGCCGATCGGATGGCAGCAGAGATCAACGGTTGACGGAGAAGCATCATGCAGTTTGTTGTTGATGTTCGTATGACCGATGCCGGGCGGGCTGCTCAGTATTTGCCGGCTCACCGAGACTATCTTGTGGAGAACTTCAAGGCAGGGCGCTTTCTGATGTTCGGTGCATATACCGACGGAACCGGCGGCATGCTCATTGCGCAAGCGTCTTCGAAGGATGCATTGGAAGATCTTCTGGCCGCTGATCCTCTTCGCGCCGGAAACTGCGCGACTTGGCTTGTTACAGAGTTTGCGACAGCAATGGCTGCGCCTGAACTCTGCAAATAAGTCGATAGACAGGAGGCCATTCGATGAAAAGACGGCAATTTCTTCAGTCCGCGTTGATGTCGGCTTCGGCCGGTTCGATGGCGTTTGTCGGCTTGTCGTCTCCGGCATGTGCACAAGAGACGTCTTCCGACGCAGCAAAGCTAAAAGTCGATGTTTTGGTCGTGGGAGGCGGGTTTGCCGGGCTCACGGCAGCCGTGACGGCAGCTGAGGCGGGCGCTCGCGTCCTAGTCGTGGAAAAACGAGCGTATGTCGGTGGCGACGGTATTCTCTCGGCAGGAATCATTGCTTCTGCGCGAAGCGTCGTGCACGACGAGCAGCACTTCACGGGTGATGCAAGTCTTGAAAAATACTGGTCGCTGATCGAGTCCGGTGCAACCGACGAACCGCTTTCGAAAGTACGCGACAATATGCCGAATTCGCCGATCTACTCGGGTATTGCCAAGCATGACCCGCGGGTGATTCGACGCTGTGCCGAGATGTCCCCCAAGGTTGTTGCGTTTGTGCGTTCTTTCGGGACCAAATTTCTTCCCATCAATCCGAGGCAGCCATTCTTAGTGCCTTCCAAGCCGGGTTCAATGCCTCAATTGGCGAAGGCTCTGGTGGATCGGCTGCAACGTGCGAATGTTCGGATTTGGACGGATGCCAAAATCAGCAGGCTCTTAACCGAGCAGGATGCTTCCTCTCAAACAGAGCCGCACTCACTTAGGGTGACGGGGGCGCAGGCATTTGTTGACGGAAAAGCGATTTCTATCTCGGCTTCTGCTGTTGTTTTGGCTACCGGAGGCTTCACCGACAACGAGAAGATGATGCGCCGCTACAAGCGTGTGTGGGCCGATATTCCGAAAGGCTTTTCGGCCGTGGGCGAGGGTGTGCCGCCGGGGCATGACGGCGACGGCATTACGCTCGGACGGCTTGCAGGAGCGGCTGTGGAAGACATGGAATCGATGCCGAAACTCTTTGCCGCTCCGCGCCTCGGACAAAAAAGCCCTTCTTGGATTTTGCTCGATACGGACACAGCATTCTTAGTGGATAAAAACGGACGTCGCTTTTGCGACGAGCACGCTTCGCGCTACGCAGGCTGCGCCTTGGAGTGCTTCCGTCAGAAAATTGACGGCGCCTATGTTTTGCTGGACGAAGCCACTTTCAACGGACCCAATCGTCACCGTTGGCGCTATGACGAACTGTTGAAGCAAAAAGGCCTCTTCAAGGGCCACACGATTGAAGAGGCGGCCGCGCAGGCCGGAGTCGATCCGGCCGGTCTTCGGCAGACGATCGAGGCGGTCAATCGCGATGCCGCTCGTGGAAAAGGCGACACCCTCTTCGGCCGTCAAGATTCGCTGTTTCGTGCTCTTAAAGCGCCTTACTACATTTCGACGCCCAGCTTTCCGGTGAGATTTAAAACCGAGGGAGGCCTGGAAGTGAATCCCGATTTTCAAGTGCTTCGTGCGGCAGATGATTTGCCGATTCCTGGGCTTTTTGCCGCCGGGGCTACTTGCGGATCAATCTCCTCGCGTCTTTGCGATGTGTTTGCCAGCGGTTTGATTGCCGGTCGGACAGCCGCTGATTTTGCTCGAAAGAAAGCACTCTGACAGCTCTTTGCGAAAGGAAGTTATCTATGCTCAAATCGATATTGACTGTGACTTGCGCGGCACTACTGAGCTGTCCGGTGTTTGCCGGCGGCAGCACGGCGGGTTCTTCTGCGGCGCCTGACCCGTATGCCGGCAACCTTGTTCGCATATCCAAAATCAAGGTTGATCCGGCTCAGGTCGATGTCTACAAAACATATGCCGCTGAGGTCGGACGAGAATCCATGAAGCGCGAACCCGGCGTTCGAGTTTTGTACAGCATCCAGGAAAAGAAGGATCCGACGCAGTTCTACATTCTGGAAATTTATGCCGATCAAGAGGCTTATCGACAGCATATTCAGAGCCGGCATTTTCAGCAGTACAAGCAGGGAACCTTGAAGATGGTCAAGGAGTTGGAGTTGATCGACTGCAATGCGCTGGTTCCGGAGGCGCTGATTAAGCCCTGAGACGCGGCACGAGTTTTGTTCCGAACCAAAAGAACTTCAGCTTGTAGACGGGAAAAACAACCGTTAGGTTTCGGTCAGGCTGTTGCCGAGGCGGACTTAACGGCATTGGGACCGGAAAGAGGGATATTAATTTCCATGCATAAGCCGTGCGGTGCGACATTGCGGGCCGTGAGCGTGCCGCCGTGGCGTTGTACGGCACGCTTGGCAATGGCTAGTCCCAGACCGAAGCCGCCGCCTGTGGGCTGATTCTTGCCGCGCACGAAGGGTTCGAAAATTCTTTCGAGTTCGGACGGATCCATGCCGGGGCCGCTGTCGGTCACTGAAACGATAACGTGCTCGTTTTCTTCCTTGGCAAGTACCGAAACCTGCTGGCCCGGACCGGAATAGCGAAGCGCGTTGCGAACGAGATTTTCAACGGCACGCATGAGTGAATCGACATGCATGTTCATCTGAAGCGATTCGGGAGCCTGCAGAGTGACGTGCGTGTTGTTGGCGGATCCTTCGAAATCGGCGTCGTCGACAATCGCTTCAAGCAGGGGCACCAGATCCGTGCGTTCAAACGCAATGACGGCGTTTTCGTCAAGCCGCGCATAGGTGAGCAACTCGTCGACCATGGCATTTAGAACCTGCACGTCGCCTTCGATGCGCTGCAGGAAGTCATGTGCCTTTTCGGGTGATTTTTCTGCGAGTTCCACGGCGACCGATATGCGGGCCAGCGGGCTGCGCAGTTCATGGCTGACGTCGTGAAAAAGGCGTTTCTGTCGTTCAAAAAGGCCGTGAATGCGCTCGGCCATGGAATCAAATTGGCGCGCGAGCGCCCCGATTTCATCGTGCGTATGACCGACTTCGCCGGAGATGCGTACGTCAAAAGCGCCTTGAGAGGCCTTCTGCATGGCCCACTGCAGTTTTTTGATGGGGCGGATGGAGCTTGCGGCGACAAAGCTTGCGATGAGGATGGAAATCAGTGTGGCAAAAAGAGCCCAGCCCCACCACGGCATGCGCCACATCAAAAGCTTGATGGGGCTCGGCGGAACATCGGTGCGTACGGCAAAAAAGCGGTAGCCGGTGAAGGGGCGCATGTGGCGTCCGTGTCCGTGAAACGTGTACACACCGTCGTCTGCGCTTGCCGTGGGCAGCTTTTCCGCTATTTGTCCGGGCAGAGGACGGCCCGAAATTTCTTCCCCGAGGGGATTGACGACAAAGACTTCGGGACGGGCGTTGACCTTCGGGTCGTTGAGCCAGCGAATGAGCGCATCTTCTCCGCCCCAGCGGGCGACGCCGAGGGCCGTGCTGATGGCGCGTTCGGCCGTCGGGCTGCGCTCAAAGGAGCCGTAGTTGGAGGGAGCTTCCGTGAAAAAAGACGAACTTGCCCAAACGAGGGCCGCCACCGCCAAAAGCGTGACCCAAATGCCCGCAAAATAGCGGATGAACATGCCGCCGAAGGATTGAAATCGCATAGAAAAGCTCCCGCGACGGCCTTAACTTAGGCGCACCAGCTGATAGCCCACGCCGCGCACGCTTTCGATGGCGATATCTTCGACGCCTTCCTGCGCGAGCTTGTGCCGAATAGCACTGATGTGTACGTCGATTGCGCGGTCGTAGCGCCCCATCGGACGGCCGAGAATGCGCGGGTAGATGTCGGCCTTGGGAACCGGAGAACCTGCCGAACGCGCCAGCATTTCCAATAGCGACAGCTCGGTGCCGGTAAGCGGAATTTGTTTGCCGTCGTACGTGGCGCGACGCTGCGTGAGATCAATCGAGAGTTTTCCCACCTGCACGGGGCCGCGGTTGTTTTCGTTGCCGGCCACGCGGCGCAGGATGGCCCGGATGCGCGCAACAAGCTCTCGAGGCGAACAGGGCTTCGGAACATAGTCGTCGGCACCGAGCTCAAGACCGAGGATGCGGTCGACGGGATCGCCTCGAGCGGTGAGCATCAATACGGGAGTGCGCCACTTTTCGCGGATGCGCTGAAGCGTTTCGACGCCCGAGATGCCGGGCATCATCACGTCGAGGATGATGAGGTCGAATTCGTTTGCTTCAAGAGCCTGCAGCCCTTCCATGCTGGAATGCGCAGGCGTGGCTTCAAAACCTTCGAGCGTAAAGTAGTCGACGAGCAGCGTGACGAGCTCGACGTCGTCGTCAATGATGAGAATTTTCGAAGGACGTGCGTACATAAATTAGCTCCCGAAAACTGAACGATGCCTGTCGCAACCGAACTCGGCGAAGAAAAAAGTCGACCGGGTCGCGCACGACGGGCAAAATCTCTGTAAAGATATTCGCACACTCGCAAGTCTTTGTGCGGCTTCGGCATTCTAATGAAGCCGAAATTTGCTTAGCTTTACAAAACCCACACGCAACTTTGTAAAGCCGCTCTTCAGAATTGCGGGTAAGAATACGACCGCTTCTGAATCTTGATTCAGTTTTAATGGTAACTATGAGAAAGACTCACCTCACATTGATTGCCGCGACGCTGTGCGCAGTGCTTGCCGGATGTGCGAGCAATACGGCTTTCCTAGAAGAGCAAGCCAAACTTGAGCCGCAGAACTGGACGGCGCAGCTGCCGCAGCTTGAGGAACCGTCTCTGCTGGGTGATCGCACTTGGTGGCAGGCCTGGAATAACCCGGAACTTGCGGTTTTGCTGCAGGCAGCGGCCGAAAACAACACCGACATTTTGACGGCGATGGCTAATCTGCGTGCGGCGGCAGCGCTTGCCGACGACGCCACAGCTAATCTTTTCCCCACGCTGTCGGCTTCTGGACAGGGGCGAGGCGACAGAGCCCGCAACAATTGGTCCGAAAGCTGGCAGGCGGGGGCATCGGCCACTTGGTCGATTTCGCTCGCCGGCGGGAACATCGCTGCACAGCGAGCGGCCAATCTTGAGGCGATGGCAAGCGCCATGACGCTCGAAGACACTCGCATTGCAGTTGCGGCTGAAGTGGCTCAGACCTACGTGAGCCTTCGTCTGGCGTACGTGCAAAAGCTTATTGCCGAGATGACGCTTTCCAACTACAAGCAGGCCGCCGACATTGCCCGTTGGAATTATGAAGCGGGCCTGGCGGATAAAACGGAAGTTGATCAGGCGGTCTCAAACGAAGAGAACGCTCGCGCTCAGATCCCGATTCTTGAACAAAGCATCGACAAGTACCGCAACGCATTGGCTCGTCTGACCGGGCAGTCGGTGGCAACGCTGGAAGTCAAAGCAGCCGAAACAGTGCCGGCTGCGCCGATGGCGCTGGCTATTTCGCTTCCGGCTGAAACACTGCGGCAGCGTCCCGATATGCGTTCCGTGACCTATGCACTGGAAGCGGCTTCGGACCGTGTCTACGAAGCCAGAAGCCAGTGGTTCCCGTCGCTCAATCTTTCGGGCAATCTGGGCACCAGCGCAGCAACCATCTCGACGCTCGGCGCTTCGGGTACCGGCATTGCGGGCATCGTGGCGGCGCTTTCCCTGCCGCTTTTGGATTGGGGGGCACAAGTGACGGCAACCGAGCAGCAGCTCGCAGCTTTGGATCAGGCGCGCGCCAACTATACGCGTACGCTTCTGGCCGCTCTTGAAGAAACCGAAAATGCCATCACGGGCATTACGACGGCGCAAAGTCGAGCCGACGCGCTGCAGAGGGCTCTCGAAGCAGCCGAATCCGCGGCGGATCTCGCCATGCAGCAGTATTCCGCAGGGCTTACGGACTACCAAACGGTCCTGAATACGCAGCGAACGCTTTATACGGTGCGAGAAAACGAACAAAGCAACAAGGCCGATCTTGCCACGCAGCTCATTGCGCTCTATCGAGCTATGGGCGGCGGATGGATGCCTCCGGCGGAAGATTCGAACCGAAACGAGCAAAACGATTCAAACAGCAAGACCAGCACGGCAGGGTAGAGCAATGACTGAAAAGAAACTGACAATCAATGATCTGCGCGCAGGCAGCAAGACTTCCTGGCCCGTGCGTCTGGGGGTGGGTGCCGTTGTGGCAGCATTGGCCGCTGCCGGCATTTGGTACTTCGGTTTTGCCGGTGCTGCAAAGGCTCCCGTGTACCGTACAGCCGAAATCATCCGCGGTCCGCTTGAGGTGACGGTTGTGGCCAACGGCACCGTCAATCCGGTGCGTACCGTGTCGATCGGCTCCGAACTGTCTGGCATCGTGCGCAAGGTCAATGTCGACGTCAACAGCGTCGTGAAAACGGGCGACGTCTTGATTGAACTTGACGACTCCAACCTCAAGGCCAGCGTCAATCAGGCGCGCGCTTCTCTTGCAAGCGCAAAAGCGGCGCTTGCCGAAGCACAGGCAACGCTGGTGGAGGCCGAAGCCAAGATGCGCCGCTACGAGGAACTCAACAAGAGTTCGGGCGGCAGGCTTCCGTCGCGCACAGAACTTGACGTGCAGCGCGCTACTGTTCTGAAGTCCAAGGCAGGCGTGCAGTCGGCAAGTGCGGCGATTGACGACGCGCAGGCAACGCTCGAAACACGTCTGACCGATCTGTCCAAGTCCAAGATCAAGAGCCCTGTCGACGGTGTCGTGCTTACCCGTTCGGTCGAACCGGGCTATGCGGTTGCGGCCAGTCTTCAGGCAGTGGAGCTTTTGACGGTTGCCACCGATTTGCGCGAGCTCGAGCTTGAAGTCGATGTCGACGAAGCCGACGTAGGACAGGTCAAGGACGGACAGGATGCGACTTTTACGGTGGCAAGCTATCCCAACAAACGCTTTCCGGCCAAACTCACCAAGGTGGCCTATGGTTCGACCACTTCGACCGACAACGTGATTACGTACACGGCCTATCTCGACGTTAAAAACCCGCAGCTTGAACTTCGGCCGGGCATGACGGCAACCGCTACGATCAGTACGGACAAAACCGACAACGCGCTATTGGTGCCGAGTACGGCCCTGCGCTTTAAGCCCGCTCGAAGCAACGCCCAAAAGCAAAGCACGGGACTGATGATGCCGCCGCACCGAACCCGCGGAACGAAGACGGCTAAGGAAGTGACGCTTGCCCAATACGAGCGCACGCAAACTGTCTACATCGTGGATGAAAACGGCAAAGCCAAGCCGATCGAGATTGTGACGGGTCTAACGAACGGCCGCATGACCGAAGTGGTCTCCGGGCCGCTCAAGGAAGGCGACAAGGTCATTACCGATCAGCTCAAAAGCACGGATTGACGAACTTTAGGAATGGGCCGAGATGAGTGAACATCTGATTGAACTTCGCGGCATCGTCAAGCGCTACGGCTCGGGAGAGGCGGCTTTCAACGCCTTGAACGGCATCGACCTCACCATCGATCAGGGTGAATTTGTGGCGATCATGGGACCGTCGGGGTCGGGCAAGTCCACGACGATGAACATCATCGGGGCGCTCGACAGTCCTACCGAAGGTGAATATCTATTCCAGGGGCTGCACGTTGAAACGCTCACGAACGATGAGCGTGCGCTGTTGCGTCGCCGCTTCATGGGCTTTGTATTTCAGGGGTTCAATTTGCTTGCGCGTACCACAGCGCTGGAAAACGTCGAGTTGCCGCTTTTGTACCGCGGCGTGCCGGCGATCGAGCGCCATGAGATGGCGAGAGCCGCATTGGATCGCGTAGGGCTTTTGAAGTGGGAAAGCCATACGCCGGCGGAACTCTCCGGCGGTCAGCAGCAGCGCGTGGCCATTGCGCGAGCCATCGTCACCAAGCCGCTTCTGTTGATGGCCGATGAGCCGACCGGAAGCCTGGACAGCCATAAATCCGTGGAAATCATGGAGTTGCTCACTGACCTCAACAAATCCGACAAAATTACGATTGTGTTGGTGACGCACGAGCCCGACATGGCTCGCTACGCACGGCGCTGCGTGCATTGCATCGACGGCATGATCGCAAGCGACGTACTGCAGGAGGGACTCTAAATGCTGGGAAACGCCTTCTTGCTTGCTTTTCGTCAGATTCGGCGCAATCCGCTGCGCTCGCTTCTGACCGTTTTGGGCATCGTGATCGGCGTCGCGGCCGTCATCACGATGGTGACCGTGGGCAACGGCGCTACCGATGCCGTAAGAGAACAAATAGAAAGTTTCGGCAACAATCAGCTGATGCTGCGCAAGGGCCAGCGTCTGGGCCCCGGCGGCGCCGCAGGGGCGCCGAGCTTCAAGCTCGAAGACGTTGAAGCGCTCGAAGAGCAAATCGGCGGTGTGATTTCGGCCGCTCCGCAGTCGCAGCGCAGCACGATTGTGGTAGCCAACGGCAAGAACTGGACCACAACCATCATCGGTTCGAGTGTGGACTACTTTACGACCGACAACCGCACGCTCGCCCAGGGACGTTTCTTTGAACCTGCCGAAGAAATGTCGGGCGCAGCCGTGTGCGTGATCGGTACGACGGTTCAAAAGGAACTTTTCGGAGAAAATCACCCCGTCATCGGCGAGATGCTGCGCGTCAATTCCTTTTCCTGCCGCATCGTGGGGCTTTTGGAGGAAAAAGGCACTGCGGCTATGGGCGGGGATCAGGATGATCTGGTGGTCATTCCCTTCAATACGGCCGCGCGGCGTCTGGTCGGCAATAATCGCGTCAATACGATTTTGCTCAGCATCGATCCGCAAAGCGACCGTGTGCAGCTCAAGAGCATGGTGCGCGATCTGATGCGGGAGCGCCGTTCGCTTTCCGAAGGCGACGACGACAATTTCTCCATTCTCGATACGGCCGAGGTGGCGGAAAAGGTGGCTTCCACTACCCAGATCATGACGGCGCTTCTGGGGGCTGTGGCTGCGGTCAGTCTCCTTGTGGGCGGCATCGGCATCATGAACATCATGCTTGTGTCGGTGACGGAGCGAACACGCGAAATCGGCGTCCGTCTCGCAATCGGTGCTACCGCCCGCGAAGTACTCATGCAGTTTCTGATTGAAGCCGTGGTGCTCGGTTGCATGGGCGGCTTAATCGGAATCCTGCTTGCGGCCGGCTCTTCCTACGCCTTAACCGCCTGGATGGATGTGCCCTATACGTTCGACCCGATGATCAACATCGTGAGCTTTGCCTTCGCGGCTTTGACGGGGGTTATCTTCGGCTACTTCCCTGCCCGACGCGCCGCCAGGCTTGATCCGATTGAAGCCGTGCGTCACGAATAGGTCGCCTGCATAACGAAAAACCGCCCGAAACGGGCGGCTTTTCGTGCGAGCAATTGGACGATTTGCCGATTAGAACGGAATATCGTCGTCGCTGAAGCTGTCGGCGGCAACTGCAGGCTGCGCGGGCTGAGCTGCGGGCTGCGGTGCCGGACGAGCGGCGGGAGCGGCTCGGCGCGGCGACTCAAAGGCCTCGTCGGTCTGGTGCGAGGCGCTCGAAGAGGAATTGCGGCTGCCGAGCAGCTGCATCGTTTCGCAGATGATTTCCGTGTAGTAGCGCTCGACGCCTTCCTTGTCGGTGTAGCGGCGGGTGCGCAGACGTCCTTCGATGTACACGGGATTGCCCTTGCGCAGGTAGGTCTGAGCCACTTCGGCCTGACGACCGAAGAAGACTACGCGGTGCCATTCGGTTTCTTCCTGCAGCTGGCCTTGGCTGTCCTTATAGCGGCGGGAGGTGGCCATGAGAATGTTGCAGATGGCGGTGCCGCCGTCGGCGGTGTAGCGCGTTTCGGGATCACGTCCGAGGTTGCCAATCAAGATGACCTTGTTAATGGATGCCATGACTTAAATATCCAGATGAAAAGTGAATTACCAAACCTAATCTCTCGAGAAAGGTCAAGAGTTTGAAGGCTCAAATGTCCGCTTCAACAGACCTCGGACCAGGAGCGGTCATTCCGCGTGCGGCGATGATCCAGATGACCATCAGCAAAGCGCAGAAGGCGTATACCCCGTGCGTTCCGAAGGCGCCGTAGAGCCACCCGCCGGCCGCGCCGCCGATGAAGACGCCGACGGACTGCGTGGTGTTGTATACGCCCAGCGCCAACCCCTTGCATTCGGCCGGCGCCGTTTTGGAAACGAGCGACGGAAGAGATGCTTCGAGGACGTTAAAGCCGGAGAAGAATACTAACAGCAAAACGGAAATGAGAAGAACCGAGTTGTCAAAAATCTCGAATCCGGCGAAGGCTGCCAACACGAGCGAAATGGCTGTAATGAACAGTTCCTTGATTCGACCGGTTTTTTCGGCATGACGGATGGCAGGCATCAAAAAGATGAGGCTCACGAGGACGGCCGGCAGATACACGGTCCAGTGCTGAGCCACCGGCAGCTGCAGTTCGGTGAGCCGCAGCGGAATCACGACAAATAGTGCCATCTGCGCCATGTGCAGCGAGAAGATGCCCAAGTTGAGGCGCATCAGTTCGCCGTGCAGAAATACATCCTTGAGCTTGGCTTCGGATTCGAAATTTTCAAATTTCTTGACGGGAACGGTCGGAAGCACAAAAACAACGGCAACGATGGCGGCGGCGCACAATGCCGCCGTGAGGCAGAAGATGCCGGGTACGCCGATTGCATCGGCCAGAAGCGGGGCGGCCACGAGCGAGACGGCAAAACTCGCGCCGATGGAGGCACCCACAAAAGCCATGGCTCGGGTGAGAAGTTTCTCTCGAACACAATCGGAAATCATCGCGGTGACGGCGGCCGAGACGGCGCCCGCCCCCTGCACGGCCCGCGCAAAGAGAAGCATTTCGACGCTGTCGGCCGCAGCGGCAAGAAGACAGCCCGCAATAAAGAGCACGAGTCCGAAGGCGATCACGGGCTTGCGGCCGAATTTATCGCTGGCCGCACCGAGCGGAATCTGCAGAAAGGCCTGTGTGAGGCCGTAGATTCCGAGCGCCAGACCGATCATGAAGGCATTGTTGCCGCCCTCGAGGCTCTGCGCCCAGACTGAAAACACGGGAAGAATCAGAAAAATTCCAAGCAGACGCAACGCAAAAACGGCCCCGAGCGTCATAGACGCCGTGCGTTCGGTCTTTGTGAGACGTAGGGAAGTGGAGGAAGCCGTCATAAGAGAATGCTGCAGTGTTGCTCGGAGGAATGCGGCCGACCGGAATTTTTTAACTTTTCGACGGCCGCAGCGGGCTGTATAGTAATAAGTTCGCTTGAGCCGGAGCTTAAGCGCAGAGTGGTTCAGAGAGATTGTTAGGAAAGGTTCTGTCATGCCCGATACGATCCGTATTCGCGGAGCGCGCACGCATAATCTGAAGAATATCGACGTTGAAATTCCGCGCGGAAAACTGACGGTTGTTACGGGGCCATCGGGCTCCGGCAAAAGTTCGGTTGCATTCGATACGCTCTATGCCGAGGGACAGCGCCGATATGCCGAAAGCGTCTCAAGCTACGCGCGACGCTTCATGGATGTGATGGATAAGCCTGACGTCGACGGCATCGAGGGGCTTTCTCCGTGCATCGCGATCGGTCAGGCGACAACGGCTGCGGGGTCGCGCTCGACAGTTGGCACGATGACGGAAGTCAACGATTATCTGCGCATTCTTTTTGCGCGGGCTGGAGTGCCCTACTGCGCCGAGCACGACATACCGTTGGAAAAATCGGGCATACACGATATGGTCGACGCCGTGCTGCGCTTTGAGGAGGGCACGCGCGTTTTAATTCTTGCTCCGCTGCGACTGAGCCCCGGTCCGACGGTTGAGGATGTCTGTAGGAAGTTGGCCGCTCGGGGCTTTATGCGCGTGCTGATCGAGGGGGAGGCGTACCCGATTGAGGATATTCCTCAGAAACTGCTGCAGCTGCAGGCCGCATCCGTGGCGCTTGACATCGTGGTCGATCGTCTCAAGAGCTCGGACGCACAGCGGGCGCGTCTGGCCGAAAGCTTCGAAGCGGCGGTAAAGGCCGCCGACGGTCGGGCTGCTTATCTGCGCATGGATACTGGTGAGCGGCGCGTGTTTCACACACGCTATTGCTGCCCGGTGTGTGAAGCGACGGCGCCCGACCTGAGTCCGGCAATGTTCTCCTTTAATAATGCTCTCGGGGCTTGCCCCGTATGTGAAGGTGCCGGCGAGGTCGAACGCTTTGATCCGTCGCTTGTGGTGAGTGACCCGCGCCTTTCGCTTCGGCAGGGGGCTGTTTGCGGCTGTACACTGCAAAACCGCGCCAATTTCACGGCTGTGACGCAGGCGTCGCGGCTGCTCGATTTTTCCCTGGACGAAAGTTTCGAATCGCTGCGCGAAGATGTTCGCGACTTTGTGCTCTACGGGCCCAACGGCAAGCAGTCCGAAATTGTCGGAATGCCCGAATTCGAAGGCATCATTCCGCAGCTTGAGAAAAAGTGGAAGCGCACGACAAGCGAAGCTGTTAAAAACGGCATGCGCGTGCTGCGCCGCACGATGACATGCCCGGCTTGCGAGGGCACTCGACATCGCTCGGAAGTTAAAAACGTTTATGTGGGACTGCCCGAAAACCGAATCAATCTCATCGAGATACAGAGGCTTCCGCTTACTCAGCTGGTCGAGCGTATCGGAGAGCTTCGGTTTGCGCCGGGACGTGAGCCGGTGGCAAGGCCGCTTTTGGACGAGGTCGTCAAGCGCGTTCGGTTCTTGATTGACGTCGGTCTCGGCTATCTGACGCTGTCGCGCGAAACAGCAAGTCTTTCGGGCGGCGAAGTCCAGCGCATCCGGCTAGCCGGACAGCTGGGCGCAGGACTTACCGGCGTTACCTATGTTCTCGACGAACCGACAGTGGGACTGCATCAGCGCGATACGGGGCGAGTCATCGAAATGCTTAAAAAACTCGCGCAGGCAGGCAATACCGTCGTCGTAGTCGAGCACGATGCCGACATGATCCGCGCTGCCGACTGGATTGTCGACATCGGCCCGGGAGCGGGCACGCTCGGCGGCGAAGTGGTCTGTCAGGGTACGCTTAAGGACATCTGCCGATGCGAGTCTTCCAAGACAGGAGCGTATTTGAGCGGACGCGTGCGCATGCCCGAGGTACCGCACAAGCTGTTTAACAAGGATTCGGACGCGTTGGTGCTCAAGGGGGCGTGCGGACGCAATCTCAAGCACGTGACGTGTCGATTTCCTGTCGGAGCGTTGATTGCCGTCACCGGCGTATCCGGCTCGGGCAAGTCGACGCTTGTCAACGAAACGTTGGCGAACTACATGAAAAAACGTCTGCATCGGGCCAAAACGCAGCCGTTGGATTTTGAGCTCATCGAGGGAGCGGATTTCTTTGACAAGGTGATTGAGGTCGATCAGAGCGCCATCGGAAAGACGCCTCGATCGAACCCTGCAACCTATACGGGGCTCATGGCTCCATTGCGGGAGGTGTTTGCGGCGACGCCTGCGGCAATGGAGCGCGGGTACGGCCCCGGGCGCTTTAGCTTCAACACCGAAGGCGGCGCTTGCGAAGCCTGCGAAGGCGAGGGACGCATCAAATTTGAAATGGGGTTCCTGCCGCCAGTTTACGTCGACTGCCCCGTCTGCCGCGGGCGGCGTTACAACCGAGAAACGCTCGAAGTGAAATACAAGGGTAAATCGATTGCCGATGTGCTCGACATGACGGTAAACGAGGCCAAGGACTTTTTTGCCGTGCATGCGCCGATTGCACGAAAGCTTGAAATGCTCGATGCGGTTGGATTGGGCTACATCAGACTCGGACAGAGCGCCGTGACGTTTTCCGGAGGGGAAGCGCAGCGCATCAAACTGGCTGAGGAACTTGCTCGGCGCGATACGGGCCGCACGCTCTACATTCTGGATGAACCGACAACGGGGCTTCACTTTGAAGACGTGGCGGTACTGATGCGCGTGCTGCGGCGCCTCACCGCACTCGGCAATACGGTCGTTGTGATTGAACACAACATGGACGTCATCGCCGGCGCCGATTGGGTGATCGATATCGGTCCGGAAGGCGGCGGCAGAGGAGGCGAATTGATTTTCGAGGGGGTTCCTGAGGATCTTGTCAAGTGCAAGGCGAGCATTACGGGACAGTGGCTCAAGAAGACTCTGGATGCGAGCAAGCTCAAGTGTCGTTCGCGTGGCGGTAAGCTGCAATGAATTTTTCGCAAAATTAAGGGTTAACCCTTTGTTTTGTGGATTTTGAATCGAAATAATGGGGTTTCTTATTAGTGATAACCCTCAAAACGCCTTCGCGAAGATAAAACTGATCGGGCGCAAACCTATGAATATTTGATCTGGATCAATATTAAAACTGTCTGAAAGGAGCATTATTCGCTCATCAAAATCAAGGTCAGGGCGGGTGTCTCTTGCCTGCGGCCAATTTAATAAAAAGGAAATCGATTATGACTCCCGACAACATCAAGTACGGTCATACCCCCACCGGCCCCGAAGTCATCGCCGGCGTGACCCTCAAGGATGCCAAGCGCGCAAGCAAGTGGCCCGCATACGTTGACGTGACGCAGTCCGTCACCGGTGCCATCCTCGGCATCTTCCTGTTCTGCCACATGGCCTTCACGAGCTCCATTCAGGTCGGCAAGGATCTGTTCTGGAACCTGATCCAGACCTCCGGCGGCGCCTTCATGTTCGAACATGAACAGGCTTGGATGCACTTCCTCTTTGTCGGCGTCATCACGCTGTGCGTGATCCTGCACGCTCTGTGCGCTCTTCGCCGCTTCCCGACCTCCTACAAGCAGTTCCGCGACATTCGTGCTCACGTGAAGGTTGTGCACCACACCGACTCCTCCCTGTGGTTCATCCAGTTCGTGACCGCCATCATCCTTACCGGCATGGTGTTCCCGCACGTGATGGGCATGCTCACGGCTCCGTCCGAAATCGATCCCAACCTGTCGTCCGTTCACACCTATCACAACGGCCTGATCTGGACGCTCATCTTCCTGGTTGCGACCGAACTGCACGGCATGATCGGCCTGTATCGCCTCGCTGTTAAGTGGGACGTCATCAAGGGCCGCGCTCACGGTCTGCGCAAGGCCATGCTCGTGATCGCCTTCCTGATGATCTGCTGCGGTTCCTTGACGGCCTATACCTACTGGAGCTACGGCAAGGAACTCGTTGACTCCGGCAACGCCGCTACCCGCTACGTGCCGACCGTCAACTGGTACGCCAAGTAATTTCCGGCTGCCTCAGGGCGGCACGACTCCCCGGGTTGCAGTCTCCTTGCTCGGGGAGCGTTTGGAAAAACTTTCAGAAAGACCGAATTCCGCTTGCGCGGGGTTCGGTTTTTTGCGTCCGGAGCCGCTCTAAGCGGGACTATCTAAAGGCTGTCGTGGGGTAATCCCGTAAGGTTTGCAAATTGACCTAAAAAATTTGCAATTCATAAGGGTTATCCCGGTATTTGTGGGGTTTTAGCTCAAGTTCTTGTTGATTAACATCAAAACTCGACAAGCTCTTAACATGGGGCAGTCGACAAGAATAACCTCGAGCAACCGTCGAACGGCCCTAGATTGCCGTACCCTCAAAGACAGTTGCCTATCCTTTTAGGAGGCAATCATGCACGAATCCAGTATTGAGATCGGCGCCTTGGACAACAAGTCCAAGGTCATCCCTCTCATCCTGGGCCCCTTGCTTGCCCTGGCTCTTTATTTCATTCTTCCCGAAACGTATGTCGGCGCCAAGGGCGACACCGTTGCCCTCAGCCATGCGGCGCGCGCTTGCGTGAGCTTGGTGCTCTGGATGGCTATCTGGTGGTTTACCGAAGCTGTTCCGATTGCTGTCACCGCGCTTCTGCCGATCGTGTGTTTCCCGCTTTTCGGGGTTGGAACGGCTGCGCAGACGCTCAAGGAATACGCCAACGATACGATCTATCTCTTCCTCGGCGGCTTCCTGATCGCTGCCGGCATCGCACGTTGGGGTCTTGACCGCCGCATTGCACTGCACACGATTCGCATCGTCGGGACCAAGCCCAAGCAGATCGTGCTGGGCATCATGCTTGCGACGTGCTTCCTTTCGGCCTGGGTTTCCAATACCGCGACGGCGGCCATGATGCTTCCGATTGCGCTTGCGCTGATGGCCGTGGTGCGTTCAACCCGCGTCGATCAACCCATTGATAAGGCCGAGCGCAATTTCGGCGTGTGCTTGCTGCTTAGCGTGGCCTACGGTGCGTCTCTCGGCGGCGTTTATACACTGATCGGTACGCCTCCCAACGGTATCTTTGCGCGCTTTGTAGAGCAGACCTACGGCGATCCCGTAAGCTTTGTGGACTGGCTGACGATCTCGCTGCCGACGATGTCTATTCTGATTGTTGCGACCTACTTGCTGCTTGTTTTCGTGCTCTTTCGCGATCAGCCGGGTGATCTGCCCGGAGGCAAGGAATGGGTTGCCAACGAAATCAAGCACCTCGGACCGCTTACGCGCGGCGAATGGACAGTGCTGATCGTCTTCGTTGCTGCTGCTTTGCTCTGGACGTTCGGTCCGGTCCTGCGCGGACTGGAAATCGGCGGCATGAAGCCTCTCAAGCCCATGAGCGACACCGTGATCGCCATGGCCGCGGGCATCATTCTCTTCATCATTCCGGTTGACGCCAAGAAGGGCATCCATGCGCTCGATTGGTCGAGTGCAGCCAAGGGTGTGTCCTGGGACGTGCTGCTATTGTTCGGCGGCGGTCTCGCAATGGCGGCGGCTATCCAGCGCACGGGCGCAGCCGACGCAGTGGGCGCAGCCGCGGTGGCGCTCGGCGGCTTGCCCGAATGGGCAATTGTCGGCGGCGTTTCCACTCTGGCGTGCTTTGCTTCCGAATTCACGTCCAACACGGCGCTTGCCGCAACGCTCATGCCGCTGGTATCTGCCGTGGCCGACTCGATCGGCGCCAACCCGCAGTCGCTTTTGATCGGTGCCACGATGGCCACGAGCTGCGCCTTCATGATGCCGGTGGGCACGCCTCCGAACGCCATGGTGTTCGGCACGGGCCGCCTCAAGATCGGCGACATGCTCCGAGCGGGCTTCTGGCTCAACATCGTCTCCATCATCGTGATTACGATCGCAGTGATGTTTATCGATCCGGGCATTATCCCGATGGCTCAATAACAACTGATCCGATCTGCTTCGCGCCGCCTCGTTCGCTGTTATTCAACGGACGGGGCGGCGTGTTTTTGGGCATTGCCTTTGACGTTAAACCGTCAGGCTTAAATGGAAAGGACTTCGTCGGCCTATAATCAACGTGTTATGGCAAAAGCCGACGGGTTTGCCGTCTGCAGCTTTTGTTTGGATGACTTTGATTTTTTTCGGTGGTTTTATGACGCTGCGCTCTGTAGTCCTTGCCATTTTGAGCCTGCTCGCGCTGATATTCCTCATTCTCAACTGGAACGGCATCATGGCGCCGGTTCCGGTGAATTTGATCGTTAACGAGGTGCAGGCGCCGTTGGGGCTCATCCTTTTGATGATTCTCGGGGGATTGTGGCTGTTCGGCATTGCCTGGGCGCTGATGCAGCAGGCATCGACGCTTGTTGAAATTCGCCGCGCCTATAAAGAGGCCAATGCCAATAAGTCGCTTGCCGATCATGCGGAAATGTCCCGCCTGGAGCAAACCAAGGAAAGCTTGCGCCAAGAGATGACGAAGAATCGCGAGGAACTCCTTGCGGGAATCAAAGAAGCGGTGGCCGTGCCTGCCGCAAGCGCTCAGGATGCTCAAAAGCGATTGGAAGCAGTTGAGAAAGCGCTGGAAAAACTGACGCTTCGCGTTGAGCAGATAGCCGATAAGGCTCAGATCGGTCCGGCGCCCGAGCTTCCTCCCGAACCCGAGCCCAAGAAGAGCGGGGGCTTTTTCAGCTTTTTGGGCGGCAAACAGCACAAGCAGGAGCGTAAGGACGATAAGCCGCAGCTGCAGGCGCCGAGTGCGTCTGCAGAAACGCCGGCTCCCAAGGAAGAGCCGACAGCCGAGCGATAAAAGGCGCGCCGCGTCAAGCGGCATGTCATCCGAAAATCTTTATTCAACGACCGAGGTTATCCAATGGCGGGCAACGTATACCGATATTTAAACGCCCTCGTTACCGAAGGTTCGTTTTCGCGTGCTGCGCGCGTGCTGCAGATTTCGCAGCCTTCTATTTCTCAGTTCCTGCATCGCATCGAACAGGAAGTCGGCGCCAAGCTCATTGACCGTTCCGCTAAGCCGCTGCGCTTTACATACGCCGGCGAATGCTTCATGAAGACGGAAAATGAAATCGAACAGCTGCGGCAGAAGCGCGCCAGACTTATTGCGACATCGGCGACGGCGTTCGAGGACACGTCACGATCGGCTCATCGCACTATCGTTCCACGTTCTTCCTGGCTGAGGTGCTGCCGATCTTTCGGCGCGAGTATCCCGGCGTGACGGTCTCGCTTGCCGAAGGCACCACAAAGGAGCTTGAAGACTATGCCTACGACGGCGTGACCGATCTGAGTCTCGTGATCGCGCCGCTATACCGATCCGAACTCGAATATGCCGAACTTTTCCGCGAGCGCTATCTGCTTGCGATGAGTCCGGAGGCGCGTGCAGCCAAGACCGTTGCGCAGCCCGCCGGCGGCGGCTATGCCGTCATGCCGTTTACTCGGCTCAACGGAGAGCCCTTCATCATCATCAAGCAGGGACAGAAATTCCGCAATCTTTACGAGGACTTGTGCCGTGCGACACGCACGACGCCGCGCGTGATGCTCGAAAGCGAGTCGCCCGTAGCGGCGCTGCATCTGGCAAGCGCCGGTCTCGGCGCGACGTTTGTGACGCAGACGTTGGCCAAGCGCTGCCGCCCGGCTCAGCCCGTGCGCTACTTCACGATTGAACCGGCTCGGCCCGATCGAATGGTGGTGGCGGCCTACCGCAAGGACGGCTATCTGTCCAAGGCTGCACGCAGCCTCATTGAAGTGATGCGGCGCGTTGCCGAAAGCGAATTCGCCGACGGCTAGGTGCGATGCAGCAAAAAGCCGCAGACTTGATGCCAAACTGCGGCTGTGACGGTGGAAAGGGGCGCGGAAGGCGAGAAGCGCTCTCGCGCGCCCTAGAGCATCAGTCGATGTACTCGGTTTTCTTGATCACTTCCTCGACGATCGGGGCTTTGCGTTCGTTGAAAACCTTCTTGTTCTGCTCGAAGAGATTTCCGCCGTGCGTATCGATCGAAACGATCAGCGGGCCGAATTCCTTTACGCGCATCACCCAAAGCGACTCGGGCATGCCCAGTTCCGGCCACTGAACGTCTTCGACCTCTTCAACGCACTGGGCTGCTAGTACGGCACAGCCGCCCGGGAAGACACAGTGCAGAGCCTTGTACTGGCTGCAGCCGGCCACCGTATTGGGACCCATGCCGCCCTTGCCGACGATGATCTTAACGCCGGTCTGCTCGATGAATTCCTTTTCGAACTTCTCCATGCGCATGGAAGTGGTCGGTCCGATCGAGACGACGCGGTAGCCGCTGCCGGCGCTTTCATCGGGGACCATGATGGGACCGGCATGGAAAATCGCCTTGCCTGCGAGATCGACCGGAATCTTTCGTCCGTGTTTGACAAGACGCGTGTGCGCGCAGTCGCGTGCGGTCACGAGATAACCGTTGAGATAAATGATGTCGCCGATGCGGATGTCTTCGAGGTCTTCACTGCGAATCGGCGTGGTCAGAATTTTCTTGCTCACAGCGTGACTCCTTTGTGCGAGATCATTTCATAGGACATGTCGGCGTTAAAGCGGATGGTGGCGCGGCGATGGCCCCAGCAGCCGACGGAAAGGCCGACTGCAAGGCACGAAGGATGGCGCGCCGCCTGCTCAACGTGAACGCCCATGACGGACATAGCGCCGGTGAGGCCGCCCGGACCGATGTTGATGTCGTTGAGGGCCTTTTCGATGATCTGTTCGAATTCGGCGCCGCGCGGATTGCTGTTGCGAGAACCGATCGGGCGCATCAGAGCCTTCTTGGAGAGGTTGGCGGCGACTTCGACGGAACCGGCAATGCCGATGCCCACGAGCAGCGGCGGGCAAGCGTTGATGCCGCGATCGCAGATGTTGTCGAAGACAAAACGCACGACGCCCTCGTAGCCCTCAACCGGCATCAGAACCTTGGCCGTGCCCGGAAGCGAGCATCCGCCGCCGGCCATGTATCCGTGAATCGTGCACTGATCCGATCCCGGAATGATTTCCCAGTCAATCCAGGGAATGCGCACGCCCGTGTTGTTGCCCGTGTTCTTTTCGTCGAAGATCTGCACGGCATTGTGGCGCAGCGGGGCTTCCTTGGTGGCGCGGATCGTAGCCTCCTTGAGGCATTCCTGCATCTGCCCGATCAACGGGAACTCGGAGCCGCATTCGATCCAGTACTGGATCACGCCCGTGTCCTGGCAGAAAGGAACGTTCAGTTTGTCGGCGAGTTCAAGGTCGGTGAACATCGAGTCGTACATGACTTTCGCAAGATGCGTGTCCTGCTTCGTTCTCATTTCCTTGAGCTTGGCGAGCACGTCGTCGGGCAGGTGTTTCCCGAAGTAGGCCGTGAACTTCGCCATGGTGTCGGTGAAACGGGTACTCAGTTCCGTTTTGTCCATTGCGATTTCTCCTCGCGTCGATTTGTATGCCGTTGGCGCTGCAAACCCTTGCGCGTTTGATGTTGAGGTGTAGGGGGAGTCTCCTCCTTTTGGTGGAATTGTTGCGCTTTTAATGCGATAAATCAAATACTTAAAAATCTATTGATTAAATTGATTGCAAGTTATATGTATGTCTTGGATTCTGATTTAAAACGAAAAAATATGAAGTTCAGAGGGCCCCATTTCGAGAGGATAGACAAAGCTCTCTGATGATTCTACTTAATTAGAGGTAATTCTCGGCGCGTTGTAAAAGTAAGCCGAAAACGCAGAACGCTCCGACTAGCGGAGCGTTCCGAAGCAGGATGACAGTGTCGAAAGCGGTTAACCGTGATAGGACGTCACAAGTTCCACCTCTTCCTTAGCGCCGAGGAAAACGGCAACGCGCTGATGCAGTTTTTCGGGTTGAATTGAGAGAATGCGTTGATAGCCGTTGGTGGCACGGCCGCCGGCCTGTTCCATGAGCCAGGACATCGGGTTGGCTTCGTACATGAGACGAAGCTTGCCGGGTTTGGAGGGATCGCGGTTGTCGCGCGGATACATGAAAATGCCTCCGCGGCAGAGAATGCGGTGTACTTCGGCAACCATAGCCGCCACCCAGCGCATGTTGAAGTCCTTGCCGCGCACTCCGGTAGTGCCCGCCAGCAGTTCTTCGACATAACGGCGCACGGGGGCTTCCCAGTGGCGCATGTTCGAGCAGTTGATCGCAAATTCCTTGGCCTGTTCGGAGACTTTGACGTTGTCGTTCGTGAGGATATACGTGTTGGTGCGCGGATCAAGCGTAAACATCACGACGCCCCGGCCGAGCGTAAGCGCCATCTGCGTCTGCGGACCGTACATGATGTAGCCCGCGGCGAGCTGACGGTCGCCCGGCTGCAGAAAGTCTTCATCGGTCGGTGCGGCGGCATCATCATGCGGGTTGGGCAGGATCGAGAAGATCGTGCCGATCGAGACGTTGATGTCGATGTTGCTTGAGCCGTCAAGGGGATCGTAGCAAATGAGGTACGGACGACGTTCGGTGCTTTCGGCCGGCACGCAATGATCCATTTCCTCGGAAGCGCAGGCGGCCACAACGCCGGAATCCAGCACGGCCTTGGTGACGATTTCGTTGCTGATGACGTCGAGCTTTTTCTGTTCTTCGCCCTGCACGTTTTCACTGCCGGCAAGACCGAGCACACCCATCAGAGCGCCGCAGGAAACTTCGGAGCTGATTTCGACGCCGCAGGCGGCGACGGTCTCGATCAATTTGGCGAGCTTTTCGTCAAGACCGTTGTTCTTGACTTCGCCGGCGAGCATTTCGCTTAAGGTGATCTGTTGCATAACGCTTCTCTTTAGCTGCAAGAATTAGTGATTGTTCAGAGCCTTCTGCACGACTTCGCGAACGCCGGCAGAAAGGTTTTCCGTATTGGCGACCTTGGTGAGTGCGGCGTGCATCAAGCGCGCCAGTTCGGGCGTGTAGCGGCGCCAGTTGTCGAGAGCTCGAGCCAGACGCGCAGCGACATGGCTGTTGATTGCATCAAGCTGCAGCACCGTTTCAACCCAGAAGTCGTAGCCCGCACCGTCGGGACGGTGGAATTCCGCTTCGTTGGCGGTAAAGAACGCATTGATGAGGGCGTAGACGTTGTTGGGGTTCTTAAGCGAGAACACCGGGCACTGCATCAGGGACTTGATGCGCTCGAGCACCGAACATTCGTTGGGATAAACGCGAGCCGTCGCCTGTACCGTAAACCACTTGTTGATCAGAAGCGGCTCGTCGCCCCAAAGTCTGCCGGCAGCGTTCAGAACGTCAAGCTTGGCCGGACTCTGGCTGTTGACAATCATGCGCAGCGCAGCCAACCGATCGGTGAGATTGTCGGCGTAGTCGAATTGGTCGCGTGCATCCAGAAGAGCCTTGGCGTTGCCGCCCGCAAGCCAGTATTCGAGCGTGAGATTGCAGATTGCGCGCTTGCCCGCTTCCTTCGGATCGAACTTGTACTGCTGCAGCGTCATGTTGCGGATATTTTCCGCACGCAGCGGCTGACCGAGCTTGTGGGAGAGCTTGCGGCCGAGCGTTTCCATGACGAAGATGCGGGCCTCACGAATGGTCTGCGGGTTGATCATCGGGCGGCGTGCGGCAATGGCCTTTTCGCTCGGAAGCGTCAGAACCGTCGCGCGGTATTCGGGCGAGAGGTTCGTATTGGTGAGAATGCCTTCGAACGCGGAAACGAGCGTGCCGTGCACGTCGGGTTCGGTGCCGTTTTCGATCATGTCCGCAACGTCGTTCAGGACGGCGAGCATCAGGCGCTCGAAGGCGTCGGCGCGGTTGAAGCCGTCCGAATCGTTGAGCGCAAGGAACTGAAGCTCCTGCAGCGTGTAGGCGTAGTCGAAGATGACCGGCGCCGAGAAGCCGCGGCCTAGCGAGAGAACCGGATTTTCGGTGATGCCCTCAAACGTCCATTCGTCGTCGCTCGATTCGAGCACTAGCTTGGCGGTGGTGACGGGGTCGTCGTCGGAGTCGACGAGCTTCAAAGGCAGATCTTTGCCGTCCTTGCCGATGAGGCCCACGAGAATCGGAATGACGAGCGGGAACTTTTCGGGCTGTCCCGGCGTGGGCGGAGTCGACTGAGAGGCACGGATCGTGAAGGTGGATTTTTCCTGGTCCCAACTTGTTTCAACGGAAACGCGAGGGGTGCCCGCCTGCGACCACCACAGGCTGAAGTTGCTCAGATCGGTCGAATTGGCGTCGGCCATTGCGCGGATGAAGTCGTCGCAGGTGACGGCCGATTCGTCAAAGAGCTGTACGTAGCGATCCATGCCCTTTTTAAAGCCGTCTTTACCGAGCAACGTCTGCAGCATGCGAATGACTTCGGCGCCCTTTTCATACACGGTCATCGTGTAGAAGTTGTCGATTTCCTGATAGCTCTCGGGGCGAATGGCGTGCGCCATGGGGCCGGCATCTTCCGGGAACTGACCGTTGCGAAGCGCACGCACCGTACGGATGCGCTCGACGGCGCGGCTCGATTCGTCGGGCTGCATGTCGGCAGTGAATTCCTGTTCGCGAAAGACCGTAAGACCTTCCTTGAGCGTGAGCTGGAACCAGTCGCGCAGCGTGATTCGGTCGCCCGTCCAGTTGTGGAAGTATTCGTGGCCGACGATCGACTCGATGTTTTGGTAGTCGGTATCGGTGGCTATCGTCGGCGAGGCCATCACATAACGAGAATTGAAGATGTTGAGACCCTTGTTTTCCATGGCGCCGAAGTTGAAGTCGTCGGTTGCCACGATCATGAAGCGATCAAGGTCTAGTTCAAGTCCCCAACGCTGCTCATCCCAAGCAATCGCTTTCTTAAGACTTTCCAGTGCGTGCTCGGAATTGGGATAGTTCTTTTGCTCGGTCCACACCTGCAGCAGAACTTCGCGTCCGCTCTTGGTCTTGATTTTGGCTTCGCGTGCAACGAAGTCTCCCGCGACCAAGGCAAAAAGGTAGCTCGGCTTTTTGAAGGGATCTTCCCAACGCACCCAGTGACGGTTGTCGGCTTCTTCGCCTTCGGCCACCAAGTTGCCGTTTGAAAGGAGCACCGGGTACTGAGTCTTATCGGCGTGAATCGTCACCGTAAAGCGGCTCATCACATCGGGGCGATCGGGCCAATAAGTGATGTTGCGGAATCCCTGTGCTTCGCACTGGCTCATGAACGCGCCGCGGCTCATGTAGATGCCCGAAAGCGACGTGTTGTTCACGGGCACGATGCGATTGACAATCGTCACTCGCGACTGGCGCGAAATATTTTTGATCGTGAGCTTGCCGGGGCTCACCTGAAAGCGTTCGTTTGCCTGCTGATCGTCAATCAGAACCTTTTCGATGAAGAGGTCGCGTCCGCCGTCAAGCACCAAATCGGTTGTCGAAGCGCCTCGCAGGGGCGTCACAACCATGCTGGAGGTGACCGTCGTGGATTCGGGATTGAGAACAAAGTCAAGCTCGACCGAGTCGATGCTGTGCGTGTACGGACGATAGTCCTTGCGGTAAACGGTGGTGTGTTCCTGAGACTGCATGAAGACTTCCGAAGGCAAAGCTCAATGGAGAGTGTCGCCGATACAAAAAACGGAGTCGGTCGGCTTATGTGCCGGACCGAAATCAACAAAGGATTGTACCGCGCCGAAGGCACACGCAAAACAAACAAAAACGCCTGCGCGCATACGGGCGTGCAGGCGTTCGGAAAGCCGAGTTGTCAACCGGCGTACGAATTATTCGTACTTGTGGCCGGCGGTCGTGTGGCAGGCCACGCAGTCGGTCTTGGGCTGTTCGGCAAAGGCCTTGTGCATCGGAGCCACCATGGGCTTGGCCGGGTTGACCTTCATGTTGCCGACATCGTGGCAGCCGCGGCAGGTGATGTAGTCGACGGAGAGCATCCACTTCTGGACGGCTTCGGCCATTTCGCCGCGTTTTTCAATCTGCTTTTCGGGCGTGTTGAGCGTACCGCGGATTTCGCCCCACAGAGAATTGGTTCCGGAAACGGCCTTGTGCCAGAGCAGGCCGACAACCTGAGCCTGGCTGATGGAGTGCACGGACTCATACTTCAGGTGGCAGTCTACGCATTCGGCCTTGAAGCCCGAATTGGTCTGGGCGTGCTGGCCCTTCTTGTAGGAAGCGTAGGCAGCGTCCATCGAGTGGCAGAACGTACCGCAGAACTGAGTGGAGCCCGACCAATGAACGACGGACGTACCGGCGCTCACGAGGGCCACGCCGATCACGGCGCCGACCAAAACGAGGCCGGCTGCATACCACTTGCCGTTTTTGTTGTTAGACATCTGAAATCCTCCTTGTTGATTTTCCTTGCAGCATCGCCGTCTGAAGTTCTGGTTTTATCGTCGACGGCGAAGTCTCTGCGGTGCTTAAGGAATGTTGTCCGCAGAGTGAGGTAGGACAAGGACATTCGACCGCGAGGTTAGGGTTAGGCCGCAATCATAAACCTCGCTTAACCAAACCTGAAGCCGGAGAGCGGGTTTTGGTTTGATTTACGTCAAATTTCAGGTTTGGCCTGTTGTGTAGCTAGGCGCTCCTACCTATGTTTGAACGGAATAACGAGCCTTTTCTGGAGAGCGGCCTGCTCAATCGTTCGTCTTGGCCTAGGCAATCTGCGCGACGACCACGGTCTGGGCCGGTACCAAGGCTTCAGCATAGTCGCCGAGCTTTAAGCCGTGTCCGGCGCGGGCAAAGCCCACAAGAGACGTACCGCCGGCCAAGCGTAGCGTGATTTCACCGCCTTTATCCTGACGCGCACTGCGGATGACGGTACCCGAGACAACGCTCGAGCCTTTGATCGGTTCGACTCGATGTGCGATTTCGACGCTTGTTGCCTTGAATAGAGCAAGCGCTTTTTCGTTTTGACCGAGCCCGAGAAGCTGGGCGCTTTCTTGAGTCAGCGTGGCTTTGAGCGAATTGCTTTCGTCAATGCGCATGGACACGCGTACAAGAGCGGGGCCGCGGGCGATGTGCATGATTGTGACGGGAAATTGATTGCGCATCGAAGTACGAAGCGTCGCAGAGCTCAGCGGCACGAGTTCGGGCGTGACGCGGGAGGCGAATTCCATAAGCACGGCTTCGCGGGCTTGCGTGAGTTTTTCGGAAAGTTCAAGCACGGTGAGGCCCGCGGCAGTGAGCTTCGTTCCGCCGCCTTTGCTGCCTCCGACCTCTTTTTCCACCAGAGGGACGCCGGCGAGATTGGCAAGCGTTTCGAGGGCCTGCCAAGCCGCCTTGTAGGACACGTTCGATAAACGAGCCGCTTCCGAAATGGACCCCGTTTCGTGAATGCGACGCAGGATATTGATGCGCTTGTCGACGAGCTGTTCGAGCTGACGGGTAAGCGCAATCGGAGCTGCGACCAATTGAGACGGATTTTCGTTGAAGTTTTCGGCGTCGGCTGATGTCATGTCGGGACTTCCTTGTGGTTAACAGCGCTAGTTTAAGACAGGAGAGCTTCGAAGTAGGCCATTTGCGGAAAAGTAAGTTTGCTGAAACTTGCTTTTTGTCGGAGCGATATTTCGTTATTCAAAAATATGATAACGTTGCGTTATTCAAAGTTTGAATGGCCGTCGGTTGCTCTGACACCGCAATGATTTTGCAGAGCCGACGGTTTGTTTTGTGTATTGAGGAGAACAACATGAAATTTGTCAAGACCGCGGTTGCAGTTGCGTTGCTCGGAACCGTCGTGGGCGTGAGCGCCGCGGAAGTGCAGGTGGCGGTTGCCGCCAACTTTACGGCTCCTGCCAAGGAGCTTGCTCCGATCTTTGAAAAGCAGACCGGACATAAGCTTATTCTGAGCTTCGGTTCGACCGGTATGTTCTACGGTCAGATCAAGAACGGCGCCACCTATGATGTTCTGCTTGCTGCCGACGCCAAGACGCCGAAGAAGGCGATTGACGAAGGTTACGGCGTGGCCGGCTCGAGCTTTACCTATGCGGTCGGCAAGCTCGTGCTGTGGAGCTCGGACGCAGGCAAGATCAAGGACGGCAAGGCGCTTCTGGCTTCGGGTGACTTCAATAAGTGCGCCGTTGCCAATCCCAAGCTCGCTCCCTACGGGCTGGCAGCCTACGAAACAATGACCTCTCTGAAGCTTCTTGATCAGGTGAAGCCGAAGTTTGTCGAAGGCGATAACATCGGCAAGACGTTCAACTTTGTGAAGACTGCCAATGCCGATATCGGTTTTGTGGCTCTGAGCCAGGTCTACAAGAACGGCAAGATCACCTCGGGTTCCGGCTGGGTTGTTCCGGCTGACCTCTACGGCAAGATTGCCCAGGACGCCGTGCTCCTGAAGCAGGGCAAGAATCAGGATGCTGCCAAGGCCTTCCTGAAGTTCCTGCAGGGACCGGAAGCTGCCAAGGTCAAGCTTGACTACGGCTACGGCGACAAGTAATTTTGCTTTCGCCTCAATGAATCCAAGCACGCATATAGATGGACGACATATCACTTGAACCCGTCTGGCTGAGCCTTAAGCTTGCCGCGGTTACGACAGCGTTTCTTTTGGTGATTGCTACGCCGCTTGCCTGGTGGCTTGCGCGCACAAAAAGCGCCTGGCGCGCGCCTATTGGCGCTGTGGTGACGTTGCCTTTGGTGCTGCCGCCGTCCGTGCTTGGCTTTTACATTCTGGTTGCGATGGGGCCGCACGGCCCCATCGGCCAGCTCACGCAGTCTCTGGGACTGGGTCTGATGACCTTTAATTTCTCGGGGCTGGTTGTGGGATCCATCATCTATTCTCTACCCTTTGCTGTCCAACCTTTGCAGGGGGTGTTTGAGTCCATCGGCAAGCGACCGATGGAAGTAGCGGCTACGCTCGGCGCCAAGCCGCTTGACGCATTCTTCTCTGTGGTTATCCCGCTTGCTCGACCTGGATTTCTGACAGCTATGGTGCTTACGTTTGCGCACACCATCGGCGAATTCGGTGTTGTGCTGATGATCGGCGGCAACATTCCCGGCAAGACTCAGGTGGTTTCGACCGAGATCTATACGTTTGTGGAAGCCATGGAGTACGACAATGCTCATTGGCTGGCGGGCGGCATGCTTGTATTCTCCTTCCTGGTGCTGCTTTTCGTGACGCTTTTTAACCGCCGAGCCAAGGTTGCGAATGTTTCTGCTACGCCTGTCTGATGCGTTGCGGCATGAAACAGATTTTTTCCCTTTGTTTTGACTCCGAACCATGACCGAAAACTGTGACGATCGCATCCGTTTGACGCTTGCGCGAAGCACCGGCTTTGCGCTTGATGTGGACTTGAAGATCCCTTCGGGCGGCGTAATGGTGCTTTTCGGTGTTTCAGGCTGCGGCAAGACGACGATTTTGAGAAGCGCGGCGGGACTTGAACGGGCACAAGGTTATGTCCGCGTTGCTGGGCAGGTTTGGCAGGATGATGAAAAGAAAATCTTCGTGCCGACTTATCAGCGCCGCATCGGCTATGTCTTTCAAGAGGCGAGCCTCTTTGACCACCTGAACGTACGGGAGAATCTGCGCTACGGACTCAAGCGCATTTCTGACAAGGACGGCGAAAAAAGGCTCGACGATGCGGTCGAGCTTCTCGGCATCGGGCATCTTTTGCAACGCCGTACATCGGAACTTTCCGGTGGCGAACGCCAGCGTTGCGCCATTGCGCGGTCATTGGCGATCAAGCCCACTGCGTTGTTCATGGATGAGCCGTTGGCGGCGCTGGATCATGCGCGTCGTCTGGAAATCATGCCTTGGATCGATCGTCTCAAGACCGAACTCAATCTGCCGATACTGTACGTAACGCATTCGGAAGAAGAAGTGATGCGGTTGGCCGACCGATTGGCCGTCATTGACGACGGCAAGCTTGTCGACAGCGGTCCTGTTGCCGAAGCATGGCTACGTCTGATGCAAAATAAGGGCCGTAAGGCCGGACGATCGCTTTTGGTGCTCGGCAGTGTCCGGGAGCGGGATTCGGCTTGGGGACTCATGAAGGTTGTGAGCGGCGGCATGCATTTCTGGGTGCGGGACACGGGCGGCGCGATCGGCAGCAGTGTGCGCCTGATGATCAATGCCGACGACGTGTCGCTTTCTGTGGAGAAGCCTTCGCAGACAAGTATTCAGAATGTGTTTGCCTGTCGAATAACAGCCATTCAGGATGGGGCGGACGTAAGCCGCAAAGTTGTGGAAGTAGAGTCACAAGGTGCCGCGATCATGGCGGAACTCACTGGGCGTGCCGCGCATGAACTACAGCTTGAACCTGGAATGGAAGTCTGGGCCCAAGTAAAAACGATTGCTGTTCACTAGACCGGCAAAACTTTAGCTTGTCGGGGGGCTGCTTGTCGGGTGTGCAAATGCCAGCAAGCAAGGTGGCCGATGGGTAAAAAACTGTTCCGCTAGAACGGTGCAGCGGTTGAGAAGTGGGGATAAGAAGCCTCTCGTTCGAACACCTAACGAGGGACGGCCTACAGGGTTAGCGCGAAAGCCAACAAAGGTAAAGGCCCAATCCGCGTCAACGGAAAGGGCCTTCCGTCTTTTCTAAGGAGGGAAGGCGATGAAAGTTCGAAGCACTTCGCCCATCTCCTTGGAGGTGCTAGCACGGTGCAGCGCTGTCATCTCTTTGGTAACGGAATCACTTCATCGAGTAGAAGCTTTTCACTGTCTCCCAAGCTGTTTCCTGCAGGAATTTGGCATCTTCTGCCTTCAGAGGCTTTTCACAGCCGCCAAGGAAGTCGGCACCCACGGGAGACTTGCGTGTAAGAGACGCGTAGATCACTGCAGCTTCAAGGTAGGAACCTGCAGCCGTCGGATGACGATTGTCAGCGACGATGAGGCTTAACTGCGGACGCTTTTCGGTGGCTTTGGCAAAGGCTAGTCCAACGGGAATGACCATCGCGTTGTTTTCGTTGGCAACTGAAATTGTGGCATCGGCAAGCTGCTTGGTCATTTCAGGACGCCCCTTGTAAGCCCAGGTCATGAGGAATACGGGTTCCGATCCCTTGGCGCGAATGTCTTTGCTGTGGATGGCCGCGTATTTCTTGAAGAACTTTTTGAGTTCCGGGTGAGTCGGGCCTTGGCTGTTGTCCTGCAGTACGACCACATCGAAAATCTTGCCGCCCGGGTAGTTGTTAAACGACAGTTTGTTGCTGCCGTCGTTTAAGGTCGTGTAGCTTGCAATGGCATTCGGACGAAGATAGCTCTTGACATCGTGCCAATCCAAGCCGGCACCTCCGATTGTCACCATCGAGGTGGCAAGTTTTTGCTTCTGCGCCTTGGCAAAACCGCTGATGTAGCCGTTGACGCCGCAGTTGTAGTACATGAACGAGTTGCCGACCAGAAGAATGCGCTGCGGCACGGATTTGAGGCTTTTGACTGCAGGTTCGACAGAGTAGTTGTCGCCGGCGTAGGCGGCACTCATCGAAAGCGCACATACAGCGGCTAGCCCCGCGAGCATTGTCTTGATTTGCATTTTGTCTCTCCTTGATTGACTCCAAAACGGAGTATCAACCTATTCTAGGAGTGTCAAAGCACGGAATTTAAGCGTTTTGCACAAAGCTGATTTGCGCAGTTTGCAAACTGATCTGAGAGGCTTCGTAGGAGCACAAGCGGTGTAAGTTCCGTAGCGCTCAGCCTAGCCTGAATTTTGAAAGTTCCAAAAACTGCAGTCGGAATGAACTGGTATCGGAATTCTGGACAGATTCAGGGGACGAATTTTAAGGTGAAATTTCGAGAAATTTTTCTCCAGTGAAACACTCGGCAAAGCGATCGAGGATCGCCTATTGATCGCTCGCCGCTGGGCAGTCCGGGGAAAGATGTTTCTTTCCCCGGCTGCGCCGCGATTTTGCGATCTTTCGGCGCGTCAAGCCGTTTCGCGCCAATGAACGGCCTACGCCCCACCGCATGCTGCGGCGGGTCCCCTCCATTAAATGGCGCTGCAGGCTTGACCCGCCATACGCTCTACACGTCGATACTCTGGCCTTTCTGCTCCAGGTAACTCTGTCGATATTCCTCCGGTGTCAGATTCCCGATCACCGAACAGGGCCGCTCCTTGTTGTAGAACTTGATGTAGCGGTCGATGAACTCGTTCTGCTCTCTGAAGCTTGGCTTTTCCAGACGCAACAGCGGGTTGTACAGAGCTTCTACCTTGAACGTACCGTTGAAGCACTCCATCGTCGCGTTGTCATAGCAGTTTGCCGTACGTGAATAGCTCTGTGTCAGCCCAATTTTCGCGGCCAAGTCTCTGAAGATGTTGGCCGTGTAGATGCTCCCTCGATCGCTATGAAGCATGGCACCCGAGGCCAGTCCGCGGAACGACAGGATTTGCAACGTCGCGATCGCCAGGCGAATATCCTGCTTCTTGGAATAGGCCCAGGCGACAATGGAGCGATCAAACAAATCCTGTACCAACGCCAGGTATCCCCAGTGCCACTCTCCGTTTTCGAAGTACGGCACATATGTCACATCCGTCACCATTCGGTGCAACGGCTTGTCGGCCTGAAACTTACGGTCGAGCAAATTGTCGGGGAGCTGCTGTTGGGTAGCTTTTCCTGCGTGCGGCTTTGCCTTGCGCACCTGTCGGATTCGGGCTGTCAGGCCATGGCGGCTCATCAATCGCTGCAGCGTCGTTTCGCAAACGGTAATCCCAAAGCGTCGCTTGAGCAATGTTCCCATTCGACGGCGTCCGATCGTGAAGAAGTACTCGTTTTGAATCTCTTTGATTTGTTTGACGAGTGCTTCATCCTTGACTTGCTTCGGAGTCGTTTCCTGCGTGGCGTAGAACGTACTTCTTGGGATTTCCATCACCCGACAGATCCGAGCGATTTCAAAGCCTTTCTCGTGAGCTCTAACTGCCGCTGCAACTCTTTTTTTTTGAGCTCGTCTTTGCAGCTCTCTACGGCGACTTCCAACAAAGATTCCGCGCAAACCAAACGGGTTTTGGCATCCTTGAGTTCTTCAAAAAGCGCCTTTCTTTCGGCAGTGGTTAACGGGCGATCGGCTGGGATATCCGAAAGTTTCTCGACGGCCATCTTGAATTTTCCTGGAGCTGTTGTTGTCTGAGCGTCCCAGAAACGAATGCGTTTTGGGCGCAACTGTTCCGGAGTCTAGCAACAGCTCGCTGAATGGTGGCATAGAGTGTGCTTGGCCTAATGCCGAATTGTTTGGCCACATCGGTGTAACCAATCGGATATTGAGCAAACCAGTAATCGACCGCTTGGTGAAGGAGCTCTTTACGCTGGCTAACCACGCGATTGCTTACCCAATCGAAGAAGCCATTGTTAGTGAAAATTGCCCATGCTTGAATTGCTCCAACCGAGACCCCTAGTTCTCGGGCCAGCGTCTTTTTGGGGTAGAAATGCAAAAGCCCCTCACAGGCTTGTTGTCTGATCTCTTGTGGTATGTGATACATGTTTGGACTCCATGTGTCCAAAAAATCCATACCACTTCAATTGCAACAAAAAGAAAAAACCTCCTGCAGTTCGCTGCAAGAGGTCCTTGAATGGTGCCCGAGGAGAGACTCGAACTCTCACGCTTATTAGGCGGAGGATTTTGAATCCTCTGCGTCTACCATTCCGCCACCCGGGCTATTCTGATTTTGAAAAACCTCCAGCTACGGGAGCTGGAGGTTTGAATTCTGGGGTGGGAGATGGGACTCGAACCCACGACAACCGGAATCACAATCCGGGACTCTACCAACTGAGCTATTCGCACCATCCGAATTTTTGGCCCGCCCGGCAGGAATCGAACCTGCGACCGCCGGCTTAGAAGGCCGATGCTCTATCCAACTGAGCTACGGGCGGCGGTGTCCGGTGGTCGGGGTGAAGAGATTCGAACTCCCGACATCCTGCTCCCAAAGCAGGCGCGCTACCGGGCTGCGCTACACCCCGCGGGAATCACGCATTATAAGAAAACTTCTTTGTCTTGCAAATTTTTTCCGAAAAAATTTCGTAGTGCCGAGGAGGGACTCGAATTCGCCTGCATTTTTGGACAATCTGATTTTCCTAATTGGCATCGAAAAGGATGCTTCCGTCGCTCGGGCATGTGTGGCCTGCAAGTAGAATCTTCGGATCTTACGTCGTGTCCCGTAACGGCACAGGAACAAACGCAGAGAAAAACAATGGCCGACATTCTGGAAAAAATTCTCACGGTCAAGGGCCGAGAGGTAAGTGAGGCGAAAGCACTGTGGCCGCTTGAGCTTGTTAAAAGCGCTGCGGCGGCACAGGCTCCTGCACGCGGTTTTGCGCGGGCGTTGGTCAATAAGGTGCAGGTCGGACTGCCTGCCGTCATTGCCGAAGTAAAGAAGGCCAGCCCGAGCAAGGGTGTGATTTGCGACAACTTCCGTCCTGCGGAAACAGGGACGGACTACGCCGAGCACGGCGCGGCCTGCCTTTCGGTTTTGACGGATCGGGAGTTCTTTATGGGGTCAAACGAGGTTTTTGCCTCCGTGCGCCGAGCTGTCGATATCCCGATGCTGCGAAAGGACTTCATGATCGATGTGTACCAGATCTATGAGGCGAGGGCGATGGGGGCGGACGCCGTATTGGTGATCATGCGCGCTCTGGATGACGCTAAAGCTCACGAATTGACGGTTTGCGCTCAGTCGCTCGGCATGGATGTGTTGGTGGAAACTCACGATGAAGAGGAAATTGCGCGCGCGCTGAAATTGCCGGGAAATCCCCTTATCGGCATCAATAACCGCAACTTGCGCACTTTTATGACGAGCGTAGATCAAACGCTTGCCTTGATGCACCTGGTGCCGCCCAATCGGCTTTTGGTGACCGAAAGCGGCATTCGCACCGTTGCCGATGTCACGCGGCTGAGAGATGCCGGCGTCAAGGCCTTCTTGGTGGGTGAGGCTTTCATGCGTGAGGCTTCGCCCGGCGTCGCAATGCAGCAGTTGTTTGGAGCTCTCTTGTGAAGCGATTTGATATCAACGGCCTGTTGCCGGCCTGGCAGGATGAACTGAGCCGCTTTTTTGATTCCGAGGACGGAACAAGTCTGCTTCATTTCCTGCGGCAGCGCATTGAAGCGGGTGCCGTTGTGTACCCGACGGACCCGTACCGCGTGCTGCGGCTTGCTGCGCCCGAAGACGTACGCGTTGTGATACTGGGACAGGACCCCTATCATGGACCGGGACAGGCGATGGGAATGGCTTTTTCGGTTCCTGCAACTCTCAAGAAGCTTCCGCCGAGCCTCAAGAACATTTTCAAGGAAATTGCTCAAGAGGGTGAGGGGCAGTCATTGCCGTCGGGGGATTTGTCCGATTGGGTTAAGCAGGGTGTCCTGCTTTTGAACGCGACCCTTACCGTTGAGGACGGGGCTCCGCAATCGCATGCAGGCAAAGGCTGGGAAGTGCTTACCGATCGGTTGATCGAACGGGTGCTTGAGGAAGGCAAACCTGTCGTTTTCATGCTCTGGGGAGCCAGCGCACAAAAGAAGAAGGAACTGATTGAAACGAAGGCTAGGACGGACGTACTGGTCCTTATGAGCAATCATCCGTCGCCGCTTTCGGCGCGTCGCCCGCCTGTTCCCTTCATCGGTTGCGGGCATTTCAGGGCGGCCAACGATTGGCTGCAAGAGCATGGACGGGGGCGAATCGAGTGGTCGCCCCAAGTGTTTGAACTCGTTTAGCGAGCACATTAACGTCGTGCGACAAACTTCCTTAGAAGAAAAGGTCCTTTTCGTCGGCAAAATCGGCGATAATTAACAGATTCGTGGATGCGATCCACAAAATGACTTCATAGTGCACGGGGAAGCGTTTTTCACCGAATCGGGCCGCGGCGCCTCGTGCGAGCTTAAGGATAAGAAGGGAACAGCGAATGTCTTTTGATTTTGCTCCTGAAAGCCCCATTCCGGTTTTTAATGCGTGCATTAAGGTCATCGGTGTGGGCGGTGGCGGCGGTAATGCCGTCGAGCACATGATCGACAAAAAGGCTCAGGGCATTACTTTTATTGCGGCCAATACCGACCAGCAGGCTCTCAATCGCTCTCGAGCCGACATCGTGATTCCGCTCGGCAAGACCGGGTTGGGCGCCGGAGCCAAGCCCGAGGTGGGCGCTGCTGCAGCCATGGAGGCTACGGATCAGATCCGTGAAGCGCTCGAAGGCACGCACCTGCTCTTTATTACGGCCGGCATGGGCGGCGGCACCGGTACCGGTGCGGCTCCCGTTATTGCCAAGGTTGCCAAGGAGCTCGGCATTCTCACTGTTGCCGTCGTCACCAAGCCTTTCGAATTTGAGGGCTCCCGTCGTATGCGTCAGGCTCAGGCGGGTATCGAAAACCTCAAGGAGCAGGTCGACAGCCTCATCGTGATTCTCAACGACAAGCTCGAAGAGGAAGTGGGCGACAATGCCACGATGGTTGAATGCTTTGCAGCGGCCGACGATGTGCTCTACAAGGCCTGTAACGGCATTGCCGAAATCATCCACACGCCGGGTCTCATCAACGTCGACTTCGAAGACTTGCGCACGGTGATGAGCGAACGCGGCACCGCCATGATGGGTACCGCAACCGCTTCCGGCGCGGATCGCGCTCGCGAGGCGGCTCAAAAGGCCATTGCGTGCCCGCTGCTCGAAGGCGCCAATCTGCAGGGCGCTCGCGGTCTGCTCGTGTACGTGACGGCATCGGCCGACACGATGACGCAGGCCGAAGTTCGTCAGGTCATGACCGTAATGAAGAACTTCGTGAGCAAGGATGCCATCCAGCTTATCGGTACGGCCTTCGACAACGAAATGGGCGAAGAGCTGCGCGTCACGGTGGTGGCAACCGGTCTGGATCGCCCAGTGTCCGATGCGCAGCAAGCTCCGAGCGACGCAAAGTGGCCGGATGTTTTCCCGTCGAACGCTCGCCCGGTTCAGCAGCCGACGTCGATTGTTCAGTCTCCTGCTGCATCCGTTGCTCAGCCCGCGGTTGCGCCTTCCGTAGTCGTGGCTCCGTCCTTTGCACCGTCGGCGTCCGAACCGCGCTATGAACCCGCCTCTCAGCCCGCGGCACCCGTTCAGCAGCCGAGCTCGGCCGAACCCGATGTGTGGGGCAATACGTCCGGTTCGACGGATGCGCCCTACCTTGCTGGCGTTCCGAGCATTCTGCGCAACAACAAGTAACAGCAGTCGGGCATGATCAAGCAGCGAACGATCAAGCAGACGATTTCGGCGGTCGGCATCGGACTGCATTCCGGCCGCAAAGTGAAGCTTGTCATGCGTCCGGCGCCGCCTGACAACGGGATTGTTTTTCGCCGCGTCGACGTGACGCCGCCCGTGGATCTGCCGAGCCGCGCCGAGTCCGTCAACGACACGCGCATGGCAACGACGCTCAACGAAGGCAAGGTGATCGTCTCGACGATCGAGCACTTGATGAGTGCCTTGAACGGGCTGGCGATCGACAACCTGATCATCGAGATCAATGCGCCGGAAATTCCGATCATGGATGGATCGGGGGCTTCCTTTGTTTATCTCATTCGCAGTGCCGGCATTCTTGAGCAGCCTGTGCCGCGACGCTTTGTGCGCGTAAAAAAGCCCGTTGAAGTGCGAGACGGAGACAAGTGGGCGCGTTTGGAACCGCACGAGGGCATGATCCTCGACTTCACGATTGCCTTCGGTCATCCCGCTATTGACTCAACCGTGCAGCACGCCGTTGTTGATCTGGGGCAGGAAACCTACGAGCAGGCCGTAAGCCGCGCCCGCACCTTCGGTTTTGTCTCCGAAGTGGAGCTGTTGCGCTCCATGGGGCTGGCTAAGGGCGGCACGCTTGAGAACGCCATCGTGATGGATGAATTCCGCGTGCTCAACGTGGGCGGTCTTCGTTCCGACGACGAGTTCGTCAAGCACAAAATGCTCGACGCCATGGGAGATCTGTATGTGCTCGGTCACCCGCTGCTGGCGCGCTACGTGGCTTACAAGTCGGGTCATGCACTCAACAATCGGTTGCTTCGTGCGCTTTTGGCCGATCCCTCTTCTTGGGAAATTGCCGAGGTGAAGGCCTCCAACCGTCCGTTCAAGGAAGACGAATCGGTTGCGGGAGATTACGCCAGCGCCGCTATTTAGGATTTCGGCGGGGTCACTGCTTCGAGCGTTTTTGCCAGTGACGCCAATGCATCTTTCACAGCCGAGGGCTTCAAGCTCTCGGCTTTTTTGCGAATGGTTTCGATGCTCTGCTCCGAAGCGCTTCGCGGCTGCCCGAGCGCAAGGTTTTGCCGCAGCTCAGGCCCCGGAACGGGCGGATTGATCCGCAGCTTGATTTGATCGCGATACCCCGCTTCTTCAAGTTTCATCTGCAGCCTGGGCAGCACCTGACGCAGCTTAGCGTGCTGCGCGGGGTTCTTTACCAGAATCACGATTTCACCGTTTTCGCGGCGCAGATTGCGGATGTCGGCGACGTTGAGACCGACATTGAGGCTCTTGGCCAGAGGCTGGAGCACGCGGGCGATACGCCGAACGTCGAAGAGCTCCTGACCGAGGTTTTCCGACATGGTTCGGTCAAGACTGATCTGGGCAAAGGAACGTGCATTGGCGCGCGTGATGCGTACGTTGGCGGTCATGAGGAAAAATAGCGAAAAGCGTTCAATACCGATGTGCGCTTTAGTCTACAGCCGGAGCGCGAATTCTTCTCGCTTTTCTTCGGAAAGAAACAGGAACAATCTCGAAAAATATCCAAACGAAAGGCGATTGTGCGTTTGCTTATAATTAGCGCCATTGTGCGAGCATGACGTCGCAGGCGATGTTGTGCCCGTTTTTTGTACTGCCGCCGCGTACTGTTTTGTCCGCCGTTTTTGCGGTAGTGCACACTTAACCGGTTGATATATGTTTGATTCGTTCCTTACCAAGATTTTCGGCAGCCGCAACGACCGTTTGGTTCGTCAGTACCGCAAGCGCTGCGCCCAGATCAACAAGCTCGAGCCTCAGATGCAGGCTCTTACCGACGAGCAGCTGCAGGGCAAGACTGCCGAATTCCGCGATCGCCTTGAAAAGGGCGAAACGCTCGATGCGCTGTTGCCCGAAGCGTTCGCGGTTGTGCGCGAAGCCAGCCGCCGAGTTCTCGGCATGCGCCACTTCGACGTTCAGCTCATCGGCGGCATGGTTCTGAACGACGGCAAGATCGCCGAAATGCGCACCGGTGAAGGCAAGACGCTCACTGCAACGCTTGCCGTGTACTTGAATGCGCTTCCCGCCAAGGGCGTGCATGTTGTGACCGTCAACGATTACCTTGCCAGCCGCGACGCGGCCTGGATGGGACGCCTTTATAACTTCCTCGGCATGTCGGTTGGCACGATTCTTTCCCAGCAGGACACCGAATCGAAGAAGATTGCCTACGCCGCCGACATTACGTACGGCACGAACAACGAATTCGGCTTCGACTACCTGCGCGACAACATGGAGTACGAAGTCGGCAACCGCCGTCAGCGTCCTCTGCACTACGCCATCGTCGACGAAGTCGACTCGATTCTGATCGACGAAGCGCGTACGCCGCTCATCATCTCGGGTGCAGCCGACGACAACACCGATCTTTACAAGGCTGTCAATCAGATTCCGCCGCTTCTCACGCGCCAGGCCGACGAAAAGGGCGAAGGCGACTATTGGGTCGACGAAAAGGCCCATCAGGTGTACCTCTCCGAAAAGGGACACGAGAAGGTTGAAAAGATCCTCACCGAGCGCGGTCTGATTGCCAACGGCTCGAGCCTTTACTCGCCGCAGAACATCATTCTGATGCACCATCTGAATGCTTCGTTGCGTGCGCATACGCTCTTTTTCCGCGATCAGCAGTACGTGGTTCAGAACGGCGAAGTCATCATCGTCGACGAATTCACCGGACGCCTTATGCCCGGCCGCCGCTGGTCCGACGGCTTGCATCAGGCAGTGGAAGCCAAGGAAGGCGTGGAAATTCGTCAGGAAAACCAGACGATGGCTTCCATCACGTTCCAGAACTACTTCCGCATGTACAAGAAGCTGGCGGGCATGACCGGTACGGCCGATACCGAAGCCTACGAATTCCAGGACATCTACGGTCTTGAAACCGTGGTGATTCCGACCAACCGCCAGATGATCCGAGTTGACCAGCAGGACAAGGTCTACCGCACCGAAAACGAAAAATACGCGGCGATCATCGAGGACATTAAGGAATGTCAGGGACGCGGTCAGCCTGTGCTGGTCGGCACAACCTCGATTGAAAATTCCGAACGCATTTCGCAGATGCTCACCAAGGAAGGCATTGCGCACAACGTTCTGAACGCAAAGCAGCACGAACGTGAAGCTCAGGTGGTGCTTGAAGCCGGGCGCCTCGGCATGGTGACGATTGCGACCAACATGGCCGGCCGCGGTACCGACATTGTGCTGGGCGGCGGCATCAATCATCAGGTCGACGAAATCCGTGCCGACGACACGCTCTCGGCTGAAGAAAAGGAAGCCAAGATTGCCGCGCTCAAGGCCGAATGGCAGGTGCAGCACGATCAAGTGGTTGCTGCCGGCGGCTTGCGCATTATCGGCAGCGAGCGTCACGAATCCCGCCGCATCGACAATCAGCTGCGCGGCCGATCCGGCCGTCAGGGCGACCCGGGCAGTTCCGTGTTCTATCTGTCGATGGAAGACCAGCTGCTTCGCATTTTCGGCGGCGATCGTATGCGTGCCATTGCCGACCGACTTAAGCTCGAAGAGGGCGTGGCGATCGAAAGCAAGATGCTCACCCGCATGATCGAGAGCGCTCAGCGCAAGGTCGAAGGCCGCAACTACGACATTCGCAAGCAGCTGCTTGAGTTTGACGACGTGCAAAACGATCAGCGCCGTGAAATCTATCGTCTGCGCAACGAAATTCTCGAAAGCACCGACGTCAGCGAAATGATCAACAACCTGCGCGAAGGGTATTTCACGGATCTGTTCCGTGCCCGCGTGCCGGCTGAAACGGTCGAAGAACAGTGGGATCTTGACGGTCTTTTGAGCGAACTCAAGTCCAACTGGGGCATCGACATCGATATGAAGGGCATGCTCGAAGCGAGCAACGATACGACCGACGAAGATCTTTTGAAGAAGCTTATCGAGACGGCAAACGCCATCGAAAAAGCCAAGGAAGATCTGGTCGGCCACGATGCATGGGCAGGCTTCTGCCGCCATGTGTTGCTGCAGGTGCTCGATACGACCTGGCGCCAGCACATTACGGCTCTCGACGCGCTGCGACAGGGCATCTATCTGCGCGGTTACGCTCAGAAGCAGCCCAAGCAGGAATACAAGCGCGAAGCGTTCTCCATGTTCGAAACGCTGCTTGATACCGTTCGCGAAGGCGTCTGCCGCGTGCTGATGCATGTCCAGATCCAGTTGCCCGAAGAAGCTCAGCAGGCGGCTGAAGCAAGTCAGCAGGCCGGTCAGTCTCGACTGGAAAATTCCGCCACGCAGCACGACGATGCGCCCGCTCTGGATTTCTCGCATGTGGGCCGCAACGATCCGTGCCCGTGCGGCTCCGGCAAGCGCTTCAAGGACTGCCACGGCAAGCTGAAGTGATCGATCCGAGCACTTGCGGTTAAGCAAAGCTCCTGCGTTTCGGCGGTTTTCTCACGAACCGTTTGGCGCAGGAGTTTTTTTGTTGTCTGAATAGATGCGGTTCGGCTGTGCCGCAGGAGCATAATTAGGCAGTCGGCGCACACGCGGAAACTCGGCTGCGGTGTGCAACAGAATAAAAAAACAATAAGGAGTCTTCAGGCATGGCAGTCAATCTTTTGCCGCCCGATCCCAAGGCGATTTTTGCTGTGGCAGGTGTTGAACTCGGGACGACGATGGCGGCAATCCGTAAGCCCAACCGCCGCGACATGATGGTGATGCGGTTTGCGCAGGGCACGAACGCAGCGGGTGTGTTTACCCAGAATCGCTTTGCCGCGGCGCCGGTGCAGGTGTGCCGCGCGCATCAGTCCGTAACGAAGGCGGTTCGTGGTCTGGTGGTCAACACCGGAATTGCCAATGCCGGCACCGGCGAGGCGGGCTTGGCCGATGCGAAGGCCGAGTGCGAGGCGCTCGCTCGCGAGCTCGGATGCAAGTCCGAAGAAACGCTCGTTTTTTCTACCGGCGTCATCATGGAGCCGCTGCCCATGGATCGCTTGCTGGCCGGTATTCCCAAAGCAGTTGAAAATCTCTCGGCCGACAACTGGATTGAAGCGGCTCAGGCCATTATGACGACCGATACGGTTTCGAAGGCTTTTTCGAGCAAGGCAATCATCGACGGCAAACTTTTGACGATCACGGGCATCAGCAAGGGCTCCGGCATGATTGAGCCGAACATGGCTACGATGCTGGGCTTTATTGCAACCGACGCGGGAGTTGCGCCCGACGTGCTTGCCAAGGTTGCCAAGCGCGTTGCCGATGCGAGCTTTAACCGCATCACGGTCGACGGCGACACCAGCACGAACGACTCCTTCATCGTCATTGCCACCGGCAAAAGCGAACTTGTCGTCGAATCCGAAGCCGATCCCCGCTTTGAAGCGCTTGTCGAGGCGCTTACGATTGTGGCGCGGCATTTGGCGCAGTCGATGGTGCGCGACGGCGAAGGCGCGACGAAATTCATCACGGTGAATGTGCAGGGCGCCCGCACGCAGGCCGAAGCTCTTCAGGTGTGCTACTCGGTGGCGCGGTCGCCTTTGGTGAAGACCGCTTTTTTTGCGTCCGATCCCAATCTCGGGCGAATTCTCGCGGCCGTGGGCAATGCCCGCGTGGCCGATCTTGATGCCGGGCAGGTCAACCTGTGGCTCGATGATGTTCAGGTTGCCCGCAATGGCGGGCGAGCTTCCGAGTACAAGGAAGAAGACGGGGTGCGTGTGATGGCCAAGCCGGAAATTCTCGTGCGCATTGATCTGGGGCGAGGATCGGCCGAAGAAACCGTTTGGACGACAGACCTTTCGCACGACTACGTTTCGATCAATGCCGACTATCGCAGTTAAGCCTATGTCTCAAGCAAAAGATTTGGTCAAAATTCTCGCCGAAGGCGGCACGGAAAAGCTTGCTGCCGAGCTTTTGCTTCGCTTCGGCCAACTGTTGCCTCCTGCGGCGGAAGATTTCGACTGGAGTGCTCCGGTCTATCGATGGGTGAAGCGCACCTATCTTGGTACAGAGTTGGGGCGCCTGATGCCCGTGGAATCCTTTGCGTCCGTTGACCTCGATCATCTGCTCTACGTCGATCGGCAAAAGAAGCTTCTTTTGGACAACACGGCGGCATTTGTACAGGGGCTTCCGGCCAACAATGTGCTTTTGACCGGAGCTCGCGGCACGGGCAAGAGTTCGCTTATCCGGGGCTGCGCAGCACGTTTTTTTGACGCGGGGCTGCGCCTGATTGAGGTGGGCAAAGAAGATCTGCGCGATCTCTTTGAGATTGTTCATACGCTCGAGGACCGCAGCGAGCGCTTCATCCTTTATTGCGACGACCTTTCGTTCGAGCTGGGCGAGAGCGGCTATAAAGCTCTGAAGGCAGCTTTGGACGGTTCGGTTTCTACGGGCGGCAATCACATTCTGGTCTACGCCACGAGCAATCGTCGGCATTTGATGCCCGAGCCCGCAAGCGACAATCTCACGTCCGAACTCGACGAAAACGGGGATCTGCACCCCGGAGAAGTGCTCGAAGAAAAGCTTTCGCTTGCAGAACGCTTCGGACTGTGGCTTTCCTTTTATCCGTTCTCGCAGGCCGAGTATCTCAAGGTGTTGGATCAAGCTTGTGAGCTTTATGAGGTGCCCGAAGCCGTGCGTCGATCCGAAGAACTGCGTCTGGAAGCGGTTCAGTGGGCGATCGAGCGCGGAGGCCGAAGCGGTCGTGTGGCGATGCAGTTCGCCAAAATGGTGGGTGCTCGTGAGGCGTTGAAAACAAAGGCCTAAAAATGCGTGAAGTAACCGAAGTGGCCGTCGGCGTTCTGGTTGATCGCGACGGACGGTTTTTAATGGCAAGCCGCCCGCAAGGCAAGCCCTACGCCGGTTGGTGGGAGTTTCCCGGAGGTAAGCTCGAAGCCGGCGAAACGGTGCTGCAGGCGCTTGCCCGCGAATATGCCGAAGAGCTCGCCGTGACGGTTAAGAAAGCAAGCACTTGGTTTGTGTTCGAGCGCGAATACCCGCACGCTTATGTGCGTCTTCACTTCTGCCGCATCACCGAATGGGAAGGGGAGCCCGAATCGCTTGAACATCAGACCTTCCGGTGGTTTGCGACACTCAAGGAAGCGCAGAGTGAAAAGCTACTTCCGATGTGCGCGCTCGTGATCGAACGACTGATGCTGCCGCAGCGTGTGGCGCTCGCAAGAGGCGATGCGCTGCCGACGGTTGAAGCATTTGAAGCCAGCGGCGCGAAGGCTCTGATGACGCCTGAGCTTACGTCTCAAAAGGAAGCTTTCGCAAAGAGCCTCGGCGTGCCGCTCATTGTGTGCCGCCAGTGGTTTGCAACCGAAGACGAGACCGCGCAGCCGGAACTGCAGGAGTGGCTTGTAGGAGCGATTCGTCCGCAGGCCGATGGGCGCGGCATTCTTCAAGTGGCGCGGCAGCGGTTGCCTTTGTACGTTGCAGCCACCGATAATGCGCAGGAAAATGATGAACTGCTTCAATTGGGCGCCCAGGGCGTCTATGTGGAGATTTGAAAAGGACGACGAAGATGATGGTGAAATGCCCGACGTGCAAGAAGCTGCACGAGTACGACATGAATAGCCCCTGGCGCCCGTTTTGCTCCGAACGCTGCAAGTTGATCGATTTGGGCGAATGGGCAAGCGGCTCGTATGTCATCCACGGCGAGCCGGGCTCGGCCGATCCCGATCTCATCGTCGAGCAGCTCGAGAAAATGCAGCGTGAAAAGGAAGAAGAGGAGCGCAGCAAAAAGTAAGCCCGCGATTCTGAAGCGCGAGCTCACCGACAGGCACTGCACGGGAAGAGGTCTCAAGCAGTGCCTTTTTATTGAGGGTATCGTCAGGATGCCATTTCGCCTTCGGCCATCTTCAGATAGAACTGATGCAGGCCTTTAACCTTTTCCTCGAGTTCTTCAAGCGTGCCGCTGTTGTCGATCAGATCGTCGGCGCTGGCAATGCGCTTGTCGCGTGAAATCTGCGAATCAATGATGGCGCGTGCCTGTTCCTCACCGAGATGACGATCGTAGACGAGGCGGTTGATTTGCTCTTCTTCGCTCACGTCAATGACCAAAACGCGCTTGACGGCGTCGGCCCATCGGCCGCTTTCAAGCAGCAGCGGCACCGAGAGGATGACGTAGGGGGCCTTGACAGCTTTGAGCTGCTCGAACATTTCGCGCTTGATCATCGGGTGCAGGATCGATTCGAGCTTTTCTTTGGCGCGGGGATCCGAAAAGACGATTTCGCGCATCAGGTCTCGCTTCATGCCCTGCGTGCCGATCATGTCGGCGCCGAACGCAACGGCAATTTCAGGCAGCGCTTTTCCGCCGGGGCCCGTGAGCTCGCGGCTTACCTCGTCGGCATCGATCACCGGTACGCCGAGATTGCGAAAGACATCCGTTGCTGCTGTTTTGCCGCAGGCGATGCCGCCAGTCATGCCAATGATCATTGTCATAGTCGGACCTCTTCTTGTTCTCGTCTCTCATTCGTCCGAAGTATTCCCGCCTCGGCAGGAAGGGATCGCATCGGACGTCCTTGACTCAATTCTAGGCGGAGCGGTCCTGAAATGGCGGAGCACAAAAAGAAAAAAGGAGCCGTTTTTTCAAACGACTCCTTTTTGAATTCTGGTCGGGGTGAGAGGATTCGAACCTCCGACTCCTACGTCCCGAACGTA
>OOAH01000275.1_pt1 | contig 62642 bp, 59 predicted proteins | sample 1671801 | NCBI WGS metagenome assembly OOAH01 (sample SAMN06348194, study PRJEB24527) | human gut metagenome | biome: human gut; feature: ankylosing spondylitis patient; material: feces | host: Homo sapiens | place: China | collected 2015-10 | reverse complement strand
TGAATCGCATGGAGGCCATTGGTGTTTGCTCGCAACTTTAGCTAACTGAGAAAAGCTCTCGACTACTGGACTCTTTTTCCAACATCGAATTTACGGAAGTTCCCTAAAGTCGCAGGTTTCCTCGCGAGTTTCTATGAATTCTCCGAATGCGCAGTCATGCCGAAAGAGCATGATTCGAAATCCCGTCTCGGAGAGGCGGAGAAGGAAAAGAGGCCTTCCCCGCCCGCAACAATCGCTTACGATCGGAGGCGCTTTCGTCCTCCGGTCTTCTCCTTGGCGAGGCTTTTGAGGAGCACGTCGTTCCAGTCGTAGCCCGTCCTCTCGGGGATGCGCACGCGAATCGAGAGTTCCCGCCCCGCGGCGCGGGCGTCGCGATGGAGTTTGGCCGCGAGTCCGCAGGCGGCCGCCTGTCCGACATAACTCTCGTCGTTGTCGCCATAGATTTCCACGCTCTTCACCGAAGCGGGAATCCGTTCGAGCGTAAGCGACAGAAGCCCCACGGCGCTCACGCAGGCCCAGACGGAAAGCCCCGTCATCGCGCGAACGGCCATGGCCGTCTCCACCCCTTCCGTGAACGCGAGGGTTTCACCCGCCTCATAGAGCCGCACGAGGCCGCCTTCGGGGGAACCCAAGAGCTTCTTCGGGGCCGAAACGGGGGCCTTGCGGCCCGTCTCCGAGAGCCAAAGACGATGAAGCGTCACGACGCGGCCCGCGTCGTCCGTGAGCGCGAAGAGGACCGCCGGATATTCCCCCTTCACGCTCCCCTCCTCCCAATAGGGAAGCTTTTCGACGACCCGCACGGACCGCAACCCCGAGAGCGCGGGATAGAGCCCTCTTTCGTGCAGATATTTCTGCACCGGATGGTCGGGGAGGTCTCCGAGTTCCTCCGCTTCGGCCCAGAGTTTTTCCGCCGCTTCGCGCTGACGCTCGGCGCGCATCTTCTGCGCGTAGGCCTCCTTCTCTTCGGGAGTGAAGCTTTTCTTCTCGGGCGCAGGGGCGGGCCTTACGAGGCCGAGGCGGGACTCGAGACTTTCGAGCGTTTCGGGGAAGCTTCGTCCCGTCACGCGCCGCACCAGGTCGATCCCGTCGCCCCAGCCGCAGCCGCGGCAGTACCAGCGCCCGCCCGTTTCCTTCGCGAAGTACGTGAAGCGGTCCCGTCCCCCGCAAATCGGGCACGGGCGGTTCGGTTTTTCAAAATGTTCGTGTGCCATGCCGTAGGACGCCCACAGTTCGGGCCAGCGGCCTTCCGCCGCGCGCTTCACTCTTTCCAATCGGTCCGTCACGAGTCTCTCCTTAGGGTTTTCGGTTCTCGACAAAAAGATGCCCCGGCCGTTCGGAAGACAAAAAAGACTTTGCCGACCGATGCGCCGAGGCGGAACATCCTTCTGGTTGTATCGGGAGCGAAGAGGAATACGGACTTCCTTTCGACACCCGTGAGCCGACAACGGGCTCAGGGAAACCACTATACAGAAGAAAAAGAGAATTCGATAGACCGTGAACGCGTTACGGGTTTTCCTTGAATTTTTGCGTGCCGCTCTAGTGGAAACATCGTAGAGCCGTGCCTTTCGGGACCGGGTCATAGGAAAATGGCGGAACTCATCCTTTTATCGGAGCCGCCATGTCCTTCGACGTCGCCTACGCCCATCTCGAAAAACTCGGACTCGCCGACCGCGTGCACACCTTCACCGAATCCACCGCCACGGTGGAGCTTGCGGCCGAGCAGCTCGGCTGCGAACCCGCCCGCATCGCCAAGTCCATGGCCTTTCTCACGGACGAGGGTCCGATCCTGGTGCTCGCCGCGGGCGACGTCAAGGTCGACAACCGGAAATTCCGCGACACGTTTCACTCGAAGGCGAAGATGATCCCGGGCGACCAGGTGGAGGCGCTCGTCGGCCACGCCCCGGGCGGCGTCTGCCCCTTCGGCGCCAAGCCGGAGGTGCGCGTCTACACGGATGTCTCGCTCGACCGCTTCGACATCGTCTACCCCGCCTGCGGCGACGCCGCGAGCGGCGTGCGCTTGACGCCCGACGAACTCTTTCGCGCGGCGGGCGCCCTTTCGCGCGTCGACGTGACGAAGCCCCGCATCTGAGGACCGGGGATCGGGACTCAGGGACGTCCTTCGTACGTCCTCAAAAACAGGAACACCGCACGGAATCCCTCAATTCCGTGCGGTGTTCGTTTGCAACCCTGGAGAAGGGGTTATTCGGCGTCGAGCTTGTCGACGAGGGCCGGGAGTTCCGAGAGATCGCGGATCACGTAGTCGGCGCCCGCGTCACGGAACACCTTCTTCGCCTTTTCGCGGACGACGTTCTTCTCGTCTTCCGACATGGCGTTCCATTCGGCTTCGGAGCAGCCCGCGACGCTCGAACCGTCGGTGACACCGACGGCGACGACGCCCGCGGCGTTGGCTTCGCGGATGTCGCTCACGGTGTCGCCCACCTTCACGACGGCCGAAACGGCCGAGACCTTCAAAAGACGCATGTTTTCAAAGATCATGAAGGGCCAGGGACGGCCGAAGCCGCCCGTGTCGTCGGCCGTGACGCAGGTGTCGGGAGCGTAGCCCTGACGGGCGGCCGCCGGACGGACGACATCCATCATCGAGGACGTATAGCCCGTCGTGCTGCCGACGCTCAGACCGCGTTCGCGAAGCGCGGCGACGCATTCGAGAACGTGGGGTTTCAACTTCGATCGCTCGTCGAGAACGCTCATCAGAGCGGGTTCGAAATCGTCGTAGATGCGCTGCGCGTCGGCGTCGGTCGGCGCCGCGCCGTGCTTTTCGATCCAGGCCGCTCGAATGCGGTCCATGGCGAGCATCGTGCGGATGTGATCGATCTTGAGCATACCCATGGGCTTGCGGGTTTCCTCTTCGTTCACTTCCACGCCGGCGCGGCGGAAGGCTTCCATGAAGGCCCCGACGGGCGAGAGCGAACCGAAGTCGACGGTCGTGCCCGCCCAGTCAAAGATTACGGCTTCAATGCGCGCCATTCTTGTCCTCCATAGCGCAAAAGTCGGCGAAGATCTTGAGAATGCGTTCGGCGTCTTCGTCGTTCAAGTCGCCGATGTTGCCGAGACGGAAGGTGTCGCGGTCGGTGAGCTTGCCCGGATAGATCACGTAGCCGTGTTCCTTGAGGTAGGCGTACATCTTCGGGAAGGAGAAGCCTTCCTTCGGATAGAAGAAGGTCGTGATGATCGGACCCTGGTGGGCTTCTTCGACGTAGGCCGTAAAGCCCAGAGCGGCCATGCCTTCGCGAAGGCGCCGGTTCAAGCGCGCATAGCGCTCGCCGCGCTTTTCGACGCCCCCTTCTTCGCGCAGTTCCTGCATCGCGCGGTGGAAGGCGGCGACCACGTGCGTGGGCGACGTGAAGCGCCACTTGCCGTGGCCTTCTTCAAGGCCCTTCCACTGGTCGTAGAGGTCGAGCGACACCGTTCGCGCATTCCCCTCGGTCGCTTCGAGCGCTTCGCGGCGCGCGATGATGTAGGAGAAGCCCGGAACGCCCTGGATGCACTTGTTGGCGCTCGAGACGAGATAGTCGATGCCGATGTCGGCGACGCGGATGTCGACGGCCCCGAAGGAGCTCATGGCGTCGACGACGAAGGTGCGGCCCGCGGCCTTCACGACGCGGCCCACGGCTTCAATGTCGTTCAGAATCCCCGTCGTCGTTTCGTTGTGAACCATCGAAACGACCGTCACTTCGGGATGTTCGGCGAGGAAGGCCTCGACCCTGGCGGCGTCGGGGATTTCGTCCCAGGCGAAGTCAAGACGGGCGTGCGCGATGCCGTGACGGTCGAGAATCTTCACCATGCGTTCGGAATAAGCGCCGTTCACGAGAACGAGGACGCGGTCCTTTGCGCCCGGAACGCTCGAGAGGACGGACTCGACGCCGAAGGTGCCCGAGCCCTGCATGAGAACGACCGTGTAGTCGTCGCCCGCGTGCGCGAAGTCGAGAAGACCCGCGCGGATCTCTTCGGTCATGCGCTTGTAGTCCTCGTCCCACGTGCAGCGGTCGATCATCATCGCTTCGCGCACGGACAGGGTCGTCGTCAGAGGCCCCGGGGTAAGGAGCTTGGACGGATTCGGATCGCGCATGATCATTCGCCCTTCACGAGCTTCTGGTGCTTCTGCAGAAGTTCGACGGTAAGCGGTTCGGAGAAGGTCTTGGGATTGGCGGGCTTGTTTTCGGCCGAGACGGTTTCACCCTTGTAGAGAACGACCGGGTAGAACTTGAGGAGTTCCTGACGGCCGAACTTCACGATCGTTTCGACGACCTTTTCGGCGTTGGGATTGGTCTTGTCGCCCTTGTCGACGACGGCGGCGGCTTCCACGAGCGTGAAGTTGCCTTCGACCGGGTCGACGTAGTCGATCGGCAGGCCCTTGGCCTTGTCGGCCACGGCCTGGTGACGCAGCCCGAAGCCCACGGCGGCTTCACCGGCGCGGATCTTCTTCAGAGGACCGGAACCCGACTTTTCGAGGTGGGCGCCGGCGTTCTTTTCAATGGCGCGGATGATGGCGGAGCCTTCCTGCTCGCCCTTGGCAGAGATCATGGCCTGCGTCATGAGCCAGGAGGTCGACGAACCCATGATGTCGGGCACCGAGATGTGGCCGGCGTATTCGGGCTTCGCGAGGTCGGCGATGGCGGTGGGCTTGGGAAGGTTGTCGGCCTTGAGCACTTCGGTGTTCACGAAGAGTGCGCCGCAGATGCCGAGAATCGGAGCGTAGTAGGAGACGGCGGGACCGACCGTGTCGAGCTTGATGCCGAGGTCGCGGAAGAGCTTCTGGCTCTTCTGCATGGATTCGAGGTAGTAGGTGCTGATCGTCACCACGTCGGCTTCGATGTTCTTGCCTTCGGCGACGAGCTTGCCGCCGAGTTCGGACGTGCCGAAGCTCTGCATGAGGTAGGCGCCCTGGAGACCGTTCTTGTCGAGGGCGTTCTTCATCGCCTGCTGCGCTTCTTCGTCGGCGTTGGTGTAGATGACGACGGGCGCCGCCTTGGGGGCTTCGGCCGCGGTCTTCTGGGCGGGCTGGGACGTGCCGCTGCCGCCGTCGCAGCCAACGAGGAGACCGGCGCTCAGGACCGAAGCGAAGAGAAGCGAAGTCGAGAATTTCATGATGTGTCCTTTCGTTTGGGAAAGTGAGGTCAAAAAATCAACGGGAAATCAAGGAGTCGCGGCAGACGGGCGGCCCGCGGCGCCCGAGGAGATCTCGGGAGCGCGGGGTTTCCCGACCTTCTTGCCTTCGGCGAGACGGTCGAGAAGGAGCTTGGCGGCCACGTTCGTAAAGAAGATGAGAAGCGATAGCACGAAGATGGCGTCGAACTTTTCGAAGTACTGCAGTTCCTTGATGCGGGTCGTCACGAGCATTGTGCGGGTGCCGCAGAGGAAGACGACCGCGGAAATCGTCACCATCGCGTTGATGAAGTAGGTTTCGAACATCTGATAGAGGGTCGGAAGCGCGTTCGGGATCACGACGCGGCGGACCGTGCGCCACCAGGTGTCGCCCATCAGAAGACCGGTCGTCTCCCAGCCCGCGTTCATCTTCGAGAGCGCGGCGGTGCTCATCAGATAGGGCGTCGCGAAGAAGTGCACGACGTTGGCCATGATGATGATCGCGAGCGTGTTCTGCAAGGGGGTGCCCGAGAAGACGAAGAGGTAGCCCACGCCGATCACCATGCCCGGAAGCGTGTTCGTCACCATCGCGAAGGCGTCCATCGTCGTGCGGGCTGCGGGCGAGAGGGCCGAGCGCGCCTTGATCATGCCCGCGGCGAAGGTGATCGCCGTGCCGATGGCGGCCGAGATGATCGCGACCATGACGCTGCGCAGATAGACGCTCCAGAGCGAGGGATCGCCGAGAATTTCCTCAACATGGCGCATCGTGAAGTTGGGCTTGTAGGGCCAGTTTTCGACGAACGGCACGATGAACATCACCGCAAAGATCGCGACGAGAACGAGCGTGAGGAATCCGAAATAGACGAGGAAGGCGCGGTCGCGCGTCTTGTTTTCGAGCGGAGCCGCCTTCGAAATCTGCGAGTAGCGGAAGTTGAGGCGGTCGGAGCGCTTCAGAACCCACACGGCGAAGGCCGCGGGAATCACCATCGAGATCGCGAGCACGGCGCCCTCGCCGAAGTTCGGGATCGCGCCCATCATGACGGCGTAAAGTTCGGTCGCGATCACGTTGTACTGACCGGCGATCGAAACCGGAATGCCGAAGTCCGTGAAGGCGAGGAAGAAGGCGAGCACGAAGGCCGACACGAAGGCGCCGAGGGTCGGACGAAGCGCCGTCTGGTAGAAGGAACGCAGAAGTCCGTCCCCCATCACCCGCGAGACCACGACGAAGCGGCGGTCAACGTACGCGAAGGCGTTGTAAAGAATCAGGAAGGCGGGCGGAAGCGTGTAGACGACGTTCGCGATCAGAAGGCCGGCGAAGCCGTAGATCGAGAACGGCGGCTGTCCTACGAGCTGGCTCACGAGCCCCATGCGCCCGAAAGAGTACATCACGGCGAAGCCGTAGGTGATGGACGGGAGGAAAAGCGGCAGAAGAAGAACGATCTGCACACCCTTCTTCAGGCGCCCGTTGATGTTCGTGAAGGTGAGGCCGTAGGCCGCAAAGAAGGCGATCACGGCCGAAAGGAAGGCGGAGAGCCCCGCCACGAGGAAGCTTCGGCCGAGAAGCGCGAAGAATTCCGGGTCCGAGAGAACCTTCGCCCAGTTCTGCAGACCGACCTCCCCGTTCTTGCCGAGGAAGGACTGCCAGAGAACCGCGCAGACGGGAAGGATCAGCGCCACCAGAAGGAAGGCGGCGATCAGAATGAACCCGCCTCGATAAGCGCGGATGCCGACGCGTGCTTGTTCCATTTCAGAATTCCTTCTTACGCGGCCGCAGCACGCGGGGCCGCGGCGTTAGGGGGCGTGAGACCCGAAAGAGACGAGGCGAAGAGTCGGAAGATGTTGTCGCGCTTGATCGTGAGCTGCGAGAGGATGAAGCGTTCGACGAATTCGTTCGCGGGCGTGCGGATAATGCGCTCGGGCGTGTCGAACTGCGCGATGTGACCGTTTTCGATGATGAGTACGCGGTCCGAGAGCGTGAGCGCTTCTTCGGGGTCGTGCGTCACGATGAGGGTCGTGAGCTTGAGCTGACGGGCGACCTGCTTGATGCGGTCCTTGATCGATTCCTTGATGAGGCCGTCCAGAGCGGAAAGCGGTTCGTCGAGCAGAAGGAGCTTGGGCTTCATCACGAGCGTGCGGGCGAGCGCCACGCGCTGCTTTTGGCCGCCCGAGAGTTCGTCGATGCGCTGCTCGAGATGACGGCGCAGACCGAGAAGGTCGATGAGGTCGTCCACTTCTGAACGCGTCGAAACGTCGGGACGGTTGCGAAGACCGTAGACGATGTTTTCGTAGGCGTTCAGATTCGGAAAGAGCGCATAATCTTGGAAGACGATGTTGAAGCCGCGCTTTTCCATCGGAACGTGCGTGAGGTCGACCCCGTCAAAGAGAATGCGGCCGTCCGTGGCCGTGACGAGACCGAGTACGAGATTGAGGAGCGTCGTCTTGCCGCATCCCGACGGGCCGAGAATCGAGACGATTTCCCCCTTTTCGATCGAAAGGGAAATGTCGGAGAGAACCGTGCGGTCGCCGTATGCCTTGGAGATGTTCTGAAGTTCGAGCATGGACGTGTTTCCTGTCAAATTCGTAGCGTGGATTATCTGCAACGAAAATGTCAATTTTATGACGTTCATGTTAACATTTCGTGAACTTTCGGAAGTTCCGCTCCCGCTCAAGAGAAGAATTTCTCCCCTCAAAAAGCCTGCAGTGCAGTGGGCCGACACCTCCCTCGCTCGAAAGACCTGCGCAAGAGAAGCCGTCATACACGGTACAAAATGCGAATCGATCCGTACGAAAGGAAGGGGCGGGCCAGCGGTGCCGGAGAGAGACGTCCCGCAAAGGGAGGTTGGCGGCTTGAAAAGAGGGGCCGCAGCGTGCGCGGGACGGCACGGCGGGAAGAGAATCTTCCGCCTCGAAGGAATGGGAAAAGAACGTACGACGACCCCGTGAACTTGCCGCGGAGATCATTTGCAGGCGAGAGTCGGGGCTCAAAAAACACTGACGGCACGACCGACTTGCGTCAGCCGTGCCGCAGCACGCAGGAAGAATGGACCGGCAATCCTTCTTCCCGTTTTGTCGATCAAGCGTCCTTGCGCCGTTTCAACAATCGCCTCGTCGCGGGCGGGGCCGCCGAAGCGGCGAGAAGCCGATCAAGCGATCTGAAACGCGCCTCCGGGCTTCACTCCCCCGAATCGACCCGGATCGGGTGCCGTTTCGTTGATGGTCGTCCGTAATGGATTCGATCAGCGAACGGCGTCCTTGAGCGCCTGGCCGGCCGTGAAGCGCGGCGCACGGCGGGCGGGAATGTGGACGGCTTCGCCCGTCAGGGGGTTGCGGCCCGTACGGGCGGCACGGTCGGCAACGGAGAAATTGCCGAAACCGGACATGTTGACGACGCCGCCCTGGGCGAGTTCGTCGGTCACGACACGGATATAGGCGTTAATGACCTTTTCAACCGCCGTCTTCGTCATCTGGGTCTCGGCAGAAATCGCGGAGATCAGTTCAGCCTTGTTCATGATGTAGGAATCCTCCAAGAAAATTGCACTGCGGACGACCATTCGCCCTTGGGCAGAGAATAGCGGAGTGGCCCGCCTCTCAGATGATTCTATAAGAATTTCACGGCAAATATTGCGATTATTTACAAAGACGGAAGATCTAGGACAAACCCCTCAATTCCGCTTCCCGCGAGGGTTAGAGCGGAGTCGTCCTGCGCCCCCCTTTCTTCGATTCAGTTCCCGTTCGGGAGGGATAGCGAGAGAAGAAGGCAATGTCGTTCAAAATGCGTCCGTTCAAATTCTCCGCGCCTGTTCTCCCGTTTTTCCCTGCTAGAGTATCCAAAGAGAATTAATTGACCAATAGGGCCGGAATGGTCGCCAAGATGATCGCGATCCCGTTTCCCGATTTCATGCGATCGCTTTTTTCCCGCACCGCATCCCCCCTTCAAACCCTTGGCGCGGATTGACTCCACAGCGCCACATCCTTTGAAACGAGAATCCGCTCCTTCTTTTCGATAGAGGGTTTCTTTCGATACAGATAGTTCGATAGTCATCAAATCAGCCTTCGATACGCTTTTCCTCACCGTTTTGCGTACGGGTGGAGACGCTCGGGCACCTTGGTTTTCGTGCGACATGAGACGTCGCATGCCTTCGAGGGAATGAAGGAAAGAGAGGAATGTCCGAATGCGACGGGTGGTGTCGCATGCTGCGCTCATGATGTTGCTTGAGGCACCGACGACGTTCCTCTCCATCCCAACCCTCTTTCTTTCGAAAGGCCGAACCATGTCCGATTCCCTACCCGTGTGCACGACCGTCGTTCTTACGATTCTGCGGCTCCTCTCGAGATCCGCCTACGTCACGGCTGCCGAATTGGCGAGGCGCCTCGCCGCCGAAGGCGTCTCGGTGCAGCTGAGGTCGCTGCAGCGAACGCTCAAGATCATGTCCGAAACGCCCGTCTACGGGGTTGAGCGCAATGCCGATCACAAGCCCTACGGCTATCGTCTCGCCGCTCCGGCAACGCTCGCCTCGGCGAAACTGTCGCCGAGAGACGCCCTTCTCATGCGGCTCACCGACGAGTCGCTCGGCGCGGCACTTCTTCTTCGCCTCGACGAAGAGGTCGGCGAAGAAGCGCAGGAAGTGATGAACGAGCGCTTTGAGCGCCTGAAGGACCGAGAAGCGAGGCGCCGCGTCGCGGTGATTCCGGATCTGCCCCTTTTGACGCCCCCGCTCCTGGTGCCCGAAGTGCTCGACGCCGTTGCGACCGCCCTCTTTCGGAACGCCAAGCTCGTCTTTTCCTATCGAGACGACGAAGGGACCGAGCACCGGCTCGTCGCCTCGCCCCTCGGGGTCGTGCACCACTGCGTGCGGATTCACCTCTTCTATCTTGCCGAGGACGGCAAGGTCCGGCACGTGCCGCTCCACCGTCTGACCGCCGCCGAAGTTCTGGCGGAGCCCGCCCTTCGTCCCAAAGGCTTTCGTCTTGCGGACGCCGCCAAGACGCTGCCCGTTCCGCAGGACGGGAAGAACCCGGTTCGTCTGAGCTTCACCTTCACGAACCCGGCGCTCGCGCGCATGCTTGCGGAAACGCCCTTCGGCCCGCATCAGCGCATCGTTCGGACCGAAGGCAAGAGGTTCGCCCTTTCGGTCATCCTTCCCGACTCACCCCGCATCTACGCCTGGATCACCCTCTGGAAGGAAACGGGCGGGATCACGAACGCGAAGGTCGAGTCGCTCGCGCAAAAGAACTGAGTAGGACGCAGTATGTTCGGGTGTCCAAGATTGCGCTAGATTTTCAAAATCCGAACCGATTCGAGGACGCCATGCCCTTTTCCGACCGTCTCACGCGCGCCGCCGACATTGCACGACGCGCTCACAACCATCAGACCCGCAAGGGGTCGGACGTCCCCTACCTCTCGCACCTCTTCGCTGTGGCGGCGCTCGTCATGGAGTCGGGCGGTTCGGAAGACCAGGTGTGCGCCGCGCTACTGCACGACGTTCTGGAAGACGCGGGCGTCTCGTGGAGCGACGAAATCCGAGCGGAATTGGGCGAACACGTCCTCGCGCTCGTCGTCGCCTGCACGGACGGCCTTCCCGACGCCGAAGGTCACAAGGAATCCTGGCGCACGCGCAAGCACCGCTACATTGAGCACTGCTCGCAGGACACGCCTCTCGAGCGCGAGGCCCTCGTCATCTGCGCCGCCGACAAGCTTCACAATCTGCGATCGCTTCTGATTGATCTTCGCGAGCACGGTCCCGCCGCTCTCCTCAAATTCGTAAAGGACGAACCCGAGCTTCGAGGCAAGGGCGAAGCGACTCTCTGGTACTACGAGACGCTGCTCTCGATCTTCGAGCGGCGCGGCGTTTCGACCGCCCGACTTCTGCGGCCGGCAGTCGACGCACTTCGCGAAATCGTGCGCGAACTGCCGTGATTCGGTTGCGAACGGTTGCGAATCGACCTTTTTCCCGCGCCCTACGCGCCCTTCCCTGCGCTACACTTTCCGTCGTTGATGCTATCGGACGCCCGACGTCCGCTTACCAGAAAATGAAATATCTCGTAGTCGACGACCACGCGCTTGTCACCACGGCGCTTTCCATGCTCCTTCAGACCCGCGACCCCGAGGCCGAGGTCCATACGGCGGCGAACGCCGCTGAAGCGCTCGCCCTGATCGACGAGCACGGCGAAAGCACCGACCTTCTCATCCTCGACCTCTCGCTTCCCGATGTGAAGGGAACGGAACTCATGGAAGAGATCGTCAACCGCATGCCCATGCTCAAGATCCTCGTTCTCTCGGGACTCGTCGATCAGCAGAGCATCATGCGCGTCCTGCAGTTGGGCGCCGCGGGGTTCGTGCCAAAGTCGCTTGACACCGACATGCTCGAGACCGCCATCGACTTCGTCATGAAGGGCGGCGTCTACATCCCGACGAAGCTTCTCGCCGAAAATCAGCGCGCGGGCTTCTTCACGCAGACCGTCAAGCACATTCCCCGTACCGACGACGCCGAACCCGTGCATCTCACGGAGCGTCAGAAGGACGTGTTGCACCTTCTCGCCCAGGGCGCGCCCATCAAGCGCATCTGCCGCGAACTCAATCTTTCGGAAGGCACCGTGAAGACCCACGTCGCCGCGATCTATCGCGCGTTCGGCGCTTCGAACCGCACGGAAGCGCTTCTCGCCGCCCGCCGCGCGGGGTTCGACGTCCTCTTCTGACCTGCGTCTCAGTCATAAAAAATGGTTCAGACCGGTTCATGACGGAAAGGCAAAGGAAGGCGAAGTAGACGATCAAAGTCCGGTCGCGCCTTCTCGGATCTGCTCGGACGTCATGCCGAAACGGCGTTCTCGACCGTGGAACCAATCGATCGCGGCGTCGAGGTGCGCCTCGTCGTAGTCGGGCCAGAGTGCCTTGTCAAAATAGAGCTCCGCGTAGGCCGACTGCCAAAGAAGAAAATTCGAGATGCGCTGCTCTCCCCCCGTGCGGATCAGCAGATCCACTTCCGGGAGGTCGGCGAGCGTGAGATGCTTTTCAATTCCCGTCGCCGTAAGATCGCCCTCCGCGGCCGCGCGTTGCGCCGCCTGCACAAGATCCCAGCGTCCGCCGTAGTTGGCGGCGATCGAAAGGACCATGCCCTTGCCGCCCGCGGTCTTCGCCTCACAGAGCGCAATGGACTCTCGGACTTCGTCGGGGAAGGCGCAACGGTCGCCGATCACACGAAGGCGCACGCCCTTTTCCGACAAGGGATCCGCCCACTCTTTGAGACCTCGCGCAAAAAGCTTCATGAGCATGTCGACTTCCGACTTGGGACGACGCCAGTTTTCCGACGAAAAGGCAAAAACCGTGAGTGCGGAAAGACCCAGTTCGCCGGCGCGGCGCACGACCTTCTCCAAGGCCTTGACGCCCTGGCGGTGCCCTTCGGCGCGGGGCAGAAAACGCTTTTTGGCCCACCGTCCGTTGCCGTCCATGATGATGGCGACGTGACGCGGCGTCGAAGTATTGGACATGAAGAGAATCCCTCGGATGGTTTCGGAGGAGTAAGTATAGAAAACCCGAGCCCCGACTGAACCGCACACTTGTTAGCGGTCTTTGCCGAAGAGCCTTTCGGCAACAAAAGCAAATAGACGCGGGAGAGCTGAAACGAGAAGAGGCGCGGGGCCAACGCCGACTCGCGCCTCTTTCGGAATGCCGAAATCTTCCGGTCTTAGACCGTCATGATTTCCTTTTCCTTGTCCGCTACGACCTTGTCGATTTCCGCCACGTACTTGTCGGTGAGCTTCTGGACTTCGGTTTCGGCACGGCGTTCGTCGTCTTCCGAGATTTCCTTGTCCTTCGTCAGGCGTTCAACGTGCGTATTGGCGTCGCGGCGCAGATTGCGGATCGCAACCTTGCTGTCTTCGCCCATGCCGCGCACGACCTTCGAGAGTTCACGGCGGCGTTCTTCGGTGAGAGGGGGCAACGGAACGCGGATCACGTCGCCCGACGTGGCCGGGTTGAGACCGAGGTCGGAATCGCGGATCGCCTTTTCCACGACCTTGACCATGTTCTTTTCCCAGGGCTGGACCGTCAGCGTGCGGGCGTCGCCCACACCGACCTGCGCCACCTGGTTGAGCGGCGTCGGGCAGCCGTAGTAGTCCACCTTGATCTGGTCGAGCAGGCCCGTCGAGGCGCGGCCCGTACGGATCTTCACGAATTCTTCGCGGGTGTGCTCCACCGTCGCCTTCATCTTGTGTTCGGTCTGAGCAATGATTTCAGAAACGGACATGTCGAAACTCCAAAACTGTACTTCTTGAATTTTATCGCACCCGAGACCCTCCCCGAGTGACGATCAATAGGCAAAACGCCCGAAAGAGAGGGGTTTCGCCTCAAAGGATCACCAATACTACACGAAAACCGCCCCGCGGTCGACGCAAGGGCGGTTCTCTCACGGGTTTTTCCCGTGTAACAGACGATCAGCTGTGAACAAGCGTGCCTTCCTTTTCACCCAGGACGACGCGCTTCAGGGCGCCGTGCTTGGTCATGTTGAAGACCTTGATCGGGAGGTGCTGTTCGCGGCAGAGCGCAAAGGCCGTGGCGTCCATCACCTTGAGGTTCGCGCGAAGGGCCTGATCGAACGTGAGTTCGTCAAACATCGTCGCGTCGGGATGGAGCTTCGGGTCGGCCGTGTAGATGCCGTCGACCTTCGTAGCCTTGAGGACGACTTCCGCACCGATTTCGGCGCCGCGAAGCGCCGCCGTCGTATCGGTCGTCATGAAGGGGTTGCCCGTGCCCGCGGCGAAGATCACCACGCGACCGAGGCGAAGATGACGGAGGGCCTTGCCGCGGATGTAGGGTTCGGCCACCTGCTCCATATGCAGAGCCGACTGCACGCGGGCGTCGAGGCCGTTGTTGCGGCAGCAGTCCGCAAGAGCCATGGCGTTCATCACCGTGGCGAGCATCCCCATGTAGTCGCCCGTGGCGCGGTCCATGCCGGTCGCGCCGAGCGCGACGCCGCGGAAGATGTTGCCGCCGCCCACGACGATCCCCACTTCCACGCCGATTTCCACGATCGACTTGATTTCTTCCACCGTCTGCTGAAGAACCTTGCGGTTGATCCCGAACTGGTCTTCACCCATCAGGGCTTCACCGGAAAGTTTCAACAGAATTCGCTTGTAAGCGGGGGTCGACTGCGTCATTTCTTGTGCATCTCCAAATGAGGGAACGGTTGTCCCAAAAAGGCTCCTGCGCATTCTATACAGTTTTCCCCGTACCCGTGAGAGTTTTTCCCTATCACCGAACGACATGCGAAAGAAGCACAAAAAAAGGGACGCCCCGTCGAGAACGTCCCTTTTTCCGAAAAATTACTTCTGCGGTCCCGCGAGAAGGATGTCGACGCGTTCGCGAAGCTCTTCCTTAGAGAGCGAACCCGTATGGATCCAGATGGGTTCTCCCTTGGCGTCGAAGAACATCTGCGAGGGGAGCTGCTCGATCAGGTACTTGTTTTCAATGCCCTGATACTGGTCGATGTCTACCACGACGAAGGCGGCGCGGTCACCGTACTCCTTCTGCAGTTCGATCATGATCTTTTCCATTTCGGGGCAACCCGCGCACCACTTGGCGCCGAAATCGGCGACGGTCACCTTGCCCTTCACCGGGAAGGGGTCCTTGAGTTCTTCCGCCTGCACGCCGAAGGCGAGCGAACCGAGAGCGAGCGCCGAAGCGGCGAGCGTCAGGATTTGACGACGAAGCATTGTTTTTCTCCCTTTCGACGGGGCTCCCCGTCGCGAATGGTTTGTTTGGTTTGTGCGCATCCTAGCGCGCAAATGTTTGTTCGGGCTTAAGCCTTCGGACGCGCCGAGAGACATCCGGCCTCCATTTCATAGAAACGGTCGGTGAGCGCAAAACTCGACTCGTCGTGCGTCACCATGAGAACGGATGTTCCCTTGTCGGCGAGCTCGCGAAGGACCTTCACGACGTTCGCGGCGGACGCCCTGTCGAGGCTCGACGTCGGTTCGTCCGCGACGATCACGCGGGGCGAACACATGAGGGCGCGCGCGATCGCGACGCGGCGAAGCTCCCCGCCCGAGAGCGCGGACGGGTACTGCGCACCCAAATCCCCTAGACCGAAAGTCTCGAGAAGTTCCTGCGCCCTCCCCTCGGGTTCGGCACCTCGCGGCGAGAGATACCACGGCAGGCGCACGTTGTCGAGAACCGTGAGGGTCGAGAGAATCCCCGCACCCTGCGGAACGTAGCCGATCATGCTGTTGCGGATCGCCGACATTTCGGCGTCGGACTTTTCGAGAATCGACTTTCCTTCAAAGAGGACGTCGCCCTCGGTGGGCTTGAGCAAGCCCACGAGAATGTTGAGAAGCGTCGACTTTCCCGAGCCCGAACGCCCGAAGAGCGTCACGAATTCGCCCGGAGCCACGGTGAGCGAAGCGTTGCGAAGCGCCCAGAAGGGGCGGCCGCCGCGCTCGTAGCGTTTTCCAACGGTTTTGAGTTCGATCACGGTCATTCTCCTTCTCTGAGCGACGTGTAGATGTCGCGGCTGCTGATGCGCCAGACGGTCTGAAGCGAAGCGATCGGGCAGGTCACGATCCCCGCCGCGAAGCTAAGAAGCACCGTCGTCGCGACCATCGCGGTCGAGGGCGTGAGGTAGGGAAGATCGATCAGGTCGGCGATCGTGTCGGAAAAGAGCGTCACGACGAGCGCGCCGAAGCCGATCCCGAAGACCGATCCGATGAGGCTCATGAGCGTCGACTCGGTGAGAACGAGCGAAATCACCTTCGACTTCGGAGCGCCCAAAGCGCGAAGCGTCGCGAATTCCTTTTGGCGTTCGTTGAACGCAAAGAAGAAGACGATGAACATCACGATCGCCGCGACGCACCAGAAGCCCGCCGCCGCGCCGTAAAGGCCGCCCGTGATGCGCTGCAGTTTCGCGCTCGTGTCGGACATCATGTTCGAGGCGAAGACGAAGTTGACGTTGGCGCCGAGGCCCAGCTGATCGAGCATGCCGTCCGAAATCGAAATCGGATCGACCCCGGGCTTCACGCGCACGAGGACCGCGCTGTAAGAGCGGTCGATTTCGTCCGTCTTGTCGGGAGACGCGATGCGCGCGATGCGGCGCGCGGCGTCCATCGTCATGAAGACGGACGAATCGAACCCCATACCGGTGGGCTCGAGACGTCCTACGATGGTGAAATCCTGGTTGTAGAACTTGATCTTCGAGCCGATCGCTCCGAAGATGTAGTCGCCCACGATCACTTCGTTGCCGACGAGCGGACGCTCGACCTGTGTCCTCAACCACGGCGCCACGACGAAGTCGCTTTCCTGATCGATCCCGATGAGCTGCACCTTCACCGTGCAGCACTGTGCGTCGAGCGACGAAATGAAGAGCTGGCCCGAAGCCTGGGCGACGCCAGGGACCTTCTTCACGACGTCGAGCATGCCCGCGTCGAGGTAGAAAGTGGAGGGATTCGCACGAAGGAGGACGCTTTCGATCTTTTTGCCTTCGCCCTGCGGGACGACGAGAAGATCCGCCCCCATGCGGGCGGAGAGCGACTGAATCCCCGACTCCAGATTTGCCGACACCATCGAGCCCGCGTAGAGCATGAAGGTAAAGATCGCGACGACGAGGGACAGCGAAAGCGTTCGGAAGGGTTTCTGCGCAAGATTGGCAAGCGCAAGACGTAGGGTACTCAAGGGCTGCACGGCGGCTCCTCGGGAAAAACGGCGCAACCCCGTGATTCGGGGTTGCGCACGAAGAATCGGAAGAAATCAGGCCTTCTTCGAGAGGCGCCAGGCATCCGCGGCCGCAATCAGGGCGACGACGAGACCGATCACGATGAGCGCCGGATCGGTCACGCGGTGGCAGGCCATCATCGGGTTCGGGCAGGTGCCGATGAGCACCGTGGCGAGCGCGATGAGAAGGAGTCCCTGGAGGACGTTTCCAATCTGAATGCCCGCGGCCGTCTTTGCGGCGACGAATTTCATGACGACGCCCGAGACAAGGATCGCGAAGCCCACGCCCGTCGCGGCGTGAAGAAGCCAGACGCAGCGCATCGGCTTTTCTCCTCCGCAGTGCGGAAGCCAAAAGAGCGAAGCGAAGACGACGAGCGCGCCCACGACAACCATCAGGAATCCGGAAAGAAAATTCGGTTTCATCTCACTGTCTCCTCATTACTTGTTGCGCGCTTCGCGGGCGCGGCGGGCTTCTTCAAGACCGCGGTCCTGTCGGCCCGTGCCTTCAAACTCGTAGCCGTTCGAAACCCAGCCCTGAATCCCGTCGGGCATGACGTAGACGTTGCGGTAGCCCTTTTCAATCGCGACGAGCGCGGCTTCGTAGGACACCGTGCACATGCGGTTGATGCAGTAGAGGATCACGTAGGGGTTTTCCTTGTCTTCCGGCAATAGATTCCACCAGTTTTCCACGTTCGCGTGGATCGAACCCTTGATGTGGCTCTGCGAATAGATGTCTTCGGGGTTGCAGTCGTAAAGGTAGACGCCGGGCTGGCCGAGCACCTTGGCGACGCGCCCGAGGGAGAGCGGAATCGGCTGGCGCATGGGTTTCACCTGAGTCGGCTGCGTGGCGTTGGACTGCGTCGCGTCGGCAGCGCAGGCAACGCCCGGGAGGGCGAGAATACCGGCGCAGGCGGCGGCAAGGAGTGCTTGGATTTTCATGTTGTAGGGTTCCTGTCGATCGGCGGCGAGGGGCGCCGCCTTTTCACGCAGAAGTTACGGCATGAAGATTAACGTGCGGTTAAGAGAAGGAATTTTGTTGTATTTCTTTTACTTGTTTTCTTCCTTCCGCCCTCTTCCACAAGAAAAGGGCTCCGAAAATCCGGAGCCGTTCTGAGGAATGACGGTGCATCGAACTCAGAGGAACTTGAGTCCCACGACGCTCGCAACGATCATGAAGAGGCACAAAAGACGCTGCCAGGACGCGGGGTCGTGGAAGAAGAGAATCCCGATCGCGACCGTGATCGTGGCGCCGAGGCCCGTCCAGACCGCATAGGCCGTCCCGATCGGAATTTCGCGTTGCGCGAGATAGAGAAAGTAGCCCGAGAGCCCCATGCAAATGATCGAGACGACGACGGCGGGCCAGTGCCACTTCGGGTAGACGGACGCGAGCTTGAAGCCCAAGGGCCAGCCCACCTCGAAGGCGGCGGCGATGAAGAGATAAATCCAGGACATTAGGGCGAATTTCGAAGGCGGCTCGTTGTGAGTCCCCGCACGCGGGCGCCTCGGTCCGCGTGCGGAAGGTTCTTTCTCAGGCGGCCTTTTCCTGCGTTGCGGAAGCGGCGGCTTCGGCTTCGTTCTTCTTCATTTCCGCTCGTTTCGTCGAAACCGACGCCGTCATGCCCGCGGCGATGATGAGGCTCATGCCGACCAGGGCCACAACGCTTTGCGCCTCGCCGAAGAGGAAGTAGCTGATGAGAGCGGAGAACGGAATCGCGGAGAATCCCAGACAGGACGAGAGCAGCATGTTCCCGTAGGCGTAGGAACGCGTCGTGCAGATCTGTCCCAGGGTCGCGCAGGCGCCCATCCCGAGAATCCCGACGATCGTCATGCCCGTCGGAACGTGCATGCCGCCGTCGAAGACGACCGCGCCCAGCGCCCCGAAGACCGTTCCGAAGATCGTGAAGTAAAAGACGATGCGCCAGGAAGGTTCCTTCAGGTTGCCGAGCTCCTTCATCTGCCAATAGACAAGAAGGTCGATGAAGGAAACGAATAGGCAGACGAGCGCCGGAATCAATTCGCCCTGATTGAAGCTCGGCTGCAGCACGACCGTCACGCCCGTGAAGCCCACGAGAATCGAGAGGATCAGAACCCAGGGCGCGCGCTCGCGGCGCATGAAGGCGAGGATCGTGAAGTTCGCTGCCATGAAGAGCGGCGTCGTGTAGATGAGCGTCATGCAGGTGCCGAAGGTCATCTTTCCGATCGCGTAGAACCAAAGCGCGACCGAAAGCGTGCCGAGCACCGAGCGCTTGATGTGGCCCCAGAGGTAGGGCGTGCGCACCGAGAGTTTGCTCTTATAAACAAAAAGCGCGATGGAAATCACGCCGAAGAGGGAACGGTAGAAGACCAGCTCGAGGGGGCCGAGCTGATCCGAGCAGAGCTTCACGAAGGCGGCCATGAAGGAAAAAAGCGCGGCCGCCGCCAAAGCCCAGAGGGACTGTTTGAACACGTTGAGTTTCCTTTCGAGGGGGAATTGAAGGAATCGCCCGACATTCTAGCCGAAAGGAAGAGCGAAAATTCTGAAGGCTCAGTCGGTCGCCCGCCAGGGAACGAAGACGCGCTCGAGAAGGCCCAGCGCCAAATAGAAGAAGAGTCCGAGGAAACTCATGGCGAGAATGTCGACGAACATCCCCGCGACGTCGCCCATGCCCCAGGCGTCCATGATGAGGTAGCCCAGGCCCGAGGTCGTCGCGAAGCTTTCCGCCAGGAAGAGAACCGCCATCGCGGTGCCGCTCGCCACCTTGAGGCTCGTGAAGAGACTCGGCAAAAGAGCGGGAAGATAGACGTGCCGCACGGCCTGACGCTTCGTTCCGCCCATGCTGAGAAAGGCCTGCAGATAGGAGGGATCGAGCGCCTGCGCCGTCGCGCGCAGGATGACGAGCATCTGATACCCCACCGTGAGCGCGATGAGGAGAACGCGCGAAGCGTCTCCCAAGCCCACGAGCGTGAAGAAGACGGGGAGCAGTACGATCTTCGGGATCGGATAGGTGATGAAGAGAAGCGGACTCGTCGCGCCGTCGAAGACCCGCCAGTGTCCCATGAGAAGTCCAAGCGGCAACGCCGTCGCAAGCGCCACGAAGAGACCCGCGAGAAGGCGCGCAAACGAAATCCCGATGTGTCCCCAGAATTCGGCGGTGGCGAGCCGCTCAAAAAAGAGCGCGGTCGTCTCGACCGGACGCGGAAGGAGCTCTTCTCCGAGCAGGACGCTTCCCGCGTGCCAGAGGAGACCCAGAACGAGAAAGCCCGCGAGGTACCGAAGGACGGTCTTCATCTCATTCCCCTCCCCTTTCCGAACGAAGCACCGCGTGCACGTGCTTGAGCGAGCGGAAATACTCTTCCGACTCGCGGTCGGGGCTTTCCAGCGAATACGCGGGGTTTTCAAAGAATTCGAGCACGCCCTTTCGGCCGAGGATCAGGATGTGCGAGGCGAGCACCACGGCCTCCGCGATGTCGTGCGTGACGAGAAGCATCGTGCAGTCGTGACGGCGGCGCAGTTCAATCACCCGGTCCTGCAGACGCTCTCTCAAGAGGGCGTCGAGCGCCGAGAAGGGTTCGTCCATGAAGAGAACGTCGGGCGATGAAATGAGCGCGCGCCCGAGAGCCAGGCGCTGACGCTGCCCGCCCGAGAGCGACTCGGGAAAGCGCTTTTCAAAGCCCGTGAGTTCGAGTTCCTCGAGCATGGCCCCGCCCTTTTCCTCGATTTCGGCGTGAGGCGCCTTGGCGAGAACGAGCGGAAGCGTGAGGTTTTCCCAGACGCGCTTCCAGGGAAAAAGCGCGAGGCCCTGCCAGACGAAGCTCGTCTTCACCTCGGTGAGGGGCACCGGCCGGCCGTCGCTCTCCCATGCGACCTCCCCTTCCAAGGGAGCGGTGAAGCCCGCCACGGTGGAAAGGAAGGTGCTCTTTCCGCAGCCCGACGGTCCCACGACGGCGAGCGACGCACCGGCGGGGAGCGTCAGATCGAGTCCGCGAAGGATCGGGCGGGCTTTTTCATAGCCCGTGGAAAGACGGCGAACGCAAAGGGTGAGCGACATGAGGCGATGCTGCGGCAATTAGGGCGCGACCACGTCTTCGTAGGCGGGGACGGCCTTGATCATCTTCTTTTGAACCATCCATTCTCCCACACGGCGGACTTCTTCGGCGGTGGGAAGCGGCGGCAGACCGTCGGCGGTGCCGAACATCGAGAAGCGGACCATCTTGTAGCTGTTCGCAAGGGGCGGCGGCAAAAGGCCCTTCTTCACCATGAGCGGACGGTAAGTGTCGGGCTTTTCTTCCATGAGCTTCGCGGCGGCGGCCACGGCGCGGCGGAAGGAGGCGACGGTCTTTTCATCCGTATGGGCGGCCTTGAGCGCGACGATCGCGAGGGCTTCGTCGAGCTTCGAATCGTTCCAGAGAACGCGTCCGCCCTTTTGTTCGACGAGCGTGACGAGCGGTTCGGGAAGCATCGCCGTTTCGACCTGTCCGCTCTGGAGCATCTGCAGGCGAATCGGAATCTGCTTGACTTCGAGGTTCTTCACGGCGCCCGCGGGAAGGGATTCCGTTTCCTTCATGCGGTCAAGGAGATAGTCGATGATGGTCGACGAGCTCATCGCCGTGCTCGTCCCGTCGAGGTCGCCGAGCTTTTCGTACTTCTTCACCTTGGGCGAAACGAGCATCCCGAAGCAGCGCTGCTCGGGATGCGTATGGGTCGTCGTGAGGACGACCTTCTGCTTGATGCCCGTTTCGTTCTGCGTGAAAACGTTCATCAGGTCCCCGAAGTGACCGTCAAGACGTCCCGCGCGCATGGCCGCACCGATTTCGAGCGCCGACTTGAAGGGAACGACCTTCACGTCAAGGCCTTCCTTTTGGAAGAGTCCTTCGGCCTCGGCCACGTAAAGGACGGCCGAATCGGCCGCGGGAAGCGCCCCGATTTCGAGCGTCTCGGCCGAAGCCGTCGCCGCGAAGGCGGCCGCAATCGTAAAAAGAAGACCTCGGGTGAGTTTCATCGAAACAGTCCTTTCATTCTTTAGAGTCCCGCCTGTCGGCACGCTTCCTTCACGCGTTCGTTGGGATTGCCCTGAATCGCCTCGATGCGGCGGGCGCGGGTGCACTCCCAGGCGTCGACCGGATACCGGCGGTCCCAGGCCTCCATGAGCCGACGGTCCTGATTCGAGAGTCGGTAGACTCCCCGGTAGACGTCGGCCATGTAGAGCACCGTGCGGGCGATCGTGCCTCGCGCCGCTTCAGGAGGCTCCGCGCGGCGCCCGTCGATCTTCATCGAGCAGCTGCCGAAAGTGGCGGGAACGCCGTCGCCGAGCATCGAATAACGGTAGTTGCTGCGCATGGCGTTCACCGCGCCGATGGCGGGATAGAGGTTGTAAAGGTCGGCCTGCATGTAACGGTATTGAGCGTTTGCCTTTTCCGCGCACCTGCGGCCCTTGAAGGCTTTGCCCCGGTTGTCGACGCAGACGTCCGCCCCCTCGCGCCACTCGACGAAGGCGCGTCCGAAGTTTTCCGCCGGAACGACGTGCTCCCATTCGACGCGGTGGGCGCGCTTGGCGTGCTTGGGCGTCGTGAAGCCGTCGGGCAACGTCACGTTCTTTCGCTCGTCAAAGGCGGCGCCGCAATAGAGCGTCACGCGGTGGTCGTAATAGACCTTCGTCTCCAAAAGCCGCTTGGCTTTGTTGAAGGATTCGATTTCCGTGTTGCCCGCCGCCATGAGGAGGGTCGAGGCCGCCGCAAGAAGCAAGGCGGCAAGGGTTTTCGTTGCGTTCATAACACTAAAAAAGCAAAGCGGTCTCAGTCTAGCGCGCAAAAGAGACCGCACAGTACGTTTTAAAAAAGGGCCCGGGGAAAATGCGCTTCGGCGTTTGATCTATGCAAAATTTTGGCCGCTTGGTACCCAGGTCATAGTCTGGTTTTATATTTAAAGAAAGATCAATAGCTCACACCTTCTGTCCGTCGGAATCAGGCGAACATTGTCGCATTTTATTGCGCTCAGGCGAAGAATTAGAGGGAATTTACACTTGCGGATTCTTTCGGTTTCTTTACTATTTTGAGTTCTCGGACACGACGTTTCGTGCCCGTCCTACAACAATCTTCTTCTCGAATTGGGAGAATCTCGAATGAAGAAACTGCTTCTTGCCACCGCTCTTTGCGCCGCCTTCGGCGTCGCTTCCGCCGCTGAAGACGTCACGGCCGACATCGTCGTGATCGGCGCCGGCGGTGCCGGCCTTTCCGCCGCCGTTCAGGCTCACGACCTCGGCGCCAAGGTGATCGTCGTTGAAAAGATGGCGATGCCCGGCGGCAACACCGTCCGCGCCGCCGGCGGTTTGAACGCCTGCTGCACGCCGCTTCAGAAGGCCAAGGGCACGAAGGACAGCACCGAAATCATGTTCGCCGACACGATGAAGGGCGGTCACTGGAAGAACAATCCCGAACTCGTCCGCACGCTCGTGAACAATTCCGGCGCCGCTGTGGATTGGCTCCTCGCGCTCGGCGGCGACTTCCGCGACGTGGGCCTGATGGCCGGCGCCTCGCAGCCCCGCACGCACCGTCCGACGGGCGGCGCCCTCGTGGGTCCCGAAGTCATCCGCACGCTCTACACGGCCGCCAAGGCCCGTCAGATCGACATGCGCATGAACACGCAGGCCGTTGAAATCACGAAGAACGGCAAGGGCGCCGTGACGGGTCTCGTCGTCAAGGGCAAGGACGGCTCCTACAAGATCAACGCCAAGGCCGTGGTGAACGCTGCGGGCGGCTTCGCCGGCAACAACGACCTCGTCTCGAAGTACGTTCCCCGCCTCAAGGGCTTCGCCACGACGAACCACCCCGGCGCCACGGGTGACGGCATCGTCGTCGCCGAAAAGGCCGGCGCCGCGCTCATCGACATGACCGAAATTCAGACGCACCCGACGGTCGTTCCGAAGGTCGGCGAAATGATCACCGAAGCCGTTCGCGGCAACGGCGCCATCCTCATCAACAAGGACGGCAAGCGCTTCTTCAACGAACTCGACACGCGCGACGCCGTGTCGGCCGCCATCCTGAAGCAGAAGGACGGCATCGCCTACCTCTTCTTCGACTCCGACATGCAGAAGTCGCTCAAGGCCACCAACGGCTACATCAAGCAGTCCTACACGCTCAAGGGCGAAACGCTTGACGACATCGCCAAGGCCATGGGCGTCAAGGCCGACGTCCTCAAGCAGACGATGGCCGACTGGAAGAAGGGCAAGGACGCCAAGAAGGACGCCTTCGGCCGCGCCGACATGCCGCGCGACCTCGCCACGGGTCCCTTCTATGCGATCGCCGTTACGCCTGCCGTTCACCACACGATGGGCGGCATCAAGATCGACTCCAAGACCCAGGTTTACGACCAGAAGGGCAACGTGATCCCGGGCCTCTTCGCCGCGGGTGAAGTCACGGGCGGCGTCCACGGCGGCAACCGCTTGGGCGGCAACGCTCAGGCCGACATCGTCGTCTTCGGCCGCATCGCCGGTCAGCAGGCTTACATCTTCGCTCAGCAGGCCAAGGCCGCCGACGCCAAGAAGTAATCTCCTCTGAAGACCGCTTCACGAAAGCCCGAACCGGTTCGCCCGGTTCGGGCTTTTTCGTTGTCCGTGCGCCGGAGAGGAAACACCGCCTTCCTAAAAAGACGAAGCCCCGGCGGGCGTTTGCTCGCCGGGGCGGACGTCACGGTCTATCCGGCTTCGGATGCGGTCAGCGGCGGCCGTTGAGTCGTTCGATGATCTTCGCGGCGACACCGAGTCCGACGGGAAGAGACTTCTCGTCGACGATGTCGAAGTCCGCCCGATGGTGGCCGTTCTGATCGGCGCCGATGAGGAGATAGGCGGCGCGGCCGCCGTGCGCCACGACCCGGCGCATGAGGATCGTGCAGTCTTCGCTTCCGGCCTTCTTCGTGATCGGCATCACCTTTTCGACGCCGGGCACGTCCTTGGCGCAGTCGCCCGCGATCTCCAGAAGATCTTCACAAAGCGGAAGCGTCGTCGCCTCGCCCGCAAGCTCCACTTCCGCCTTTACTTCGTAGGAGCGGGCCACGCCGTCGACGATTCGGTAGACCGAGTCGCGCATGTAGTCGTTCACCTCGGCCGTTTCGCCGCGCACTTCGAGCTCCATGTCCGCATGAACGGGCGTGACGTTGCGGCCTTCGCCCGCGTGAAGCGTCCCGACGGCAACGCGCGTATCGCCCTCGCCGTTTCGCGGAATCCCCTGAATCATCATCGCGGCGGCGCAGGCGGCCATCAGAGCGCTGCGGCCCTTTTGAGGATCGGCGCCGGCATGCGAAGGAATGCCGTGGAAATGCACGTCGAGCTTGGAAGACGCAAGGAAGCCCGCGCGGCAGAGCCCCACTTCGCCCTGACGGCAGAAGGTTCCGAGATGCGCACCGATCAGGTTGTCGACGTCGTCGACGACGCCGGACGCAGCCATGGCGGCGGCGCCGCGCACGCCCTCTTCCGCGGGCTGAAAGAGAATCTTGATCGTGCCGACGAGTTCGTCCTTGTGCTCCATCACCCAACGCGCCAACGCCAGTCCGACGGCGGCATGACCGTCATGTCCGCAGGCGTGCATCCACCCCGGATACTCCGAGGCGAAGCCCTCGCGCGCCGGAAGGTGCGAGGCGTCGCAGGATTCCGTCACAAGGACGCAGTCGATGTCGCAACGCCAGGCCGTCACGGGACCCGGACGTCCCGTTTCCAAAACGGCGACGGCCCCCGTGTAGCCTTCCATCCGCGCGAGAAGTTCTTCGGAAACGCCCGCTTCGCGGGCTCGTTCGATCGCAGCCTCGACCTTTTTGGGGCTGCGCCCCATCACGGCTTTCGGATTGATCACGCGCGTGCCGCAGAGCGGCTCGTACCCGAGCGCGCGAAGGCGCTCGAGGATCAGGGCGGTCGTCTGGAATTCGCACCACCCTTCTTCGGGACGGCGGTGAAGCGCGCGGCGCGTTTCGATCATTTCGCGGACGATGTCGGACATGTTCTCTCCTTCTGCTGAAAAACGTTGGAAAATTTTCGCACGACGCAACCGCCTTCGGGGCGGCATTCCACAGAATGCTTTCACGGAATGCCGCAGGTTTCGGAAAGCTTCCGAGGGAATCGCGCAAGATTCGCCTCTCTCCCGGGCGGATAATCCTTGCGTTTCCTCCCGCATTTCGGGACGCACGACGGCCGAACTCGAGCTCGCGCTCCCGGGCAAATTCGAAGCGCCCGAGGGAGACGCCGCGCTCGGGCACGAAGCTTTCTCGAAGAAGGTCGACGCCTCGGGCTACGAAGTCGTGATCGACACGCACGGGACGCTTCTCTGGAAGAAGACGGAAGAAAACGAACCGCCGCGCCTCATCCTCACGAGCGAATCCGTGGGCCGCGCCTACCTCGCCTTTCTTGACGGCCTCGGCATTTCCTGGATCGCCTGCGGCAGGGACCGCGTCGCCCTCGCCCGCGCTCTCGAATTCCTCATCTCGGAATTCGGCGTGAAGCGGGCCGCGGTCGTGGGCGGCGGACGCATCAACAAGGACTTTCTCGAAGCGGGCCTCATCGACGAAGTGAGCATTCTGATCGGTCCCGGGATTGACGGACGCACGGGTCAGAATGCTCTCTTTGACGGCCGTGCCGACGATGCGGATCCCGTTCCCGTCCGCTTTAAGGAAGTGAAGACCTTCCCGAGCGGCGCCGTGCTGCTTCGCTACGAAGTCGAAAAATAACGTTCGCCGTTTATGCGGAAACGCCGCCTTCTTTCGGGCGGCGTTTTCGTTTCTGCGAACGATTGCGGTTTTGTCTCAGACGGGCGGCAGAACGTAGAAGAAAACGGAGAAAAACTGCAGCGCCGTCCCGGCGAGGACAAAGACGTGCCAAATCGCGTGGTTGTAAGGGATGCGGTCGATGAGATAGAAAATGACGCCGAGACTGTACACGACGCCGCCCGCGGCGAGAAGCCACACGCCGCCCGGCGCAAGCGAATCGATCAGATCGCCGAGAAGCGGCGTAATGGCCCAGCCGAGGCAGAGATAGAGCACGCAGTTGAGCCAGTCGGCCCGCTTGAGGAGAAAAGGCTGCAGCACGACGCCGAGCGTCGCGACCGTCCAGACGACGGCGCAGAGAACGGTCCCGGCCGTCCCGCCGATCGTGAGCAACGAAAACGGCGTGTAGGAGCCTGCGATCAGAAGATAAATCGCCGAATGGTCGCACACCTGCAGCCACCGCTTCGCCTTTCGGTTTGGGATCGCGTGGTAGAGCGTCGACGCGAGATAGAGCACCACCATGGCCGAGCCGAACACGGCGACGCTCGCCGTCGTCTTGGCGCCGGCGTCGGCGAGAACCGAAAAGGTGACGAGAAGCACAAGACCGGCGATCGCCAACACCAGCGCCACCCCGTGGGTCACGGCGTTGGCGAGTTCCTCTCTTTTGCTGTAGCCGCCGAGCGCGGCAAGCGGCGAATTGTCTGCGGGCATCGTCTTCCCCTCCTTTCTGTATTATCGAAGCGAAAGAAAGGCGCAAACGTTGCGTAAAACCGGCAAAGTTTTGCGAATCGTTTCAGGCGGTGCGGCACCATTATTCCGCGTCCCCGCAAACGAAAAAGCCGTGATCCGAAGACCGCGGCTTTGAAAATCTGGCGGAAGGAAAGGGATTCGAACCCTTGATCGGTTTCCCGACGCCGGTTTTCAAGACCGGTGCATTCAACCACTCTGCCATCCTTCCGCGGCACAAGAATGGTAGATTTTATAGAAGAATTCACTTTTTCGCAAATATTCCGAAGCTCTTCATGGAACCCATCGAATTCGACCGCGCCCTCTCTTCCCTTTTGTCCGAAGACGATCCGCTTCGCGTGCGCTTCGAGCGCTGGCGCCGTTTTTTGCAGCGCGAGCTCACCTTCTCGCACTCCGAAAGCGTCTGCCACACGACCGAACACGTCGAGCGCGTTCTCCTCTTTGCACTCCTTCTCGGGCGCGAGCTCGAAGTCTCGTCCGACGATCTCGACGCACTCGCGCTCTGCGCCGTCTTTCACGACACGCGCCGTCACGACGACGATCTCGACGTGGGACACGGAGACCGCGCCGCAGCCTACTACCGGGAATACGCGTCCGCGCACGGTCGGAATGTCGACGATCGAGTCGAGCGCATCATCGCCCGCCACGACCGTCATGACCGGATTTCGGAAGAGAAATTCCGCAGAGAAGGCGCCGACGACGAAACACTGCTTCTCTACCGCATCTTCAAGGACGCCGACGCGATCGACCGTTTCCGCTTCGGACCGAAAGCCTTGAACGAACGTTACCTGCGCACCTCCGCCGCCAGAAACCTTCTTCCTCTCCTGCGCCCCTTCGTACTGCGCCTCACCGGTTACGAAGCCTGAACCCGACCGTCCCCGAGCTTTACGAGTCCTTACGCCGAATGACGCGGGAGGAGTATCCTTAAGGGAGAATGGTCGTTCAGGATGTCACACATCCGCCACGACCTCATTCTTTGACTTCTGTGCGTCCGTCACGTTTCGCGCGGACGCGGGCGGTTTTCCATGAACGCGGCGCTGGCAAAAGTTCTCCTCATTCTGCTCGTACTGCACAGCTGTACGACGGGCATGCGTTTCACCGTGACCCTCGACGCTTTGCGCCACGGCGGAACGCCGTTTGAAATCGGACTGATGCTCTCGACCGTCGCCCTCTTTCCCGCCTTTCTCGCCGTCAAGGCGGGACGGTGGCTGGACGACAAGGGACCGAGGGGGCCGCTTACGCTCGCCGTCGCCTGCACGCTCTTTGCCGGCATCGAAACGCTTCTTCTGCCCGTCGACCGCGTGGGACTCGCCCCGCTTTTCGCCGCCTGCCTGTCGGTGGGCTTCGGGTTTCTTCTCGTCAACACCGTCACGCAACGGCTCGTTGGCGACGTCGTGCGGCCGGAATTCCGTTCGAGCGCCTTCACCTTCCTCTCGATGACGACGGCGGCAAGCGGTCTCGTGACGCCCGTCTTTGCAGGCCACCTCATCGAGGCGCTCGGATTTTCGAGTTTCTACCTCTGGTGCTCGGTTCTGCCGGTTCTTCTTTTTCTTCTTCTCTGCACACCCTGGTTCCGCGGACTCCTTCGCCCGCTCAAGAAGCGGCGCGCAGCTAGCGCTGTCAGGGGAAAAGCTTCGGAACTTCTCTCCGACAAAGCGCTTCGTGCCGTTCTCATCGCGTCCGTCCTCGTTTCGGTCGGCTGGGAAGTAGGCAACCTCCTGATTCCGGTCTACTGCACTTCCGTCAACCTCTCGCCCTCCGACATCGGCTGGGTGCTCGGGAGCTTCTCGACGGCGAGCTTCGTCGTGCGGCTTTTGACGCCGCTTCTTCTCAAGGTGCTGCGCGAATGGTACATGATCGCCCTCACCTTCTTCCTGAGCGCCACAGCCTTCGCGCTCTTTCCGCTCTTTGAGAATTTCTGGCTCCTCACCGCCACGAGTTTTCTTCTGGGCCTCGGCCTCGGAGCGGCGCTTCCCAACATGATGTCGCTCGTCTACCGGCTCTCGCCCGCGGGCCGCATCGGCGAAGCGATCGGTCTTCGGCTCATGATGATGAACATGAGCAAAGCGACCTTCCCGGTCGCGATGGGCGCTCTCGGAAGCGTCATCGGCGCCGGCTCTTCGCTCTTCGGACTCGGCGTCCTCCTTTACGGGGGCTTTGCCTACGTGCTTGCAAGCGCCCGCGCGGTGATCGGCGGCTGTGAAGACGCGGCAAGGCGCGAAGCCGAACAACACGAATGACCTTCCGACAGCTCTTCTTTCGCAACATTTGCTTACTGAACGCATTTCTCCGTGCGGAAACGCACCTTCCGCCTCACCTGGGTGTTTTACTCAATCAAATGTATTGAATTGTTACCAAATTCCCACATTTGTCGACTTTGATCTTTACAATGTCGTCAATTTGGCCGCAGGAAGGGATTGCTTTTCAGCGGCCTTTTTTCGAGTCAGTTTTCTTTAAGCCTTACCATCCCAAGGAGTTTCGGATGTCCATGGAAAACGCGCCCCTCACGATTCGCGACATGATTGAGCCCGCCATCATGGCCGCGGGCGGTTGGGTCAACACGCACGCCCACGCCGACCGCGCCTACACGCTGAGCCCGGACGTTCTCGAACTGCGCCGCACCTGCACGCTGCAGCAGAAGTGGGACGCTCTCGACCGCCTCAAGCGCGAATCGACCGAAGAAATCTTCTACCGTCGCTTCTGCACGTTCTTTGAAAACCAGATCAAGCAGGGCGTCACGGCGCTCGCGACCTTCGTCGACATCGACCCCCAGAGTGAAGACCGCGCGATCAAGGCGGGTCTGCGCGCCCGTGAACACTACAAGGACCAGCTCACGGTCAAGTTCGCCAACCAGACGCTCAAGGGCGTGATCGACCCCGAAGCCCGCCGTTGGTTCGACATCGGCGCCGAACTCGTCGACATCATCGGCGCCCTCCCAAAGCGTGACGAACGCGACTTCGGCAAGGGATCCGAAGCCTTCGACATCATCATGGAAACCGCCAAGCGCCTCGACAAGATGGTGCACGTGCACGTCGACCAGTTCAACGAATCGCTCGAATACGAAACCGAAGAACTCTGCGACAAGACGATCCAGCACGGCATGCAGGGCAAGGTCGTCGCCATTCACGGCATCTCGATCGCCGCGCACTCCAAGAAGTACCGCGAACGCCTCTATGCCCGCATGCGCGAAGCCGAAGTCATGATGATCGCCTGCCCGACCGCCTGGATCGACACGCCGCGCTCCGAAAAGATCGGCCCGATGCACAACTCCATGACGCCGGTCGACGAACTCATTCCCGCCGGAATCACCGTTGCGCTCGGCACGGACAACGTCTGCGACGCCATGGTGCCGTGGAACGCCGGCGACATGTGGCATGAAATGACCACGCTCGCCACGGGCTGCCGCTTCGACTACTTCGACGAACTCGTCAAGATCGCCACGATCAACGGCCGCAAGGCCATCGGCATCGCCTGATCCGCCGCACGCACTGTCACAGATACGGGAGTTACACATGTACATTTCGAAGATTGCCGAAGACATCCTCGCCGAACGTCTTCTTTCCTACGGTGCGGTCACCTTCTACAAGGACGCCCCTCTTCGCCTCAAGTCCGGCCTCGTCACGCCGATCTACGTCGACAACCGCAAGCTCACGGCCTGGCCCGACGCCTGGCACGACGTGATCGAAACGATGGCCTCGCGCATCGATCAGCTCAAGCTCGACTTTGACGTCGTCGCGGGCGTCGAAGGCGCCGGCGTTTCGCACTCGGCCGCCCTCGCCTATCGCCTCTACAAGCCCTCGATCTTCGTGCGCGAATCCGCCAAGACCTACGGCAACAAGAGCCGTGTTGAAGGCGGCGACGTGCAGGGCAAGCGCGTCCTCATCATCGAAGACCACATCTCGACGGGTCTTTCGCTTCTCTCCGCCGTCGAAGCCCTCAAGGCCGAAGGCGCCTGCGTGACCGACTGCCTCGCCGTCACGAGCTTCGGCATGGAAGAAACGAAGAACCTCTTTGAAAAGCAGAACGTCGTCTGCCACGAAATGCTGCCCTTCTCGAAGGTGCTCGACAAGGCGATCGAACTCGGTCAGATCACCGAAGAAGACCGCGCCCGCCTCGACGACTGGCTCGCCAATCCGTGGACCTGGGCCGCTCGTCACGGTCTCGTTCCGCAGACGAACGAAAACTGATCCCGAACCCTTTCGGAATCCGAACCCCGCGCGTTTTCGAACCCGCGGGGTTTTCTGTATCCGGACGCTCCACGCGGCCCGGTGCGAAGCGTTCTTCGCGCCCACAAGAAAGCCGCCGCCCCGATGAAGAGCGACGGCTTCGAAGTGTTTGCGCCGGGCGAGCCTTACTTGTTGAAGGCGGGCGAGGCGGCGCGCAGATAGACGTACATCGAATAGATCGTGAGGACCGCGGCGATCCAGATGAGGATCGTCCCGATGAAGGAGACGGAGATCTTCACGCCTTCGACCGTGATCGGATCCCACCAGAGGAGCATCGGGATCGCGGTCATCTGGGCGATCGTCTTGATCTTCCCGAACCAGTTCACCTTGACGCGTCCGGATTCGCCCACCTTCGCCATCCATTCGCGAAGGGCCGAAACCGTGATTTCGCGGCCGATGATGATGAAGGCGACGAGCATGTCGAGTCGTTCCAACCCCACGAGCGCGATGAGCGCCATCGAGACGATGAGCTTGTCCGCGACCGGATCGAGGAAGGCGCCCATGTCGGTCGCCCAGCCTTCATAGCGGCGGGCGAGATACCCGTCGAGCGCATCGGTCGTCGCCGCGATGACGAAGGTCAGACACGCGATGACGTTGATCCAGTGCGCGTCGATGATTTTCGTCGGAACGTAGAAGACGCCGACGGCGATGGGGATCATCGCGATTCGGGCCCAGGTGAGAACCATCGGAACGTTGATGGAGACGGGCGGTTTCAAGCGGGGCATGATGGATGAAAAAAGTTTGTGGGATGGGGTTCAGTAAGATTACTCGATTTTCGGGGCCGCCCCCTCGTGCAACTGGGCATAAATTCGTTCCGCGAGACTCCGGCTGATGCCTTCGCACTTGGCGATGTCTTCGGCGGAAGCGTTTTTGAGCTGCCGCATGCCGCCGAAGTGCGTCAAAAGCTTCGCACGGCGCTTGGGTCCGATCCCTTCAAGGTCCTCAAGGCGCGAGGTGTTGCGGGTTTTCGCGCGCTTGGCGCGCATCCCCGTGATCGCGAAGCGGTGCGCCTCGTCGCGGATTTCGGCGATGAGCATGAGGGCCTTCGAGAGGGACCCGAGAACAAGCGGTTCGCGCGCGACGCCGTCGATCTTCGGGAAGATCAGGGTTTCGAGACCGGTCTTGCGGCCTTCGCCCTTGGCGACGCCGACGATCACGGACAAATCGAGTCCGAGCTCGGTGAAGACCTGACGCGCCATTTCGACCTGCCCGCGTCCGCCGTCGACGAGGACGACGTCGGGCAATTCCGCCTCCCCGCGCGTGACGGGGAGATAGCGGCGCTCGAGAACCTGCCGCATGGCGGCGTAGTCGTCGCCCGGCGTCACGTCGCGGATCGTGAAGCGCCGATAGAGGTTCGACTGCATGCGCCCTTCAAGGAAGACGACGCAACTCGCCTGCGTGGCTTCGCCCGCCGTGTGCGAAATGTCAAAGCACTCGACCCGGAACTTCATCGGGTCGCCGTCCTTGGGTTCGATTTCGAGAACTTCGAGAAGGTCCTTGAGACGCGCCTCGCGGCTTCCCTCTTCCGAAATGTGGCGCGAGAGCGCGATCGTCGCCCCCTGCACGCACATTTCGAGCCAGCGCCTTCTCGTTTCGCGCGGTTCCGTGACGACGCTCACGCGCCGGCCGGCGCGCTCCGAAAGAAGCGCCGAGAGGCGTTCCGCCCAGTCCTTTTCACCCTCGAAGGGCTCGGTGATGAGGACCGTCGGAATTTCCTGATCGCAGTAGTGCTGCGCGACGAAGGCCTCGAGAATTTCCCCCTTTTCGGGCATGAGCTGCTCGCGCACGACGCCCTTCGGGAAGATCGGACGGTCGCCGAGGTGTCGGCCCCCGCGCACCATGGCGAGGTTCACGCAGATCGTGCCGCCCGAGACCGCGACCGCCACGATGTCGGCGTTCGTGTCGCCGCCCGTCGTTTCGATCGCCTGGCTTTGCTGCAGGGTCGTGAGCGCCGCGATGCGGTCGCGAAAGACGGCCGCGCGCTCGAACTCCCACTTCTCCGACGCCTGCCACATCTGCCGCTCGTACTCTTCGACGACTTCACGGGTGCGGCCTTCCAAAAAGGCGGCGGCGCGCTCGCAGTCGCGGGCGTAGTCTTCGCGCGAGATGAGTCCCACGCAGGGAGCCGTGCAGCGACCGATCTGTCCCAAAAGACAGGCGCGGGTGCGGTTTTGGAAGACGGCGTTTTCGCAGGTCCGAAGCCCGAAGACCTTCTGCATGATCTGAATCGCGTCGCGCACGGCGCCCGAGTTCGGATAGGGCCCGAAAAAGCGCGAGCGGCGGTCGACGCCGCCCCGGTAGTAGGAAAGACGCGGGAAGTCTTCGGGACCGAGCTTCACGTAGGGGTAGCTCTTGTCGTCTCGAAAGAGAATGTTGTACTTCGGGTGAAGCGACTTGATGAGATTGTTTTCGAGAAGCAGCGCCTCGGCTTCCGAACGCGTCACGGTGGTTTCGAGCCTTGCGATCTGGCTCACCATGATGCGGATGCGCGGCGACAGATCCGACTTCTGAAAGTAGGAGCTCACGCGCTTTTTGAGGTCGCGCGCCTTCCCGACGTAGAGGCAGCGTCCCTCCGCGTCGAAATAGCGGTAGCATCCCGGCAGATTCGGGAGCGTCCTCAGTTCCGCCTTGGCGTCGAAGGTCTTGACTTCGGGTTCGTTGGCAAACCCTTCTCCCGCCTCATCTTCCGTTCGGTCGGGAGCGGGGCCGGAGGCCTCGGCCGCTTCGATTTTCTGTTCGTCGGTCTCAGTCATGCGCTTCTGGAATGAACGGCGTCCCTGCGCGGACGCCCGAAACTCGGGTATTGTAGCGGCTCAATCTTCCAAAAGGACTTCCATGCAGCCCCGATCCGTACAGATTTTCTGCCGCATCATCGACAATTTCGGCGATGCGGGCGTCACCCTGCGCGTCGCGCGCCGTTTTCTCGCGGAAGGCGTCGCGCCGCTTCTCATTTCGGACCACCTTGAAGTCCTCGCCAAACTTCTGCCGGGACTCGATCCGACGGCGCCCCGTTCCGTCGTGGACGGCATCGGCGTCGCCGACTGGGACGCCTTTGCGGCCGACCCCGACGCGCCCGCGGACCTGGTGCTCGAGACCTTCGGTTGCCGACTTCCCGAGAAATTCGAGGAACGCATGGCCGTGACGCCCCCGAAGCTCACGATGAACCTCGACTACCTGAGCGCCGAAGACTGGGTCGAATCCTGCCACGGCGTCTGGGGCCTGCACCCGACGCTTCCGATTCGTAAGCTCTGGTACTTTCCGGGCTTCACCGACCGCACGGGCGGACTCACGATCGAGCCCGACTACGAAGACCGCCGCGCGGCCTTCGATCGGGAGGCGTTTCTGCGCTCGCTCGGGGTGACGGATCCCTCGCGTCCGACGCTCTACTTCTTCCTTTACCCCACCAACGACGTGGTCGCCTGGGCGCGGGCGTTGCTTTCAATCGAAACACCTTTGAACGTTCTCCTTGCGCCGGGCGAGGGCACGGATGCGCTCCGAGATGCCCTGTCCGCCGCGCCGCACCCGCACCGGGTAATTGCGACGCCCTTTGTCGAGCAACCGCTCTTTGACCGCTATCTCTGGGCCGCCGACGGCGTCGTGATCCGCGGCGAAGACAGTTTCGTGCGCGCGCAGCTCTCGGGAACACCCCTTTTCTGGGCCACCTACCCGACCGAAGACAAGGCGCATGAAATCAAGTTCGAAGCCTGGGCCGCGCGCGTAAACGCCGTGTTGGGCGACAAGGACGTGGCCGAAAGCCTGGCCTTGAACCGCACCTGGCTCGAAGGCAAGGCCGCGGACCACGATCTTGCGGCCTGGGTCGGAAAGCTTCCCGATCTTCGCCTGGCCTGGGCGCCCTGGCGCGCGTCCCTTTTCGCCCGCAAGGAACTCGTGCGCGGCATGCTCGAGCGCTACGAAGAGGAGACGAAGGGAGTCTGAAAAGGTAAAACCTTCGTAAAGCTTTGGCGGGGAAATGTTTCCTCTTCGCTTCCTTCTTTACCCTCGCTTTACCTTCCATAGGGCCCCCTAATTTTCGCCTGTTACATTCTCTGGCAAGCCAACGCAAAAAGGAGATTGCCATGAGAATGCAGCGCATCGTCTGGGCCTTTACTACCCTCACCACCGCAGCCTGGCTTTTCGGTCTTTGGGTCGATCCGCCCGCCCTGAACGGCCGCGGCGTCACGCACGAAGTTTTCTATTGGAACGGCGTTCTCGCCTGGGGGTTCATGGCGATGGCGATCGTCATCGCCGCGCGTCCGGCGTGGCTCGAGCGCGTGACGAAGACGCCTTTGGACGCCCTCTACCGCTGGCACCGCACGCTCGGCTTCTGGGCGCTCGGGCTCTCGGTCGTGCACTGGGTGACGAAAACGCTCATGCAGCCGATTCTCGCCCTCATGACGCTTGAACCCGTGCCCAAGATCGTGCGGGGCGAACTCGCCGGGTTCGATCTCTTCTGGTCGCAGCTTCGCGGCTTTTCGGTCGAATCCTCGATCTGGGCGACCGTCCTCGCGCTTCTTTTGGGCGCCATGGTCTTCATGAAGGCCGTCCGCTACTCGAAGTGGCTTCTCTGGCACAAGCTCTTCTCGGTCCTCTTCATCATCCTCTCCGTCCACTCGATCCGACTCATGGAGCCGGCCGACGTCTTCCTGCCGCTCGGCTGGATCAACATCGCCGTGACGGCGGTCGGTCTCTGGTACTCGGTCCTGCTTCTCGTGCGCGGCGCCGGGCGTGAGAAGACCGTGAAGGCGGTCGTGAGCGACGTGCGTGTCGACCAAAACGTCACGCTTCTCACCGTGCGGCCGGAAAAGCCCCTTGCCGTGCGTCCGGGCGAATTCGCCTTCCTCGCGACCGACGGTGAAGAAAAGCATCCGTTTTCCGTCGCCTCGATCCGCCCCGACGGCACGCTCCTCTTTGCCGTGAAGGCTTTGGGCGACTTCACGACCGACACCCTGCCGACCGTCCGTGCGGGCGACACGGTGACGATCGAAGGTCCCTGGGGCGCCTTCACGCCCGCCTTCCTTGAAGCGGATGCGGGAAACGACGCCCGGCACGAAGTCTGGGTGGCGGGCGGCATCGGAATTGCGCCCTTCTTCGCCTGGCTCGAGGAAGCCGCCAAGAATCATGCCAAGGATGCGCCCGTCGTCCGCGCGAAGCTCGTCTGGTGCATCCGCGACCGCGCCTCGGAGCCGCTCTTTGCGCGGGTGGCGTGGCTTGCCGAAAAGGCGGGGATCGACCTCGAAGTCGTGGAATCGAAGGTTTCGCGCCTTGACGCCTCGGCGCTCTTCCGGGAGCGTCTGCCGACGAGTCTTGCGCTCTGCGCCGGAGCGGGTCTCTCGAAGTCCGTGATCGACGCCTACGTGAAGGCGGGCGGAAAGCGCTCCGCCGTGCGGCGCGAACACTTCGAGTGGCGTTGAGTACGGGACTTTCATGACCGCCTGCGGGACCCGCGTCCCGCGGGCGGTTCTTCCTTTCGCACGCGTCGAGGGCCGACGGCTTGCGCCGTTTCACCCGGGCGGCGAGAATGGCTGTGGAGGAGGTTCCCATCGATGATCCAAAAAATCGCCTTCGGCATCCTCGCGTTCGCCCTTGCGATCGCCGCCGTGACCGTGGTCGCGGGCAACGTCCTTTCCTACGGATGGAAGGAAAATCTTCCCGACGTCGGGTGGGCGGCCGCAATCGCCCTCGCCTATGCTCTCCTTGCAAGACTCTTGGCACGGGGCCTTTTCTTTCGGATCCGGCCGACGGTCCGGAACGTCCTGTCGCTCGCCCTGCAGGGCGCGGTCTCGGTCGCGGTCTACGTGAAACTCTTTGACTTCACGGGACTCCCCGCGTACATGGAACATCCGGCGCTCTTCGGATGTCTCTTTCCTTTTTTCGCCGCCCACGCCTTCGCCTGCTTCTTTCTTCTCGTCTTCCGGACGGTCGGCCTCCTCACCGAGCGATGACGCAGGAGCGCGAAATCCCGCTTTTTCGGGCTCGAGCAAGGCTCGCCGCTTTTTGCTAGAATAGCGCGTTGCTCTGACACCCTGCGGACGGACAGTCCGGACGCACGGTCCTCCTTTCCCAAGCAATTTTTTTGCACAAACAGGATTTACTCGAATGAAAACCGCACAGGAACTGCGCCTTGGCAACGTCTTCATGGTTGGCAAGGATCCGATGGTCGTTGTGAAGTCGGAATACTCGAAGGGCGGCCGCGGCGCCTCCGTCGTGAAGATGAAGATGAAGAACCTTCTCACGAACGCCACGACCGAAACGGTCTTCCGCGCCGACGACAAGTTTGAAGACCTCATCCTCGAACGCAAGGAAGTCACGTACTCCTACTTCGCCGATCCCCACTATGTCTGGATGGACGAAGAATACAACCAGTACGAAGTCGAAGCCGACGTCATGTCCGAAGCCCTCAAGTACCTCGAGGACGGCATGCAGGCCGAATGCGTCTTCTACGAAGGCCGCGCCATCTCGATCGAACTCCCGACGATTCTCGTTCGCGAAATCACCTACACGGAACCCGCCGTCAAGGGCGACACCTCCGGCAAGGTCATGAAGCCCGCCAAGATCGCCACGGGTTACGAACTCGCCGTTCCGGCCTTCGTCGAAACGGGCGACAAGATCGAAATCGACACGCGCACGGGCGAATACCGCAACCGCGTGAAGTAATTTCGACGGAATGACTCCCTTCCGGGAGTTTCCGCACAAGCGAAGACCCCGCGAATCCACACGCGGGGTTTCGCTTTTTCGGGCACAATGTTCCCATTCTCCGTTTTTCCCGACCACGCCATGAACATCCAGAAAGACAACGAAATGTACATGCGCATCGCGCTCATCACGGCCGAGCGCAGCTACGCGCGCCGCCTTAAGGTGGGATGCGTCATCGTGAAGAACCACTCGATCATTTCCTTCGGCTGGAACGGCATGCCCACGGGCTACGACAACTGTTGCGAAATGGAGGTGAACGGCGAACTCGTCACGCGCCCCGAAGTGCAGCACGCGGAGTTGAACGCCATCGCGAAGCTCGCGGAAAACGGGTACTCCTCGAAGGGCGCCTCGATCTTCATCACGCACAGCCCCTGCATTCACTGCGCGCTTCTCATTCAGAAGTGCGGAATCACCGACGTCTACTATCACGAGCTCTACCGCTCCGGGGACGGCCTCGAATTCCTGCGCCGCGCCGGCATCGGCGTGCATCAACTCTGATCCGCCCGAATCTTGCGAAGGCCCGTTCCGAAAACGAAGAACGGGCTTTTTCGTCTTCCACCCCCTCCCTTCCCTCCGACAAACCCCTCCCCTCGTCTGCACCCGCGCAGACCCCCTAGGCAAAGAGCCTTATCCGCGTCCTTTCGGCGCTCCGCTATGATGGATTTTGTGTGTCCGGCCCCCGGTCGGGCGCGCTTCTCCACCCTCATGCTTTTCATCGACATGTCCGGTCGAGCGGCCATATCGACGAAAAGGCTCTTCCAACCTTTCGGAGCGGAGTTCGTATGTTTGAGAACACATACTTTTTCCTCTTTATCTGTCTCCTATTCTTCGGAATCGGCGACGTGCTGGGCGTGGCGACCAAAGCCAAGCTCTCCTCGGTCTTCGTGAGCCTCTTTCTCTTCCTGATCGGCTTCGTGACGGGCATCATCCCGCCCGACATCATCAAGGTCGCCGGTCTCTCGGAAATGGGCAAGTGGGCCACCTGCTTCATCGTCTTCAGCATGGGGACGACCATCAACCTGCGCGAACTTCTCGCCGAGTGGCGCACCGTCGCGACCGCGGTCCTCTCGATGCTCTCGCTCACCGTCGCGGGCTTCGCCCTCGTGCCCCTGATCGGGTATGAAGAAACGATCGTCGCGATCCCGATTCTGAACGGCGGCATCGTGGCGACCCAGATGATGACGACCGCCGCCATGGAACAGGGCTTCCAGATCGCCGCCGCCTTGGGCGCGATTCTCTACGCCGTGCAGAAGTTCGTGGGCACCCCGATCGCCTCCTACTTCGGTCTTCGCGAAGCGAACGCCCTGATCGAAGAATACCGCCGCACGGGCGTGCGTCCGCACTTCCCCGGCCAGGCGGTGCAGGAAGGCGAAAAGAAGCCCACCTTCTTTGAACGCCACAAGAAGTACTACGGCGCCTTCACGTCGCTTGCGCTCACGGCCACCTTTGCGTGGATTTCCTACCTGATTCAGCTCGGCACGGGTCTCTCCGCCACGATTTGGGCCCTCATCCTCGGCGCCGTCGTCTCCTACCTCGGCATCGTTCCGCCGAACATCCTGAAGCACGCCAACTCCTCGGGGATCTTCAACATCGCCGTCTTCGCGTCGATCATCCCGTCGCTCGCGCTGATCAAGGTCGACGACCTCATCACGCTCTCCTACGCCACGGTCGTCGTCTTCATCCTCTCCGTCGCCGTGCTCTTCATCTTCTTCTACGTCCTTCCCTTCTGGAAGCTCATCGGCTCGCGCAACCTCGCCATGGGCGTTGCGAGCTGCCAGCTCCTCGGCTTCCCGGCGACCTATCTGATCGCCAACGAAGTCGCGCAGGCCGCCGCCGAAAACGACGAAGAAAAGCAGATCATTCTCGACCGTCTGATGCCGAAGTACCTCGTGGGCGGCTTCTCCACCGTCACGACCTTCTCGGTCATCATCGCGGGCTTCTTCGTTCCGCTTCTCTGACGCACGTCATACTCATCAGGCAACGATTTTGTAAGGAATACGCATCATGCAATTTGACGCTCAAGACTATCCGTACGCTTCCAAGCGCCACGTCGTTTACGCCCGCAACGGTATGGTTTGCGCCGGCAACCCGACCGCCACGGCCGCGGGTCTCAAGACCCTTCTGAAGGGCGGCAACGCCGTCGACGCGGCCGTCACGGTCGCCTCGACCCTTCCGGTCGTCGAGCCGACCGGCAACGGCCTCGGCGCCGACTGCTTCGCCATCATCTGGTACAAGGGCAAGATGTACGGCATCAACGCCTCGGGTCCCGCCCCGAAGGCCAACTCCATCGCCGCCCTCAAGGCCCGCGGCTACGACAAGATCCCGAGCTACGGCGTCGAACCCATCAACGTTCCGGGCGCCGTCGCGGGCTGGATGGCCATGCACGAACGCTTCGGCTCGCTCGACCTCGAAGAGGTGATGAAGCCCGCGATCGACTACGCGGAAAACGGCTTCCCCGTTTCGCCCAACATCTCGCGCCTCTGGGAAGAAGCCTGGGGCATCTACTCGAAGTACCGCGACCGTCCGGAATTCGCCGGCTGGTTCGAAACCTTCGCGCCGAAGAACACCTGGCTTCGTCCGGGCGAAATGTTCCGCAACCCCGACATCGCGAAGTCGCTTCGCCTCATCGCGAAGACGAAGGGCGAAGCCTTCTACCGGGGCGAGCTCGCCGAAAAGATGGACGCCTTCTTCAAGAAGCACAACGGCTTCCTCACGGCCGAAGACCTCGCCGCCTACAAGCCCGAGTGGGTCGATCCGATCTCCGTCAACTATCACGGCTACGACGTCTGGGAACTCCCGCCCAACGGCCACGGCATCACCGTCCTCATGGCGCTGCAGATCCTCAAGGGCTTTGAATTGGGCGAGCGCGACTGCGCCGACACGATGCACAAGCAGATCGAAGCCATGAAGCTCGCCATGATGGACACGGCCGCCCACGTGGCCGACCCGCGCACGATGCGCGTCACGGTGGACGAGCTCCTCTCCGAACGCTACGCCGCCGACCGCCGCGCGCTCATCGGCGAAGAGGCGATCATGCCCACGGCGGGCGATCCGCGCTACCACTCGACCGTCTACTTCTGCTGCGCCGACGGCGAAGGGAACATGGTCTCGCTCATTCAGAGCAACTTCCGCGGCTTCGGTTCCGGCATCGTTATTCCGGGCACCTCGATCTCGCTCAACGACCGCGCCGAGAACTTCAAGTTCGACGAAAACCACCCGAACGCCCTCGAAGGCGGCAAGCGTCCCTACCACACCATCATCCCGGGCTTCCTCACGAAGGACGGCGAAGCCGTGGGTCCGTTCGGGATCATGGGCGGCTTCATGCAGCCGCAGGCCCACGTGCAGGTCGTCATGAACATGATCGACTGGCACCTCAACCCGCAGCAGGCCCTCGACGCCCCGCGCTGGCAGTGGGTGGGCGGCAAGAACGTGGAGGTTGAGCAGGACACGCCCAACCACATCATCCGCCTCCTGCAGCGCCGCGGTCACAACATCATCGTGCAGCCCGACCCGTATCACATGGGCCGCGGCCAGATGATTCTGCGCGACAAGGACGGCGTTCTCTGCGGCGCCACCGAAAAGCGCACCGACGGTCAGATTGCCTCGTTCTGACGAACGGCCCTTTCCGTTGAAACCGACCCCGCACGGATTCCCCCGTGCGGGGTTTTCGCTTTTCGGGATCCCGAAAACGGACGGGGCGCCCGTTTTCGGACGCCCCGTCGGCTGAATTTCCCCGTCAGCGAGGGATCAGTACTGCGGCTCGTGCTTTTCGAGCGATTCGAGTTCCTTGAGAATCTTCTCGGCGGTGAGCGACTGCGCGTACTTGAGGTCGTCCGCATTCATGTGCGAGCGGATCACCTTCGCGCTTTCCTCGGCGGTGTAGACGCTGTCGAACTTGTCGGAAGGCTTCGAAGCAGCCTCGAAAAGAACGTAGGCGGCAAAGACGTCGCGCTCGACGCCGTCGCCCATGTTGAGCTGACGGGCAAGCGCGTCAAGCGCAGCGGGATTCCCCTGAAGGGCCGAGCGGCGGAACCACTTCGCGGCCTCCGTCAGGTCCTTCGGCACCGACGTGCCGTAGAGCCAATAGGTGCCGACGTTGTACTGCGCAAGGGGATTCCCCTGACGAGCGGCCGTGAGGTCCCAGACGTAGGCCTGACGCGGCTCGGCCTTGACGCCGAGTCCTTTGTTGAAGACTTCGGAGAGCGCGAGCATCGCGCGTTCGTTGCCGAGATAGGCGGCCTTTTCCCACCAGTGGATGCCCGTGAGACGTTGCGGATTCATGCCGAGGCCGCGGTGGAAGATTTCGCCGATGTAATACATGGCTTCGGAATTGTCCTTGGCCGCTTCCGCCTCAAATTCCTTCATGGCGGCCTTGTAGTCCTGCTTGTTGAGGAGGGCGACGCCTTCGGGAACGCCCGCCGAGGCGGGAAGCGCCACGGCCGCGGCGAGGGCCGCGAGAAGCGCGGTCTGACGAATACGCTTGAACATTCGTTTTCTCCAAATGGTGTGGGGTCTCTTCGGGGCGACGCTTCAAAAGAAAACGCGCGCCCGATTTTGCGAAGAGTCTATCCGTGCATTCTTAAGGGAAGCTAAATCGGAAGGCTCTTTCCCAAGCAAGACGTCGTCACGACGCCACCAACCCACCCGTCTTCAGTCCGAGCCGATCTGGGCGGCGTGCAGATCCGTGCCGATGTCGTTGCAGTCTTCGCGGCATCGTGCATCACGCACGATCTGCCGGGCTGCGACGGCATCGGCAGCGTTACAAACGCTTGAAGGCAGGGCGCGAAGGGATTCCTTTTCGTCGGAAAGAACGGAACCGACGGTCGTCTCCGTGCGGTCAATCGACCTGAATTTCCGACTTCGGGTCGAAGGCGTCGCGCAGGGCGTCCCCCAAAAGATTGAACGCCAAGACCGTCAGGAAGATCGCGAGCACGGCGAAGACCGCGGTGTGCGGCGCCGTCATCAGATCCGCTCTCGCTTCGTTGAGCATCGCGCCCCACTCGGGCGTGGGCGGCTGTGCCCCGAGACCGAGGAAGGAGAGCGACGCCGCCGTGATGATGGCCGTGCCGATGCGCATCGAAAGGTAGACGAGAATCACAGAAACCGTCCCCGGGAAGATGTGCCGAAAGAGAATCGCAAAGTCGGACGCCCCGATGCTGCGGGCCGCCTCCACGTAGGTTTCGTGCTTGAGATAAAGCACGTTCGCGCGCACGAGTCGCGCAAAGGCGGGCACCGAGAAGATCGCCACGGCCGCCACGACGTTGAGCATCCCGCCCCCGAGGACGGCGACGATTCCGATCGCAAGGAGAATCCCCGGAAAGGCGAAGAGCACGTCGGAAACGCGCGAGACGATGCGATCGATCCACCCCTCGTAATAGCCCGCGAGAAGTCCGAGCACCGCGCCGATCAGCGCGCCCGCGAGCACCGAGAAGAACCCGCAGAAAAGCGAAATCCGCGTCCCCGCAAGAATGCGGCTGAATACGTCGCGCCCGAGCGAATCAACGCCGAACCAGTACGCGGCGGAAGGCCCTTCGTTCAGGTGGTCGTAGTCGAAATGGTTTTCGGGATCGAAGGGCGCTAGATGGGGCCCGAAGATCGCGAGCAAAAAGAGCGCCGCCACCAGGACCGCGGACGCCACGCCTACGGGATTGCGGCGAAACCGCGCGCAGGCGTCCGTCCAGGGCGTGCGGATGCGGGTGGAAACCGGCATCGTCTCGGCGGCGTCCGGGAGACGTTCGGTCGGCTCTGAAGTTTCGGTCGTTTTCACTTCGACCTTGTCGTTTACCGTCATGATCTCTCCCTCACTTGTTTCCGTAACGGATGCTCGGGTTCAACCATCCGTAGAGCAGGTCCACGGCCAGGTTGATGAGCAGGAATTCCATTGAGAAAAGCAGAACGCAGGTCTGCATCACGGGATAGTCGCGCATTTCCACGGCGTCGACGAGAAGCCGCCCCATCCCCGGCCAGTTGAAGACCTTCTCCACGACGATCGATCCGCCGAGAAGGAAGCCGAACTGCAACCCCATCATCGTGACGACCGGAATCAGAGCGTTGCGAAGCGCGTGGCGCGAGAGCACCTGGCGGGCGGGCAGTCCCTTGGCGCGCGCCGTGCGGACGTAGTCTTCCGAGAGAACCTCGATCAGGGCCGAGCGCGTAAAGCGCGCCATCACGGCGGCGACGCCCGCGCCGAGCGTGATCGACGGGAGAACGTAGTGACGCCAGCTCTCCGCCCCCACGGTCGGGAACCATCCGAGCCAGACGGAAAAGACTTCCATCAGGAGGATCCCCAACGCAAAGGGCGGCATGGAAATGCCGGAGACGGCGAAGGCCATGCCGAGCCGGTCGGGCCAGCGGCCGCGCTTCACGGCCGACACGATCCCGATCAGGAGTCCGAACACCACGGCCCACGCCATCGCGGCGACGGTGAGCAGAAGCGTCGGGCCGAAGCGGTCCGCCACCTCGTCGATCACCGGACGCTGCGAGCGGATCGAAATCCCGAAGTCGCCCGTCACGGTCTTTTTCACGAAGAGCACGAACTGCTCAGGCAACGGTCGGTCGAGCCCCAGGCGCTCGCGCACCATCCGCACCGTTTCCTCGTCGGCTTCCGGCCCCGCCGCCAACTGCGCGGGGTCGCCCGGCAACAGGTGCACGAAGAAGAAGACGCACACCGTCACGAGGAACATGGTCGGTACGAGACCGAGAAGACGCATCACGAAATAGCGAAACATCGTTCTTATCCTTTTTCATTGCGCCGGAAGGCCCGAAGGCCCTCCGGCGCCGCTCTGCGTCACTTCACAAGTTCCGCTTCGTAGAAGTCGTAGCTACTGTCGGGGCGCAGACGGAAGTTCTTCAAGGTCTTCGCGCTCGCGCCCGTCACGTCTTCGGTCACGAGGAAGGCCCAGGGCGCGTCGTTCCAGATCGTCGACTGCACCTCTTCGTAGAGCTTCGCGCGCTTAGCCTTGTCGGGCTCGGCGATCGCTTCGTCGAGAAGGCGGTCGACCTTTTCGTTCTTGTAGAAGCCTTCGTTCGCCAACGCGGGCGCCCAGCTTTCCGAGTGAAAGAGCGGCCGCATCGCCAGGTCGATTTCTCCCGTCGAATTCGACCAACCGATGTAATAGAGCCGCATCCCGGCCTTCATCGGATCCTGCACGCTTTCAACGAGCGCGACGCGCTGACCGGCTTCCAGACTGCGAAGCGTCGTTCGGATGCCGACTTGACGGAGTTGCTGTTGGATGAACTGAATCACCTTCTGGCCGGTCGTGTTGTTGTAGCCCGACCACAGCACCGTCTCGAAGCCCTGCGGATAGCCCGCCTCCTTGAGGAGTTCGCGCGCCTTCTTCGGGTCGTAAGGCCAGGGACCGGGCTTCGTCGCGAATTCGAAGACCTCCGGCACCACGCCCGTCACCGGGCGGGCGTAGCCCGAGAAGGCCACCTTGGCGAGCGCCTCCTTGTTGATGGCGTAGTTGATCGCCTGACGGACGCGCACGTCGGTGAAGGGCTTCTGCAGGTTGTTGATGAAGAGATACCGCACGATGACGGAAGGCTGCACGAGGATGTCGATCTTCGGGTCGTTCTGCAGAACCTTGATCTGTTCCGCAGGCATCGGGTGCGCAAACTGCGCTTCGCCCGTGCGGACCATGGCCGCGCGCGTGCTGTTTTCCACGACCGGACGCCAGAGGATGCCGTCCAACTTCGGAAGCCCCGCCACGCGGTAGTTCGGATTCTTCACGACGTGGAGCCGCTCGCTCGGGTTGTAGTCCTTGAGAACGTAAGGCCCCGTGCCGCAGGCGTTGAAGGCGACGTTCTTGCCGCTCTTCAGAAGGCTCGGACACACCATCTGCACCGTACCGTTCGCCAGACGCGAGAGGAAGGTGCCGAGCGGGTGCTTGAGCGTGATGCGCACCGTCAGGGGATCGGCCACCTCCACCTTCTCGATCGGCGTGAAGTAGGTGCGGCGCGAGAGGTGATTGGCGGGGTCGAGCAGACGATCGATGTTGAGCTTTACGGCCTCGGCGTCGAGCGTCGTGCCGTCGTGGAACTTCACGTTGGGGCGAAGCTTGATCGTGTAGACGAGGCCGTCGGGGCTCGTTTCATAACTTTCCGCCAGCTGGGGCACGGGCTTCATGTTCTGATCGAAAGTGAAGAGACCTTCATAGAAGGACTTCACGACGGTGCGCGAAAGCATGTCGGTCGCGTCGTACGGATCGAGTGTCGTAAAGCCCGAGCCTACGGCCACCGTGATTTCTTCGGCCGAGGCGGGTTGGAAGGCAAGACCGGCTGCGGCAAGGCAAAGCGCCAAAAACGTTGCACGCGGTTTCATGAGGGTTTCCTTTTTTGCAAAGTGGAGAGTGAGTGGGGAACTCTCGGCGGACCATGGGCCGCAATGCGGTCCGAGATCCGCGCGGGAGGCGTTGGGGATTGCGTTTGCGAAACGGCCGTCAGACGGGCGAGACCCAATGGCCGGGCTCGACTTCGACCATGGGCGGCACGTTCGAAGGCGTGCCGACCGGGCGCAGAGGCGTCACCACCTCGTGCGCGCCCGCGTCACGCTTGTCGCTGCGGCGCGAGGGATCGGCCACGGGCACCGCGGCGAGGAGCCGCTTCGTGTATTCGTGACGCGGACGCTCGAAGACGTCTCGACGCGACCCGGTTTCGACGATGCGGCCCGCCCGCATCACCGCCACGCGGTGGCTGATGCGCTCGACGACGCCCATGTCGTGGGAAATGAAGAGGAAGGAAAGGCCGAGCTCGCTCTGCAGACGCATGAGAAGGTTCGCGATCTGCGCGCGAATCGATACGTCGAGCGCCGCCACCGATTCGTCGGCGACGATGAGGCGGGGCTTCAGAGCAAGCGCCCGGGCGATTGAAATGCGCTGACGCTGACCGCCCGAAAATTCGAAGGGATAACGGTTGGCCATGTCGGCCTTGAGGCCCACGCGCTCGAGGAGTTCCGCGACCTCGCGGTCGATTTCGCGCGAGGAGAGCTTCGTGAAGAGACGCAGGGGTTCGCCCACGGCGCGCCCCACCGTCATGCGGGGGTCGAGCGACGCGTAGGGATCCTGAAAGATCATCTGCATCGAGCGGCGCATTTCGCGCAGGGCCTCTCCTTCGAGCGACCGAACGGAACGCCCGTCAAAGAGGATTTCGCCCGCGTCCGCTTCGATGAGACGAAGGAGAAGACGGCCGGTCGTCGACTTGCCGCAGCCCGATTCGCCCACCAACGCCAAGGTTTCGCCCTTTCGAATCGTGAAGCTCACGTCGTCGCAGGCGCGCACTTCGTGCGTGACGCGGCCCCAGAAGCGGCGGCGCGCGGGAAAGGCCTTTTTCAAGCCCCGCACTTCGACGAGCGCGTCGCCCGGGGTCGAAATTTCCGCCGCGGGCGGCGCGACGCTCCGGCCGGTTTCCGCGGAAAGCAGTCGGAAGTACCGGGGCTTTTCCTCTCCGCGCAGATCCCCCAACACCGGAACGGCCGAGAGGAGCGCCTGCGTGTAGGCGTTGCGGGGATTTTTGAAGATGTCGTTCACCGCCCCCGTTTCGAGGACTTCGCCCGAGCGCATCACGACCACGCGGTCGGCGATTTCGGCGACGACCCCCATGTCGTGCGTGATGAAGAGGACGCCCATGCCGGTTTCTTCCTGAAGCGAGCGGATGAGCGCGAGGATTTCGGCCTGCACCGTCACGTCGAGCGCCGTTGTGGGCTCGTCGGCGATGAGAAGCGAAGGGCGGGCCGCGAGCGCCATCGCGATCATCACGCGCTGGCGCATGCCGCCCGAGAGCATGTGGGGATAACGCTTGGCGCAGAGCGCCGCGTCGGGGATGCGCACCCGCTCGAGGAGCGCGACGGTTTCGGCGCGGACGCGCTCGGCGTCCTTCAAACCGTCCTTGCGGAGCGCCTCGGCGATTTGTTCGCCCACCGTCATGACGGGATTGAGCGAACGCATGGGTTCCTGGAAGATCATCGCCGCGTCGCGCCCGCGCACGGCCCGGCGCGTCTTCTCCGACGCGCAACGCATGTCGACGACGGCGCCCTCTTTGGTTCGGAGAAGAATTTCCCCCGCTTCGATTTTTCCGCCTTCGGCTTCTAGAAGCCCCATGACGGCGAGAGAAGTGACGGATTTGCCCGAGCCCGATTCACCCACGAGGGCGACGGTCTCTCCGGGACGGACGGTCAGGGAAACGTTTCGGACGGCGGGTGCCGCGCCCGAGAAAGCGACCTGAAGGTTCTTGAGATCCAGTAGGAAGGTTGGGGATTGCGGATCGAATCGCGAACCGGTTTCGTTCGAAGTCGCCATGATGCACCTCAATCAGAAGAAGGATCCCGACACGGATTCCGGGCTCCAAAATCATCCACGACCCCCACCCCGTCCGGCGCTTTTCCGTTTTAGGGACGCAAACCGAATCGGTTGACGATGGACATCGTTCACGAATCAGGCTATCACGATGAGGCGCCGCAAGGCTATGGAAAAATGCCTACTCTCCTTGTTCCGAAACACGACACGCGAAAAGAATTTGAAAACGGGCCCGTTTCCGGACCCGTTGCGGTTTGGGAAAAACGCTTTTCTGCGTCTTCTTGTTTCTTCGGCGAAAAGCCCGGAATCAGGCCTTCCTCACCGAATAGCGAAGCCACACGACCCCGCCCGGAAAGGTTTCGGTCGCAATGTGCTCGAGGCGCTGTCCTTGGGCGGGACGTTCGCCGGGAGCGCCCCGATAACCGATCACGGAAGAGACGCCGGCGAGCCCGTCGATCGCGGGATAGACGAGAAAGCTCAGTTCGTCGATGAGGCCCGCCTTCAGGAAGGCGCCGTTGATGATGCCGCCCCCTTCGAGGAGCAGCGTGTGCGCGTCGAAGCGCCGTTCGATTTCGGCGAGCGCCGTCGGGAAGGCGTCGTCGCCCTTCCCTTCGAAAACGTAGGAGACCCCGCGGCCGCGAAGTTCCGCGAGGTATCCGTCGCCCACTTCGGGCGACAAAACGGCGACCAGGTGTTCGCCCGTGGGAAGGGTCGAGTCCGGATAGTGGAGCTTTCCCTTCGGGTCGAAGACGACCGCGATCGGACGGCCTTCACGGTTTCCGGTGTGGGGTTCGGGGACGCTTCCGTCCGTGCGAAGCGCGGCGGGTTCCTTTTCGACGATGCCGTCGGCGTATTCGGCCATCGTCGTGCGGCCCACCATCCAGCCCGCGGCGTTGAACTGCGAAGCGGCGGTTTCGTAGACCGTCGTGATGTCTGCGCCTTCGGGGCCCGGCGTCCAACGGCTCGGGTAAAGCCGTCCGTCGACCGAGGCGATCATGTGGCAGATGATCTTTGGCATATTCTCTCCTTGAGGAATCGAAGCGTTCCAATGCTATCGCGGCCGAAACAAAACGGGCCGCACAATCCCGTGCGAAGTTTGCCTGATTCTGCCGTTTGCTCAGCGGGTGAAGCGGTCGAGCCACCGCGCGGGAATCGGCGTTTCGAGTTCCCACACGATCGACATCGGGCACTCGCCCGAATCCGACACGTACGCCAAGCGCCCCAAGTAGACAAAAGCCTGCGTCACGCCCTTTTCGATCTTCTTTTCGCGCACGAACAAATGCGCCTGCGGCGCGTCCCCATTGCGAAAGTCGACGGCCCGGTAGCGCCGGCCCTTGTCGCTCTCGGAGCGCGTGGTCGATTGCGTCTGCCAATGAAAGTGGTTCGCGTTCATGGCGTAGTCGTCGTACCGACGGGAGAGAGCGAAGTGGCGCTCCTCCTTGTCGATCGTGACGAAAAAGAGGTCCGCGTGCCGGTCCTTCAGATACATGACGCCCTCGCGGAAATTGGCGGCCTGTTCGTAGCCGAAGGCGGCGAGCGCTTCGCGCGCCGAATAGGACGCGTGCAGTTCCAGCGGCACGTCGTTAGGCACCGATGCGGGCGGGCTCAGGAAGTCGACGTCCGCAAGAAGCGCTTCGAGAAGTCCCGTCACAGCCCTTCGCCACCCTGCATTTTCGAGAAGCGAATCGTGGAAGGCCTTCGCGGCCGGGAGATTGCCGCCGAACTTTCGAACCTCCGCTTCGATCCAGGTGAAGGTGAAGAGCACCCAGTTGGCTTTCTGTCGCTTTGAGAAACTTTCAAAGGGCGTTCCCTCCCGCAGGTCGCGGAGAAGCTCCGTAATCGATCGGAATCCGTTCTTGCGGCAAACGCGCAGAAACGCCTTCTGCGAAAGTCGGAAGGCTTGCGGAACCTCCACACCGGCTCCGCGGCCGGCGTCGAGCTTTGCAAGGACGTCTTCGAAGAAAAAATCGTCCCTGCCCTTCTCGATTCCGGACACCCAAAGCGGCCAGTCTCTGACACGCAGGTTCTGCGAGCGCAGAAAGTCCGCGAACTTCGGTTCGCCTTGTTGATGAGCAAGCCACTCGCCCGCCACTTCGAGTTCGCGTCCCTTGAGCCGGCGGTGCGCCTTGATGTTCGCAAGAACGTCCTCCATGGCCTGCTTTTCGAGGGTCAGCGTGCAGCCGAGCGGCAAGAGGGTCGAGTCAGTTCCCTCCACGAGATCCACGACGTTCGCCGTCGCCGCCCGCGTGAGGGCGCGAAGCCGGGCTTCAAACGAGAATTCCTTTCTCGCCGAACCCACGAAGTCGAGCACCGTGAGACGCACTTTGTCCGCGCACTTTCTCAAGCCGCGTCCCAACTGCTGCAGGAAGACCGTCACCGACTCGGTCGGGCGCAGGAAGAGAACGGTATTCACCTCGGGGATGTCGACGCCCTCGTTGTAGACGTCCACGGTGCAGAGGAAGCGCAGCTCCCCGCTCACAAGCTTTCTCGGGGCATTCCGGCGTTCCTCCGCGGGTGTTTCCCCGTCGATCGCGGCCGCGGGGATGCCCGCTTCGCGCATCACCTTCGCGACGTGCGCCGCGTGCCTGCGTCCCGCGCAAAAGACGATCCCGCGAACGTCGGAGAGGTCCGGGAGATAACGCTTCACGGCCGAGAGCACCGCGCGGTCGCGGTCCCGAGCCGAGCTGCCTTCGGTGTAGAGGTCTTCGAGCTCAGACGCAAGGTAGCTCCCGCGCGTCCACTTGAGGCCGGCGAGCGACACCGGGTCCGTCACCATCAGGTATTCAAACGGCACGAGAAGCTGTTGGTCGATCGCCTCGCCGAGACCGAGTTCGGCCGTGATGCGTCCGCCGAACCGCTCGAGCACGTCCCGCCCGTCCCCGCGCCAGGGCGTGGCCGTGAGGCCTAGAAGGACCTTCGGACGGAGCGCATCGAGAAGCGCTCGGTAGCTCTGCGCCGCGGCGTGGTGGAATTCGTCCACGACCACGTACTCGAAGTGTTCGGGCGGATAGAAATGCGCGAGGTCGCGGCTTGCGGCCGTCTGCACCGAGAGGAAGACGTGGCGGTGTTCCTTGGGCGTTTCGCGCCCCGTGAAAAGTTCGCCGAAATTCATGTCGTTGAGCACGTATCGGAAAGCGTTTCTCGCCTGAAGGAGAATTTCCTCGCGGTGCGCGACGAAAAGGAGATTCTCGCGTCGTCCGAGTTTCCTCGCCCTTTCCCGATAGTCGAAGGCCGCGATCATCGTCTTTCCCGTTCCCGTCGCCGCGACGACGAGCGATTTTGTCTCGCCGTGCAGGGTTCTTGCGGCGTCGAGACGCTCGAGAATCGCCTGTTGGAAGGGATAGGGTTCAAGTTCGATCCCGAAGGTCGACAAGGGAGTCGCCGACGAGAGGGAGGCGCCCGACTCGCCGCGCCTGGCCTCGAGAATCGCCTCGCGAAGCTTTGCTTCGTCGCGCGCGGCGTCAAAGCGTTTGAAGCGCTCCTCGTCCGTCACGTAGGCCTCGAAGATCGTCTTCATGCGCTCGAGAAGCGCCGCGTCGGACGCTTGCGTCACCTTGACGGTCCACTCGAGGCCGTAGCTGAGCGCCGCCTTCGAAAGGTTGGCGCTTCCCGCGTAGGCAGTCGAGAGGCCGTGGGAGCGATGGAACAGATAGGACTTCGCGTGGTGGCGCGTCGCCCCCGTGTCGTAGGCGACGTAGATTTCGGCGTTCGGCAGGTTCGAAAGCCAGAGCACCGCTTCCGGATCGGTCGCGCCCACGTAGGTGGTCGTGACGACGCGCAACCGTCCGCCCCGCTCGGCGAAGCGCTCGAGCACCGGCATCATGGGACGAAGCCCCGACATCTTTACGAAGGAAACCAGCCAGTCGACGCTTTCGGCCGTTTCGGTTTCGCGCCGCAGTTCATCGAGGAGCGCGGGCTCCCCGCGGGCGCCCGTAAGGAGCGTCGTTTGCGAAAAGGACGTCTCAGGCCGCACCGCGTCCGCCCAACGGGGCTCGCCCGGAACGGGATTCAGGCGGTCGGCGGCGAGAAGCACCGAGAGAGGATCCGCAAAGAGCGAATCTCCCGACGGGGTGCGGTCGATTTCTCCGAGCACCCGCTCGACGATGGCCCGGGCCTTTGCGACGCTTTCCCCGTCCTCTTCCTTTTCGAGGGCTTCTCCGATCGCCCTGCGAAGGGCCGTCGCCGCATGGCGGTACAAAAGCGCAAAAAGCAGATCCCGATCTTCGTCCGCGGCCTGCGTCGTGAGTGCCCGGTCGGCGAGCGCCGACTGCAGCCCCCGCGTCAAAAGGCATTCAAAAAGTCCTACACGGTCCTTTTCGCACTCCCGCATGCTCTTCCTCTTTCCATGAAACAACGTTGCAGCGTAACCGGAGGCGGAACCGGGCGTCAACGATCGGAGCCGTCGGGCAAGATCCGGAAAAACCAGGAGGGACGAACGGCGGCGCCGAACCGCAGCGGTCACAACCGGTCACCTTTTTCACGGGATCAGCCTTTCGGACGAGCCCGAAATGTGCAACAATGCGGAACCCGTTTCGGACGCGGGCGCTCTTGCGTCCCGTCCGCCATCCGTTTTCACCGGCCTCGGGCCGGTTTCTGGAGAAACACATGATTCGCTTCACCACCAACATGGGCGTCATCGACATCGAGCTCGACCATGAACGCGCCCCGCTCACGTCCGCCAACTTTGAAACCTACGTCAAGGAAGGCTTCTACGACGGCGTGATCTTCCACCGCGTCATCCCGGGCTTCATGATCCAGGGCGGCGGCTTCCTCCCCGGCATGCACCAGAAGGAAACGCACGCGCCGATCCAGAACGAGGCCGCCAACGGACTCAAGAACGACCGCTACACGATCGCCATGGCCCGCACGATGGATCCGCACTCCGCCACGGCGCAGTTCTTCATCAACGTGGTGGACAACGACTTCCTCAACCACACCTCCCCGACGCCGCAGGGCTGGGGCTACGCCGTCTTCGGCAAGGTCGTGGCCGGCACCGACGTGGTCGACGCCATCGCCAAGGTGAAGACCGGCACGCGCGGCTTCCACGGCGACGTTCCCCGTGAAGACGTCGTCATCGAAAAGGCCGAGATCGTCGACTGATCCTGATCGGCAAGCCCTCTCCGAACCCCGCGCCGCATCGAGCCCGCGGGGTTTTTCATACCTTGCGGCCGCCGGAATCCGCCCGCCCCCTTCCACTGCACGATCGTTCCGATAGACGCCGCTCACTCGAAACATAGACTGCGCACATTGGCGAAATCCCGAGCGATCCAGTAAGATGATTCCTCGTCTCTCTTTGACACCCCACCCAAGGCGGTTCGCAAAGAAAAAAAACACAATATCTTGCGGATCGCCGTCTTTTCTCCTTCGACCGGTCCTCTGTGCCCGCCAAGGCGGGAAGACCTCCGTCGACCACAATCAGGATCCCCACCCATGACCGTGAAAATCGATCTCTCCCGCGACGCGCTCTTTGACGAGCTCGGCCTCATCCGGCTTCGCGAAAGCTACATGCGTCCCGACGAAAAGAGCCCGCAGGAACGCCTCGCCTTCGTCGCCGAGCAATTCGCCTCGAACGACGCCCACGCGCAGCGCATCTACGACTACGCCTCGCGCCACTGGCTCTCCTTTTCGACGCCGATTCTTTCCTTCGGGCGCTCGAAAAACGGCCTCCCCGTCTCGTGCTACCTCACCTACATGGCCGACAGCGCCGACGGTCTCGTCGAGACGCTGAGCGAAGTGAACCGCCTTTCCATGGCCGGGGGCGGCGTCGGCATTCACGTGGGCATCCGAAACGCCGACGAAAAGAGCGTGGGCGTGATGCCGCACCTCAAGGTCTACGACGCGGCCTGCCTCGCCTACCGTCAGGGCTCGACCCGACGCGGCTCCTACGCCGCATTTCTCGACGCGGACCACCCCGACATCATTCCCTTCGTCGAAATGCGCAAACCCACGGGCGACCAGAACCTGAAGGCTCTGAACCTGCACCACGGGGTCAACCTCACGGACGCCTTCATGGAGAAAATCGAGGCTTCGATGCGCGACGAAAACGCGGACGATTCGTGGGATCTCAAGAACCCCGCCACGGGCGAAGTCGTCGAGACGATCTCGGCGCGCGACCTCTGGCAGCGCATTCTGGAAATGCGCATGCATACGGGCGAACCGTATCTCGTCTTCCTCGACACGGCGAACCGCGCGCTGCCCTCCTGGCTTAAGGAAAGGGGCCTGCGCATCCGGGGTTCCAACCTCTGCACGGAAATCTTCCTCCCGACGTCGGAGACCCGCACGGCGGTCTGCTGCCTATCGTCGCTCAATCTCGAATACTTCGACGACTGGAAGGACCACCCCGACTTCATCGCCGACACGATGGAATTTTTGGACAACGTCCTGCAGTACTTCATCGACCACGCGCCCAAGCATCTCGCAAAGGCCCGCCACTCGGCCGAGCGCGAACGATCCGTCGGGCTCGGAGCCCTCGGCTTTCACGCCTACCTGCAAAAAAAGGGCGTCCCGCTCGAATCGGCGCTTGCGAAGTCCGTCAACATGAGGATCTTCCGTCACATCCGCGACGCCGCGCTCGCTGCGGACGCGAAGCTCTGCGAAGAACGCGGCCCCTGCCCCGACGCGGCGGACGCGGGCGTGGCGCGTCGCTTCTCGCATCACACGGCGGTCGCGCCCAATGCGTCGTCCTCCCTCATCATGGGCGGCACGAGCCCCTCGATCGAACCCTATCGCGCCAACATCTACCGCCAGGACACGATCTCGGGCGCCTACATCGTGAAGAACCGATTCCTCAAGGCGGAACTCGCCAAGCGCGGTCTCGACACGGACGAAGTGTGGGCGGACCTCATCGCGCACGACGGTTCGGTCGCACACCGCGAAGATCTGCCCGAATCCGTACGGATGGTCTTCAAGACCGCCTTCGAAATCGATCAGCGCTGGCTCGTGGACCTCGCCGCGGACCGCCAGGCCTACATCGATCAGGGACAGAGCCTCAACCTCTTCTTCCCGCCCGACGTGTCGGTGTCGTATTTGCACGCCTGCCACTTCCTTGCGTGGAAGAAGGGCTTGAAGTCGCTCTACTACAACCGCTCCGACAAACTGCGCAAGGCCGACCGCGTCGGCGTGCGCATGGAGCGAAAGCGCATCGAAGACGAAATCGACATGCGCGCCGTGGCCGACGACACGACCTGCCTTGCCTGCGAAGGCTGATGGGAGACCGAAAATGACTGAAAAGAAGCAAACCGCACCCGCCTCGGGACTCCTTTCCGAGCGCACCGCCTTCAAGCCCTTCGCCTATCCGTGGGCGTACGAGGCCTTCATGCAGTCCGAACAGATGCACTGGCTCTGGACGGAAGTTCCGATGATGGAGGACGTCAAGGACTACCGAAGCAAACTCACCGACGACGAGCGCGAGTTTCTGACGAAGATCCTTCGCTTTTTCACCCAGGGCGACATCGACGTCTCGGGCGCCTACGTGAACGTCTACCTTCCGCGCTTTCGGCAGCCCGAAATCCGGATGATGCTCTCCTCGTTCGCCGCGCGCGAAGCCGTGCACATCGCCGCCTATTCGCATCTCATCGAGACGCTCGGCCTCCCCGAGTCGATCTACAACGAGTTTATGGAATACGAGGCGATGGCCGCCAAGCACGACTTCTTCCGGGAAGTCGAAAAGGACGACCGCGACCTCCCGGCGCAGATCGCGGCCTTCTCGGCCTTCACCGAAGGCATGCAGCTCTTTTCGAGCTTCGTGATGCTTCTGAACTTCACGCGAAACGGCACGATGAAGGGCATGGGCCAGATCATCGCCTGGTCGATCGCCGACGAAACGCTCCATACGGAATCGATGACGAAGATCTTCCGCGAATACGTGAAGGAAAATCCGGAGGTCTGGACGGACGACTTGAAGCGCAAGATCTACGAAATCGCCGAAACCATGGTGACGCTAGAAGACCGCTTCATTGAACTCGCCTTCGGCGTGACCGACATGAAGCGCCTCACGAAGGACGAAGTGCGCGCCTACATCCGCTACATCGCCGACCGCCGCCTCGCGGGGCTCGGCCTCAAGGCGATCTTCGGCTCGGGCGACAATCCCCTTCCCTGGGTCGACGCCATGCTCGGGGTCTCGCACACGAACTTCTTTGAAAACCGCGTCGTCGACTACGCCAAGGGAGCGCTCACGGGCGACTGGGCCGACGTCTGGGGTCAAGCCAAATGAGCGTCGGCGCCGATCTCTTTGAATTCGCCCTGCCGACCCGAATCGTCTTCGGGACGGGCGCGCTCGAGCGTCTTGCAAAGCTCCCGATGCCGGGGAAGAAGACGCTCCTTGTCACTACGTCGGGCGGTTCGCTCGTGCGCTCGGGCCTTCTTGACCGCGTGAAGGCGCTTTTCGCGGCCCGCGGCGTCGAAATCGTCTTGTTCGACCGCGTCTTTCCGAACCCGACCGACACGCTCGTCATGGAGGCCTCGGTCCTCGCACGCAGCGAAGGCGTCGACTTCGTGACGGGACTCGGCGGAGGCTCGGCTCTCGACGTCGCGAAGGCGATCGCCATGACGGCGGTGAACGAAGGCGACGTCTGGGACTACGTGCGGGGCGGCACGGGCGGCGGCAAGAGCCCGGCGCACCCGTCGCTTCCCACGCTCCTCATCCCCACCACCGCGGGGACCGGGTCGGAGGCCGATCCCTGGATCGTGCTCGGAAAACTTGAAACGGGCGAAAAGATCGCCTTCGGAAACCGAGGAACCTATCCGACGATGTCGGTGGTCGATCCCGCGCTCACGCTCTCGGTGCCGCCCTTTCTCACGGCCTGTCAAGGCTTTGACGCCCTCTGTCACGCGGCGGAAGGCTATCTCAACCGCCGCGCCTCGCCCGTATCCGACCTTTTTGCGCTCGAAGCCGTGCGGCTTCTCGGGAGGTCGCTCGTCACGGCCGTGAGGAAGGGAGACGATCTCTCAGCGCGCAGCGACGTGTCGCTTGCCGCGACGCTCGCGGGCGTAAACGAGTCGCTGGCGGGCTGCATTTCGCTCCATGCCCTGGAGCACGCCTTGAGCGCGAAGAACCCGAACCTCACCCACGGCAAGGGCCTCGCGATGCTTGCCCCCGCCTACTTTGAAAAGCTCATCGAAAAGGGTGCGGCGCCCGAGCGCTTCACGGCGCTTGCCCGCGCCATGGGCCGAACAGAGGCGCAGAACGCTGCCGACTTTTTTGCGGCTCTTTGGGAACTACTTGACGCCTGCAGTCTCGCGAATCTTTCCTGGACCGAAGAAGGCTTCACGAAGGACGATTTCCCGGCCCTCATCGCAAACGCCCGAAGCGCCATGGGGGCGCTCTTCCGGTGCGATCCGAAGGAACTTTCGGACGAAGACCTTCTCGAAATTTTCGAGCGCGCCTGGCACGACTGAGTTTTCGAACGACCTTTCCCAAAACAACGCGACCCCGGCCGTTTCGGACCGGGGTTGTTTTGTTCAGAGGACTGCGTTATCCGCATCAGAAGGCGGGAACCACGGCGCCCTTGTACTGTTCTTCAAGGAACTTCTTCAATTCGGGCGACGAGAGCGCAGCCTTGAGCTTCTGGAATTCGGCGCGGTTTTCCTCACCCGTACGGACCGCCACGACGTTGGCGTAGGGCGAATCCTTGGCTTCGATCGCGATGGCGTCCTTGAGGGGGTTCAGGTTGGCGCCGAGCGCGTAGTTGGAGTTGATGACGGCGAGGTCGACGTCGTCCAAGGCGCGCGGGAGCTGGGCGGATTCGATTTCGATGAACTTCACCTTCTTCGGATTTTCCGCGACGTCGCCCACCGTAGCGAGAATGCCGGCTTCGGGCTTCAACTTGATGAGACCGGCGGTTTCAAGAACCTTCAGCGCACGACCGCCGTTGGTCGGATCGTTCGGGATCGCGACCTGGGCGCCTTCCGCAACGTCCGCGATGCCCTTCACCTTACGGGAATAGACGCCCATCGGTTCGATGTGCACGGCCGTGAGGCTCGAGAGCTTGAGACCGCGGTCGGCGCAGAATTCGTCGAGGTAGGGCTTGTGCTGGAAGAAGTTCGCGTCGATTTCCTTGTCGGCGAGCGAAAGGTTCGGCTTGATGTAGTCCGTGAACTCCATCACCTTGAGGGTGACGCCTTCCTTGGCGAGCTGCGGCGTGATGAACTTCAGAATGTCGGCGTGCGGCACGGGGCTCGCACCGACGGTGATCGTGACGGAGGCGTCCTTGCCTGCGGCCGCAGGCTGGGCGGGTTCGGTCTTTTCGCCGCAGCCGGCAAGGGTGAGCGTGAGCCCGCAGGCGACGAGGACGGAAGCAAGCGCGTTGATTCTCATGATGTTTTCTTTCCTGATTTGCAACCTTCGGCTCGGGCGGTTCGAGATCCTGCAGTGCTTTTGAGGAGGGTCCCGATCCGAAAGCGTTTGTTTTGTCGAAGAATCGGGATTCCGACGAAGATCGGCCGAGAATTTGGGGAGAGCGGAGAGGATCCGTCCGGCCGCCGCGTCTTTTCTGGCGGGAATCCACGCTTGGGGCCCCGCGGGCCCTGGCGATTGGGTAAGTGTAGCAAGCAAAGCGCCCCGCGGAGGGCGGGGCGCAGGGGATTTTTGCCTTGTTTGCGGTATTACCCCGCGGAATCAGTCCTTCGACGCTCCTTCGGGGTCGACTTCGGCCGTGAGGGCCGCGGCCTTGGCGGCCGTCTCCACCGAGGCGGGAACGCCCTGGTACTTTGCGTCGCGCGAAGGCGAAGAACGGCGGCGTCCCGCCTTGCGGCGTGCGGACTTGGCGGTCTCCCGCGGGGGTGCGGATTGGCGTGATTCGAGCTTGCGGCAGCGCTCTTCGAGCACCCCGATTTTCTCTTCCTGCGCGCGGATCAGAAGGAGCGCCTCGGAAAGCGCCCCCTCCACCTTCTTGAGACGTTCTTCGTCGCTTTCGGCGCCCGGCGCCGCAAGGAGCGCCGGCCCCTCGGGAAAGACTTCGGCGCCGTCGGGGACGACCGCGTCGGGTCCGAGCCAGACGCCCGGCGCAAGATAGACGTTTTCGCCCACGCGAGCGTCGGCATGAATCCGAACGCCCGTCATCTGAGCGGAGAGCGCGGCGATGCCGTCGGCTAGACCCCGCCAGCCCTGCAGCGCGCAGAAGTGCGCGGCGCGGTGCGCGAGGACCGCGTGAAAGCCCGGTGCGCGCAACAGCGTGTCGGCCGCGGTGAGGCCCCGCGGGTCGCGCGCGCGGTAGACGGCAAGGAGCGTACGGGTCTTCTCAAACATCGGTTCCTCCGGAAGGTTTCTTCGATCCGGCCCGGTCTCGTTTCGGGCGAATGACGGCGGCGCAGATGCCGCGCAGAAGATCGATTTCGGTTTGCGTGAGATTCGCGCGCGAGAAGAGCCGACGCGTAATCGACATGAGGTTCTTGGGCTTTGCGGGATCGTGCACGCCGCAGGCCGTCATGGCCTCTTCCCAGTGGCGGTAGAAGCCTTCCACGGCTTCGTTCGTGGCGGGCGCCTCTCCTTCGAAGCGCCGCTGCCAATCGTAGAGGGCGCCCTCGTGTCCTTCGCGGGCAAGGCCCGCCATGTGCATTTCGTAGGCGGTGAGCTGCACGGCCTGCGCGAGATTGAGCGAAGGACTTTCGGGGTCCGCCGCGATCGCGGCCTGGCCCTGACAGAGAAGCACCTCCTCGTTCGTGAGACCGCTTCGCTCGCACCCGAAGACGAAGGCTACGTCTCCTTCGGGGAAGCTCTCGAGCCAGTCGCAGGTCTTTCCGCAGGCCTCGCGCAGGGGCGACATCGGCGGTCCGAACTCGCGGTCGTAGCCCGTCAACGCCCAGGCGAAAGTCACGCCTTCGAGCGCCTCGGCCAAAGTCGCGTGCGTGCGGCAGGCTTCAAGGACGTCGACGGAACTCGTCGCGAAGGCGATCGCCTCCTCGTGCGTACGAAAGCCGGCTTCGCGGGGCGCCACGACGCGCAGGTCGCGAAATCCCATGGTCTTGATGGCGCGCGCCGCCGATCCGATGTTCCCCGGATGACTCGGCTCGCACAAAACGAAGCGCACGCGCCGCGATTGTCGTGGTGTCTGCATGGAAATCCTGCTCAAAAGTTTTGAAGAGGCGAATTGTAGCAAACGAAGCCTCTTTCCCCGAAGAGAAAAAGCGGTCTTGCCGCCGCGGCCTCAGGATTGGGGCTCGGGCTTCTTTTTCTTTCGCGTCTCGAGCGTCGCCGTGACGCCGGCAATGATGATGACGCCGATCCCCGTGCCCGTAAGGAGCGAAATGGGTTCGTCAAAGGAAATCCACCCGATGAGGGAGGCGAAGATGATGGCGGAGAATTGAAAGCAACTCGTGACGAGCACGTTTCCGCCGCTCCAGGCGCGCGTCATGGCAAGCTGCGCGATGACGCCCGAAATCGCCATGCCCGCGAGCGCCCACACGTTGTCGAGCGTAATGGCGGTGAGCGGCCCCTCCCAAAGGAAGTGTCCGATCACGCCCGCCACGGTGCCCGTGAGCGTGAAGTAAAAAACGATGCGCCACGCGGGTTCGCGCATTTTGGAGAGCTGTCGCACCTGAAACTGCGCGAGCGCGGCGAAGAAACCCGCGGAAGAACCGATGAGGCTCGGCATCAGGTCGCTCGCCCCCACGTCGGGCCGCAAAATGAGCGTGATGCCGAAAAAGCCGAAGATGACGCAGGCGATGAGTTTCTTCTCCAGGGCCTCTCCCGCGCGTACGGCGAGGTACGAGACGATCGCGGCCATGAAGAGCGGGCTCGTGTAGTTGAGGGTCATGGCCGTGCCGAGCGGCAGTCGCCCGAGCGCGTAGACCCAGATGAGGAGCGCGAGCGTCCCGAGGAGACTTCGCTTGAGATGCGAGGGAACGAGGTGCGTCACGACCGTGCGGTGCGTCGCGACGACCCAGAGGAAAATGAGGCCGCAGCCGACGATCTGACGATAAAAGACGAGCTCGAACGTGCCAAAGTCCGTGGCCCCGAGCTTCGTGAATGCCGCCATCAATGAAAAGAAAAAGGATGAGACGAGCATCCAGACGCTCTGCATACGGCTCTCCGATAGAAATGAAAAGAAATTTTGATTGTACACCCTTGGAGAGCGCTTCCCGCGAAACGCACAGGGGCGACCGAGGACAGGAAGCCGCCGAACCCGCCCGACATTCAGATGCGGTTTGTCAGCAGGTCCGTTTCTTCGCGCCGAGAGAGCAGAAGCGCCGCGCGGGCGGCCTCGACTGGATGGTCCGCATCGCAGAGCGCATGCTGCGCAAGTGGCCGAAAGCCATTACCTTCGTGTGCTCCCCCCCCCCCCTCCGTGGTTTCGTGCACGTCATTTCGGCGTGGCTGCGGGCTACCCGCTCTACGCCGTGATGGGCTGATCATCGTCGGCGGAACATCATTGCGCGGCGGGCGATCTCAAGACCTCCGGCACAATGTCAATTATTTGCGTCCTTCCGGACTCTCTTTCTTCTCTGTACGATAAAATCTCCTGGTGCGCAGCATTTCACTGTCTTTTCCCAACTCCTTTGATTTTTTATCATCATGAAAAAACTCCTCCTTCTCGCCCCCCTCGCCATCCTTCTCGCGGGTTGCGGCTCGATTCCCCAAGGCGCCGACCGCATCAACATGATCACGGCCGAAGAAGCCAAGGCGAACGGCTGCAAGCTCCTTGACAAGGCGGGCTCGGTTTCCGGCATCCTCATCAACGGCTACAAACGCAATACGCAGGTTGCCGTACGCAAGGCCCTCAAGGTTCCGGGCGCCACGCACGTGGGCTACACGAAGGGAAAGCCCGGCGCCTCGAACGTGCGCATGTTCATTTGGTCCTGTCCGAATCCCGATCTGAAGACCAACGACCCCAAAGTCGCCGCCTGGCAGAAGGAATATCTCGGTCACGACTAAACGTCCCGCCGCCCGCGGCCGTCCTCTGAAGGGACGGCCCGTCGGTTTTGTCGGGCAATTCCTTCGAGCGGTGATGCTTTTTGGAAAAAACAGTCTTGACATCCTCACCGCCCTGAAGGACGGTGATTCCCTACTGTGCCGTTGTCGGCAGAGCCACCAACGGTCGCTTCGACGGGTTCCTGTTGCTGGACGACGCTTCTCTTACGGGAAGGTCGACTCACTTGAGCTGCGTTCACAGGAACGAGCTCCCCACAGGCTCTGAGGCGCTGCCCGCGCCCGAGAATGTTCACCG